>Ga0070751_1001413_pt1 | contig 14199 bp, 10 predicted proteins | sample VirMetDEL_Aug_28_FD_78514 | JGI IMG/M metagenome (GOLD analysis project Ga0070751, IMG submission 78514) | Aqueous microbial communities from the Delaware River and Bay under freshwater to marine salinity gradient to study organic matter... | ecosystem: Environmental > Aquatic > Marine > Coastal...
TAACTGGTGTTGGATATGTAGCACTCAAACTGATATAGGAAGTTACATCAGCAGACACTCCATCAGTCTGAATTTCACTTGCCTGCCCATACAAAGTTGATGCTGCAGATTCAGCAGCAGCACCAGATGCATAATACTGAGGGTGGGATAAGAATGTATCTGAATCTCCAATGTCTAGTATCTGATTCTTCTTTGTAGACCCTGGATCAAGATAATTTGGTTGAATTTTTTGATCAATTGTTTGTGCATTTCCATAATAAAGATCATATCTATAAGTTTGAATACCAAGTGTGGCATAAGCACTCAGACCACTAAGACTTTGATCAATAGAAATGACGTTGGCAGACATAATGCCAACAGCACCATTAGAATAAGAAGTTACACCAAAAGACATTATCCATTCCTCCTATCAGAATCGTATCCAGCAATTGTATATTCATCATTATCGCCAGGATAATCAGCAGGCGTTTGTCCTTCATATTCAGGAATATTTTTTGCTGTATCCTTTCTTGTTCCATATACAACATAAGAGCAGTTGATGGAACCACCAAGATTATTTTTGATTATGATTTTGGTCCCCCACTTGATAGACTCAACAAATAATTCTTGATATGATCCTAAGGGGGTAAGTGTAACACCTACTGTTTCAAGGTCTACCAAGTCTTTCCAAACCTCAGGAAGTTCAATAACATTATTGTCTTTAAGAGTCCCTCTTGTATAAACTTCAGCCTCTGGTCCTTCAAGACAAATATATCTAAGCCTATAACCCTCTTTAGATGGGTGCTTAATATCAAATGATTTTTTACTATTGGCAATAGATCTAGTCTCTGTCATATATGAAGCAGCATTGCCAACACCCTGAAGATTGAGAGTATTATTAATGACAAAAAAACCATTAGCAACTACATTTCCATTTGCTACTATATCTCCATTTGCTACTATATCTCCATTGACAAACGTTTGATCAGCAAAAACATTGAACACTGGAATGTTGCCAAAAGATGCTTCAAGTGTCATCATTGCTGTAGAGACGCCATCACAATGAAATCCAACATAATTGGTTTCATTATTGAAGAGGTAAGCGCCCAGATCAGCGTTTTTAAATGAATAGTCACCAGGAATATTCACATGCCAAGATCCTTCAAGAGCAGAGGTTTCATAATTATAGTTTTCAGATGCGAACTGGGGTCCAGCAAATGTCCCAAAGTTTTCAAATCTAAAAGGAAGTGACCCCTCCACTCCATTCTTAGGATAATTAAAAAGTGAATTCCAATTTACAGAGTCCAATGCCATCAGATGCTAACCTCAGTAACTAACTTTTGCACATCTTTTCTCTCAGCAAAAATGTGATAATGACAATGTATTGGCATACCAGGTTTTGCTTGAACAACTACTTCATTATTGGTTGCTCTTTTTACTATCAGACCCTGATCAGCACCCACTGAAGTAAGAGATACTGTAATAGTTCTAGGATCTACCAGTTCTCTCCACACATCTGGAAGTTTAATGGTGTCTTTATTTCTCAAAACACCTCTGACATATACAGCATTCTCTGGGCCCTCTAAGCAGGCATAAACAAGATTTGTATTTGGTAATGTTGGATGAGTGATGGAAAAGTTTTTTGTCTTTGCCATCAATACTTCAGTATAAATTACTTTACTTTTAATAATTTTTGCTGTAAAAAGCAAGTCAACCTTTAAAAAACTTTTGATTCTAGCATAAGTTGTGGCAAAGAATGCATAGAATGGAGATGGAATCATCTCTGGATTTCCATTCTGTCCTGCCATTGTTGCACCCATTTCAAATGGATTTCCCTTTCCAGCAACACCAGGGAACTGCGATGGATCACCAACCATTTCTGGACCCTGAACAAATGCCGATCCTCTAACTTGAGTAGGACCTCTGCCCAATAGGTCAGGCTTTCCAGATCCAACATTTAATTGTTTGCCTACAAATAAATCAGGTACTTTCATTTCTTATTCTGTAATTTTGAAACGTTCTTCATTGTCTGATCCACCTTTGGATCCTTTACTTGTCTTGGATGTTGCTGCTGAATCTGCAGCATCAATCATCCCACCATACATATTTAACACAGATTTTCCTATAAGATCCACAGTTTTTTCAGAAAATATTTTAGTGGAAACTTTTGAATTGATTTCTACTATTTGACCTGCATTCATAATGATCTTTTCATTTGCAGACACATTTACATTACCAGTGGTTCCATCATATCCTGTTGCTGTCAATTCAACATCAATGCCTTCAATTCTAACCTTGCCACTTGGTGCTCTAAGAATCAGATCACCACTCACCGCTTCAATATAAACACCAGGAATACTTTCCCCTACATTGTCACCAGCTTTAATTGTTGCTTGCCCTGGAGATCTGATAATGGTCTGACCTTTACGAAAGTCTTCACCAGTTCTACAGAGTTCAATATAATGCTTGTAATCTTTAAAGTTTCTTATAAGGACTGCATCAATTTGATTGTCAGCAGTTAAATGACCAAACTTTATTTCACCATCTTTAGTCCCTAATCTATATTGTTGATAGTTAATTGGTTCTGCCATTAGAATTTACCTACACAATCAACAACCTGGACAATCTTCTCTGGATCATCAAGTTCTACATCCTTATCTATACAAAGTTTTGGAAGTAAAACAGCATTATATCCAGTATCTGATTTAATATAAACCTCTGGAAGTTCTTTAAAACCTTCTCCTGGTTGTGTAACTTTAACTGCTATAACTCTTCCAAATCTATCCACTTCCAATTCAGCTTCAGCACCACGATTTGGTTCAATAATTACCTCATCATCAAATCTATAATTAAATCCTGGACTTTCAATTACAATATCACAGAGATAAAGAATGACTGGATATGCATCTGATTCAGGTTCTTGATAATCAGCTTGAGGTGTTGTAAAACACCCAGAAAGCACCATGGTATGTGGAGATCCTCCAACAATTCTTTCTCCACCTCCTTGGCCATTATTTGTTTCAGTAACCACAGATGTTCCAGGTGGCAATTCAACTATGTCCCCTGCTTCAACACAAAAAACATTGTCTGGAGGAATTGGAACTTCAATTCTACCATCCTGTTTTATCACAACAGTGTCATTAGAATTGGCCCATGTTCTTCCATCTCCACCCTTACTTCCGTCTGGTCTCGAAAGATAGTTTCCTCCTGATTGAACAACTAGAACATCCACAATACCAACACCTGCATCAATTGGGGCAGGAGATGGAATCAATATAGGGGATACTGTAGGTGCTCCAGCACCCTCTGGTAACTGTTGAGCATCGCCAGGACCATCAGGTTCTCCAGGAGGATCTAACCTATAAATGCAAGTGTTGCCTTTGATCCTAGAGAACTTACCTGATCCTGCAGTTACAACCAAGTCTAGGTAGTCAAAATCAGATTCATATCTTGGTGCTCTTGTTTCAATAGTTTCTGTTATAGTTTTTGTTCCAGTCTCAATGTTGATCGTTTCAGTTTGATCACCTCTTTCGCTTGAAGTTACAGACCATGTAATTCCATTTATGGTTATATTTTGTAGAGATCTTCCTGCTGCATCCGGATCATCATCCCACTCTAATCTAAGTCTAATAGAACCAGATCCAATAATACCTCTACCGTCTGATGTAAAGGTGGCATTTCCACTTACAATTGTAAAGATTGCATTACTATCAGAGCCTTGACCATCTTTATAATTAATTCTTTTTCCACCATTTACAACATTAATAGGACTATTGGATGGATTAAGACCAGTGTATCTGATGGGAGTTGTAGGAGTTGTATCTTCAACTTCCCTAGTGATTTCTTCTACAATTACTTCATCTTCTATACGATATTGATCATCCATTCTTACTGTAGATCCACCAGAATCAATTCTTAATGGATTGATTGTAGGAGATCCATCAGGGAGAAATGCTGAGACAAGATAATCTTTTCCCGGTACTACACACTCAATATAAGTTGCTCCCCCTTTAGTCTCCCCATCACTTACATCATCGCCAGTATAATCCCATCCATTAATGAAACCAGGTTCTGCGTCAACTAATCTGAAAGTTATTGTATTAGACAAATCTGCTGCCCTATTGACAGTAAATTCAACATCAATGCAGTTATCTTGATTAACTGCATTTGGCGCAGCAGATGGGCCAACACCATATAATGGTGATGAACCTCCTAGGGAGGGAAGGAATGGAAATGGTGCTAAAGCAGGTCCTACACCATTAGGAAATGGATAGTTTTGTGGTTGAAAAGGACCAAATCCTATGTTTGGTGGAGATGTTGCTGGTGTTCCTCCACCTACTCCACCTGTTGGTGTTGTTCCATCAGTAGGAACTCTACCAAAAACAGGTCTTAAGACAGCACCAGATCCTTTTCCACAAATATCAATTACTTTTGCTTTAGTATTTTCATCATACCCATCACCAAAACTCAGCATATCAACACCAATGATATCACCTGCTGCACCTATCACCAAATTTCCTGCAGCACCAGACCCATCACTATTGAAAAATTCAAGAATAGGAGCACTACAAATTTGCTCTCTTAAGTTACATCCATCAACATTGAAAACAGATCCAAAATCTATATCTGTGAGAGTATTAAAATTGTTAAGTGCATCAAGACCCAGTTGCTGAGTTTGAGATGATATATCCTTTGCCCTCTCAACAATAGTATTGATGTCTCCAGATGTAAGTTGATTTCCTCCAGTAATGATGTTCCACTCATTAACATTAGAGCACTTTGGAGGCTCATCACAACTTAAGAAAGAGATCAAATCATCAACTAAACCTAGAACATCACCACCAAGTCCCAGTGCGCCATCTGCAATATCAACAGCTCCAGATATTAAACTCTCAAGTCCAGAAAATAAACCATCAATAATTCCACTCAGTGCCCCAAAGATATTACCAACAAAATTCTCCACAAAGCACTTAGATACATTAATTACTCTATCAATTGCATCCTTTAAAAATCTAACCATCAACTGAACTAGTTGACCAATTAATTTTCTGAAGAAACATGAAATAGTTTCAAGAATATTATTAGATGCTGTTTTAACTGCTCCCCTCTCATTGGGAAAAGCAATATCATAAGCAAATTTTAATGCTTCATTAGTTTTATTGAGGACAAACTTTTCAATTTCAGTATAGATCCACTTAATATTTGCAGATATCTTTTCTGCTGCCTCTTCTATCTTTTTATTAATAAATCTTTCTTTGTCTGCAATATCATCTAAAGCACCTTGCTCAGCATCATATAAACTTTTTCTTGCCTTTTCTACATCTCTAATAAGACTTCTAATACTTTGTTGTATTTTGCTGACCGGAACTTTCTCACATGTAGTTGGTTGTGCTAATGCCTCAGTGTTTTCATCTGATGCATCTAATGTAACTCTATCTTTTATGGTTTTTGCTGACTCAGGTGATTGGTTTTCTTGTCCACTAACTGTTGCTCCTACAGTTGATGTGGCACTAGCACCTTGCCCCTGAACACTAACTGTACCACTAACTGGTCTAAGTGTTTGTCCATTTCCTACTACTGGTCTTGCTCCAGCAGGAATAGGTTCAACAGCAGGCAATCCCCTGAAAGGAACAAATCCTACATCAGGGACATTCTTCATTACTGTGGTGTAATCATTATAACCAATACAACCCATAATAACAGGTTGTTGACCATCCTCACCATCAAGGAAAAATCCATATACAAATGTTCCTTGTGTAATATTGGATGTTTGTGATGCACTGCCACCACCACCACCAGCAGTGACAGGATACATTAATGTTGCCCAAGGCAACTCCTCATCAGGAAGTTCAGTTTTATCCGCAGTATGGTAACCCATAATACGAACTCTATATCTCTCCCCATATCCCAGATATTCTGGGTCTGCATTATTGTTTACATTCTTTCCTGGAAGATTATCTTTCCATGTATCTGCGTCAGGAATCTGTCCAATCCACCATTGGAATCCATCTCTTCCTACAAAGTGCCTTTTAAAGAGTCCTTGTTCTATCATTTATTCAACTTCACTCCATAAGAATCTCTAACTAAAGCAAGTTTAGTAAAAGTATCAGTTGGTGTAACTCTGTGGCAGACATGAGCAACCATATAGTCTCCACTGGTCTTCCTATTTATGCCTTTTGTTGATGATTCATCACCAATAGATGGAAAATCACATCTAATAATATCACCTGCTTTAATACTAAAATCTCCATCAATGGTTATGTTGGTTTGAATTGTAAACAGTTGATTATATCTCATAATGGATTGTACCATTGTTCCTTCGGTATCAAAGTTTTCACCTTGAGGATTTGCTTTCCATGATGCTAACTGTTCTCTGGTGGTGACACCAGGGGGATTATAACCAACATCTCTAACTGCTGTCATTAACCTAGTGGGAGATTGAGTAAAATCTTTTGAAACTAATGTGCTTGCTTGCTCTGATTGTTTTCCTGCTACAGTAATCTTATCCTTCTGATCTATGATCTGATATTGAGCAACTTTATAGTTAAATGAAACTGGGTCATAATAGAAAGTCACATTGTTATAAGTTCCCAGAGATAAGTTCTGAGATAAATCCATGTCAGTGTCAATAGTATAATCTCTTATTGATGCATCATATCCTTCTGGCGTACCAGGTGTATTTGAATAGATATATTTTTTCTTTGCAGTTTGCTTAAAGAGATTATCAATGGATTTAAAGTGGAACCCATCTCTTGTCTGATAAAAAAGATATCCTGCTGCACCATTCAATGTATTTCCACCACTACCACCACTAGCAGAAATTTGTGGTACAGATTTGGATGCTAACCAAGTGCAAATATAAAATGGTTTTCTTGTATTACCATAAAAATTATAATTCAAAGATGTGGTGTCAACATATATCTTCTCTTTTGTTTGTAAAATATTTTTTAAAATCTCACTGACATGTGTTGAGATAGGTGCATCTCTATATCTTTTCTGTACCCTTACTTGCTCATTAGCAAAGTATTCTGAAGAGGCAAGGTCTAGAAAATACACATCTTTTTGAGTTCCAGGAATGGCATTCCTAATTCTATTAACATACAATCCATTATTATATTTAAATTTATTTTGATAATTATCTTCCATCGAGATATCAATTCTTTCACCACCTCTAATTGGAAGATTATCTAAAATTCCACCCCTTGTTCCAGAGTCATTATTTCCAGTTTCAACAAATGAAACTGTGGCAGTTACATTATTTGATAACACACTCTCATAATATAGAAACTCAGCCACACCAGCTGACATATCTATGCTATTACCTTTATTAGAGGTAATTTGAAATTGAAGTATGTTGGATGGTAGTGATTGATTTGCCATTATCCTTGTTTATATAAGAATCCCATTAGTTGTGCTTTGTAATAACTATTTACTACATCTTTCGTACTTGGTCCCATTAAAATTGCTGGACCACCTTGCTGAACACCTCCCACCATTTGACCTTGTTGTATTTGTTGAGGTGTTAACATCAATACTCTTGATGAACCTGCTTCATATGAGGCTTGTCTACTTATTGTTTGAGGGTTTTGTGTTTTTCTCTGTAAGTCTGCTACTCTAACCTGAGTAGTTCCATCAGATGTACTTAACTTTCCAATTTCAATAAATTTCAAATATGGTTCTGGATTAATGTGTTTATTATTCACTCTTACTTCAAAATGGAGATGCTCTCCAGTTGATCTTCCAGTGCTACCAATTTGTCCAATAACTGTGCCTGCTGAATACTGTTGACCACTCTTCACCATTGATCTCTTAAGATGCATAAACACATATTCTAAAGATGCATTATCAGAATCAGATATGATTACCATATTTCCTGCTGCTTTATGTTGTGATTCTGTCCCAACATATGTAACTTTACCATTTCTTTTTAAAGAGACATAGTAATCTGTTCCTCCACTAGTGCCAATATCAATTCCTTTATGAGAACCTCCCCTATCACCATAACGATCTGTAACTCCAACTGGCCCAGTTCCACCCTGTGCTGCAGTTTTGGAAAATTGAGAGTAAGGTATTTTATCAGTTAATGTTGGTGTTCCTCTTGTTTGAGTCTGAATAGAACTTGGTGTTGGTGTGAGTAGATTTGGATTTCCTGCTGTATTGAATGTATGATTTTTAAAGTTTACTTGATTCACATCTTGTGATGGATCATATCCAGCACCTGCTCTGTAATTTCTAAATCCAGTAGATGCCATCAACTTTCCTATCTGTGCATCAGAAACACCTGCAGATTTTAATTGACTTCTCAATTGTGCATCATTTTGTGCAAGTTGAATTGCTGCATATGCTGATCTCATTTCTGAAGCACTTCTTGAGTCATTGATACTGCCATTCTTAACTGGTGTATATTGCCATGTTGTTCCATTATTTGCTGTTATTACATCACTTAACATTCCACTCTGAGCATGAAAAGTTCCAGCACTTGCCTTTTTATTTTTAATTAGAGAAGATCTGTTAAGAACACTTCTAGCTACCAATGCCATACCAATTTTACCCTCACCCCCTGCTTCTGCCAAAACAAGTTTAGCTAGAAGGTCAGTTCCAGATTCAGGAGGAGTATAAGGAGTTGCATTTGGATCATCAGGTTCTGGAGGAGACCACGCAGGACCTTCATCAAGAGACCTTCTCCAAGTCATATTATCTGGGGGGATGGCATGTTGTACATCAACAGGTCTCACCATTTGTAAAATTTTATCATATAATGATTTTGATATCCAATCCCCAATACCAGCACCAATAACTCCACCAAGAGCTGCACCCACAAAAGGAATAGGTATCAGTCCCTGACCTATTGCACCCCCTAATGCTGCCCCTAAACTAGATCCTATTGCACCAACAATAGCTCTATCAAGTTTTTCTCCCATTGCCAAGTCTATACCTATTCCTATCAATGCACCTAAAATAGGTATTTTTCTGAACACCCTAGAGAATGCTGTTAATCTTGTTGCACCTCTTTTGGTAAAAAATTTACTTGATGCTGTAGATGCAGATCTAGATACCATTTTTCCTGCAGAAGCAGTAGATGTCTTTGCAGCAGTCTTACCAGCACTAGAAGATGCTGTCTTTGCTATCTTCTCAATTATTTTTTTACCAAATCCAACCAATCCCACACCAAGCCTTTTAAAGGAATTGAATAAGAAATTACCAGCACTAAACAAACTCTTCCCAGTAATCTTAACAAGATTTTTTGATGCCTTAATCAAAGTTTTTGTAGCGTTTCCAAATACAGTTGTTAATGTGTTAATAGAATATTTAATTAAGTTGAATATTTCTCCAAAACCCCCACTAAAAGAATTAAAAATTTTCTCTATCTTATCTGCATTATCAAGTAAAAATAATACTAAACTTCCAAGAGCAATATTTTTTAAAAAGTTAAAGATTCCAAATTGACTTCCAACTCCAGCAATAGCACCACCAAGTTTTCCTAATCCATAACTTTTTCTTTTTTCTATCTTTTCTTCTCTACTTTTTTTCTTAGCATTCTCTATTTTTTTATTTTCCTTTTTATCTTTTTTCTGCTTTTCCTTTAATTGCTTAGCAAATGCCTTATCTAATGCAGCACTAATTCCTACTATTTTATCAAGTGTGTTTGTAATCTTTTCATAATCTACTTTATCTGTAGAACTTACAGATGCTGCTGGAGTTTCTGTCTTTGAAGATGCTGAAGCAAGTAACTTTTGTGGTGAAATTTTAGGTTTAACCTTCCTTGATCCTTCCACTCCAGATCCACCAGATCCAATCAATGCAAGATTGGATGATTTTACTGTGTTGTCTTTACTACTCTTGCCTCTCTTAGTGAAGAAATTCTTGGCAGATTTTACTGCAGTTTTACTTACTTTTGATTTTAAAACATTTTGAGAATAACCCTTAGCAAGATTTGCTGCTATTCTTAGAAGAGGTAATGCCATATTATCCTACTATATTATAGATTGATTTGACTACAATCATCTCGGTATTATTAGAATCAATAGCAGAAATTACAGGTAATTTTTTTTGATTTGCAACAGATGCACTATTAGAATTTGATTGTGAACCTGTACTCACTGGAGCAGGAGCAACTATTACTTCAGTTGATCCTCCAGATGGAGGACTAGGTATTCTGGGGGAAGCAACCTGACTACCATACACTTCACTAATTGCTTTAACAAGAGGAGCAGATCCTGCTTTTATTGCTCCCTGATCACCTGCAATCAAACTCTGTTCATAATCTCCTTCAAGTTTTGCAACTTCAAACATGCTAATACCAGCACGATTCATGCCATAACCTTCAGTGAATCTGCCCTTATAACCAAATCCAAAACTTCCACCTATTTCTGCTAGTCTTCTATCTAATGCAGAGTAATTAGTATAACTTCCAAGAAGACCTGCACCTGCACCCTGAGATCCATAAGCATCATGATGTATCTCAATGACCTCATATCCCTTTCCTTCCAATTCTTTATAATGACTAATGGCATCTCTTAAACCTTGATTACTATTAGAAAAACCTCCAGGTTTTTCGTAGAATTGAATATTAATACCTGGATTAAGTGCTTTAACTTGTTCTACAACACTCTGTGCTATCATCTTATTTGCAATATATTCATCCCACCCAACAGCCATACCATGCTTTCTAGAAAGACCACCTCTTGTAGCACCAGGTGTTCCTCCGCCATATCCATAGTGACCAGGAACTAAAATAATTCCTTTAGAAGCCAAACCCATTGTTGGTGTTCCTAAAGATCCTCTATTAACTCTGTTGATCCCATATCCACCAACCATTCCACCACCTTCATATCCCAATATTTTACCTCTTTTGGGTTTATTTGTTCCACCAGCAGCTGCGTTGGCAGCAAGAAGATTATCTCTTCCATACATATCACCAGCCTTATTGCTCATCACAATTTCACCAGGCGATAATGCAACTAACTGTGTATCTTTTCCCATTCCACTGATACGAGAACCTGTCATAGAGGAAACCAATCCTCCCCCTTCCATACCCTGAACAGGTTGCCCAAATGGATTTGTAATATTGGGTATTGGTTTAAAAGTTTTTGGATCTACTTTAATGATAGGTGGATTGTTTGGATCTATATTATTCAAAGGTTGTTGACCAAGAAATTGAAGGACAGTATTAATAGCATTTTCAATTTGGTCCAATCCTTTCCACAGTTGAGATACCACATAATTAAAAGGACTAAAGATAACATTAATTGCTTTGGCTAAAAGATTGTTTACAAAATCAATAATGCCATTGGTAAAATCAATTATAGGTTGAAGTACTTTTGCTGGGTTATTGATTAAGTCTATCACCATCATAACAGCAGATCCAAGTAACACATTTTTAAAGAAATTTAAAATAGAATCAAAAATTCCCTGGACTGGTTTTGTTACTCTTTTTATGGTGCTTCCAATATTAGATTGAGATTGCTTTTCAAGTGTTTTTTCTCTTTCACTTCTTTTAATATTTTCAGAAACTATCTTTTCTTTCTCTGATTGTTTTTTCTCAATTTCAAACTGCTTTGTAAGTGTTTCTAATATTGCACTAAGATTCTTTTCAATCTTTTCCAAACTTGGCGCAATAACTGTCTTTATAAACTTTTCTGCTTGACTTTCTTCTTGACTTTCTTCTTTTAAATTTTCTTCTGCAGAGTCTTGTATCTTTCTTAACTTATCTTGTGCAACTCTGGTTCTTCTTTGCTTTTCTCTTTTTGTTTTTGAGACCTTTAGAGCACTTTCACTAAAGAATTTCTCTTTGCTTACTTTCTTTTCTTTAGGTTTAAATCTTCCAGTCTTATTTTTTACTCTTTTATACTCATTAGTCAATATTTCAGTTTCTTCTGTTGAGAAACCAGTATCACCTGACATTCTAGACGCAGCCATCTTCTCTCTGAGAAGAGTTTTATAAGTATCATAGTCAATATCGCTAACATCCTCAAGATCTAGAATCCTTAGAATTCTCTCATCAACATCAACACTTTCAGTTTTGGTCTTCTTCTTTTTCTTCTTAGGTATAATAGCAAGCGATGAAGATCCTCCAGAAGATTTAGAATCTTCTCCCAAAATATCTTTAAGTAGATCGTCTAAACCTTCTGGGATTTCATCCATTACGTGCCTTTGCCTTTTGTTCTTCTTCCTCTAAATGTTGCTGTAGAAGTCCAACATAAACATCACGCTCCCACGGCATCATGTTTTCAATATCACTTAATGAATATTTATGGTACTGCATCAGGGCAAAATTTAATTTATAATACCCCTCAAGATCCATATGTACCATGCCTATCCGAAAAAACTAGATAAACCCTCCAATACTACAGTGCTCTTCTTCTTTGTTTTTGGATTAGTCAATTTAATTTCATGTGACAGTTTAGGCATTGTCTCAAAGAATTTTTCAATTTGCTTAAACTGAACTGAATTCATTTGCTCCAAGAATTCAACCACTTCCTGCGTAGTGCAATCACCTGCTGCCCAAACTTCTTCCTCACTGTAAATTTTATCAACACAACTTGCAATGATATCAAGAGATTGATCCATTGAACTCTGATCATTGAAATCAAAATTATTTTTAATAAACTGTTCAAGAGATGGATACTTCATCTCCATCATCAAACTATCATCCAGTTTAATTTTCTTCTCATGCTCATCATTATATTTTACAGAAATATCATCAAGATCAATTTTTACAGATATCTCTGTCTCTTCATCATCAGGACAAATAAGATTGACTTCAATCTCTTCACCAACTGACTTTCCTCTAATATTGAGAAACAAAAATTCAATATCAAATGTGGGGAGAGACTCTACTTTAATCCCTCTTGTTTGAATGCAATTCTTAAGGACACTTGTAATTGCAGTTGTGATTTGTTTTGTATCTTCACTCTCCAAAGCAAGAACTAATAACTTTTCCTCCTTAACAAGGAAAGGACGATACTTAATCAGATGTTTAGTTGAAGGCAGTTCCAACTCATAAGTTGGTGTAGCAATTTTTGGTAAAGGCATAACAACCTATAGATTATTTCAGTGTGATTATTTAGAAGTCTAAAAGAAAGGCGACTCTATTCTAGGGATATCAATTCCAAGATTAGTATTTACTGCTGTATTAAAATCAACACTGTTTGCAACAGGATCTCTCCAAAAATCACCACTTAAATCTATACCAAGTTGATCAGGTCTTGTAGCAATACCAAGATCAGTTCCAATTGGAAAAGATGCTCTTCCATTTGGATCAAAAATATTCTGAGATGAAGTAACAGTGTCTCTCACATATCTAACATATGAAAATGAAACAGTCAGTTGTAAAATTTCACTAGATCCATATTGAATTGGAATAGAATTGGTTGCTACTGGAAATGCATCAATAAAGGTATAAAACAATGCTCTATTCTTTAAATCTTTTTCAAATTTTGTCACAAAAATATTTGTTTTATATCCTGTAGGTCCCTTAGGATATACCATCCTAAAACCAGTTCTAGTATCTTTATATTGATTACGTGACGCTGTGATACCCACTCCACTTATATAATCAATCCACCCATCAAAGAAATCAATAACATTGTATGAATTATCAACATAGAACTGCATGTCTATTTGATTATCATATAATCTCCTATAAGCCATTTTTTCAGTTACACCCATGTAATCAGATGTAACATCATGAGTGGCTAAAGAATTCCCAGGAAGAGTTGTGGAATTACAGAGAAGATCAATATCTCTACCCTCTCTCCTATAAAGACCACCAAGTTGTGCATCAACAGCAGATGGTGGCTGCACCTTAACTTGATAGACTGAAGTTTGAGCAAGATGCATTATCCTACTTTTCAAATCAGTTGTCTTTACTCTATTTGGTTTTGGACCAGCCATCTATAAATAGATTTGATTACTATTACTATGTATGGCGGAAAGTATAAAGTCAATTTATAAACCGTCTAACCCTGAAAAATATATGGGTGATCCAAATAATATTATATGTCGTTCTAGTTGGGAGCGTCACTTCTGCAGATGGTGTGATCTTACTCCTGATATTGTTAAATGGGCAAGTGAAGAATTCTCAATCCCATATGTGTCACCAAAGGATGGAAGGATTCACAGATACTATCCTGATGCATTGATTCAGAGAAAAGACGGTAAGAAATATCTTGTAGAAATTAAACCAAAACGTCAGACCAAACCACCAGTAAAAAAAGA
>Ga0070751_1001414_pt1 | contig 14199 bp, 9 predicted proteins | sample VirMetDEL_Aug_28_FD_78514 | JGI IMG/M metagenome (GOLD analysis project Ga0070751, IMG submission 78514) | Aqueous microbial communities from the Delaware River and Bay under freshwater to marine salinity gradient to study organic matter... | ecosystem: Environmental > Aquatic > Marine > Coastal ...
CACTGTTTAGATTTGGATAGGAAGATTGGGAATATGAACTTTCAACTTCAACAACTACAAGTCGGCAAAGATTCATTTTTAAAGATGTTAAAAGAGTCTCTGGAGACTGTAGACGAGTCGGTTGAAAGACATATTGATTAAAAAATATGTATTGTGGTTCATGTATTTATTCTTATAGTCCTTATAGGAGGTGAAGAAGCGTCTAACACTTGTAATCAAGCAATGTGTTTTTATGACGTAAATAGATGCAACTACTTTGCTAGTAAGTTGAGATGGAGAGGATCTCCAAGTACATCTAATCCCATCTCAGCTTACTGCAAGCCAATTTTGGTTGATCCAAGTCAAGAAGGCGTGAGGATCTACTAATGGCAGCAGAAATAATAGCAGCCGTATCAGCGGCTAATCAAGCCTTTAATTTTATTAAAAAGGCAGTACACAAAGGACAAGAGATACAAGATCTAAATAGGGCTATAGGAGCTTTTTGGGACGCTAGAGAAGAGGTCAGCGTTTTAGAGCAAAAAGCAACGAATCCTAGCAAGATTCAAAAGTTATTCGGTGGAAAGTCTGTAGAGTCTCAAGCATTAGAAGTAACCCTACAGAAACAACGTGCAGAAAACCTAGAGCGTGAATTAAAAGATATATTTTTATGGACAGGGAATGGTCATCTTTGGACTGAAATGATACGCGAAAGGTCACGTATAAGAAACGCTAGAATTGCAGCAGCTAGAGATGCTGCTCAAACAAAAGCAGCAATGATAGACTTAGCAATTATTGGAGGAACTATAGTTGCTATATTTGTAATTGTAATGGGAGCTACCTCCATTATACTATAAAATGGAATTAAATATGGATCAGTTAGAATTAGAAAAAATAATTAGTCAAGCTGCTCAAGAGGGAGCAAAACAAGCATTAAAAGATATTGGGCTGTCAGACCAAGAAGCCTATGATGATGTAAAAGAGCTAAGAAGTCTTTTAGATGCTTGGAGGGCTACTAAATCTACTGTAGGCCAGACTATTGCTAGGATGTTGACTACATCAATTCTGACTGCGTTAGCTATAGGAATTTGGATGTCTTGGGGTGGTGAATGATGGGATTAGTAGATACACTAATAGGGCCTGTATCTTCTATACTAGATAAGTTTATAGAAGACAAAGATCAAAAGGCTAAACTTGCTCATGAGATAGCGACTATGAGCGAACGTCATGCTAATGAAGTAGTAAAAGCCCAACTAGAAATTAACAAGACAGAAGCTCAACATCACAGTATGTTTGTGGCTGGATGGCGACCTGCAATAGGTTGGGTATGTTGCCTTGGCATGGCTGGTAATTTTCTTATTATTCCATTTGTCAATATGGCACTAGAGTTAATGGAAACTGGAGTGCTAGTTCCTATGATTGAGCTAGATTTAATGATGCCTGTGTTGATGGGTATGTTAGGTTTAGGAGCTATGCGAACTGTAGAAAAAGTTAAAAAGGTAGATAGGAAAGCATAATGAAAGATCCTAGACTAGACAGGGCTGGGGTAGCTGGTTTTAATAAACCTAAGCGTACTCCCAAGCATCCTACTAAGAGTCATGTTGTTGTAGCTAAAGTAGGTGATGAAATTAAGACTATACGTTTTGGTCAACAGGGAGTTTCTGGTGCAGGTAAAAATCCTAAGTCAGCTTCTGAAAAAGCTAGGCAAAAATCTTTCAAGGCTCGTCATGCTAAGAATATTTCTAAAGGTAAAATGTCAGCGGCTTACTGGGCTGATAAGGTCAAGTGGTGATATAGATGGCTAAAAGAAAAAAATATCAAAGAGGCGGTAGGTCTGACGAATTTTACTTCGGCGAAGCCACTGAAGGAAGAAATGATACTATGGCTGCTGATAGGGCGGCTAATGCATCAACCCCAACTTTTACTCAAGCTCAGATTGATGAAGCTGTGGCTGGACTGTCTGCTGGTACTATTACTCCTGCTCAAGTTGCACAGCAGTATGGTGTAAGTGAAGACTTTGTAACTTCTAATTATAATCAAATAATAGCTAATCAAAAAGAAACTACTACAGCACCTCCAACTTTTACTCAAGCTCAGATTGATGAAGCTGTTTCGGGTTTGAACGCTGGGACATTGACTTCCGCTGAAGTTGCAGAGCAGTATAATGTTAGTGAAGACTTTGTAACTTCTAATTTAAAAACTATAAATGCTGAAGCTGCTGCTAAACGTAAAAAAGAGGAAGAAGATGCTGCTGCCGCTGCTGCCAAGGCTGCTGAAGAAAAGGCTGCTGCTGCTAAGGATGCTGCTCCAAGTCTAGCAGACATAACAGCTATTTCTCCTGATTCAGACTACACTCAATTTGAAGTTGATTTAGTAATAGATGCTCTTAATGCAGGAACAGTTACACCAGAACAAGTAGCATCTCAGTTTGGTGTAACGGTTGCACAAGTAAAAGCGGAACTAAAACGTCAAAATCAAGCTAGGGCTGGTGAAACTATAACAGGCGAAGATCCGTTTGCAAGTGGTCTTCCTGATGTGACGCAGCAACGAGCAACACAAAAGGTTGCAGAGACTCCTGTCACTGGAATTAAAATGGGAGGAGAAGCACCAACTCCGGGTACATTTAAAGCTCCTAGTATTAATGTAGAAGATTATGTAAGCAGACCAGAAGTTAGCGAAATAGATGTTAGTGCTGGAGTAACTCCTCAAACTGCTATTCAGCAACTTGATCAATTTGAAAACATACCTCCTCCTAATAATGTTACAGCTACTCAAATACAAGCAGCTACTGCTAATGTAGCAACGGCTATTAATCAAAATCAAATAGATCCATCACAATACGAAGCAGCCTTAGCGGCAGAGCTAAACAGAACTGTACCTGCGGTAGGAACTCAACGACCTCCTATCACTGTAGAAGAAATTAGAGATTTATCTTCTAGAGCGCAAGCGGCTACAATGGGAGATGTTACAGCAGGGCTTGCACAAACTGCTGAATTTACTATTAGTCCTGATGCTTTTGTGCCGGGAGTTACTGCGGCAGATATCAGAGTTGCCCAGACTCCAGAAATTGAAGCACAACAGCGGGAAGCTATTACAGGAACTGCTGCATCTGGCGTAGAAGCTCAGATACTAGAGTCTATTAACTACGAAGCTGCTCAGACTAGAGCTATCAAAGGCACAGCCGCTAAAGGTGCTGCTGCCTCAATGGTTGCCGAAGTAGGTGAAATACCTGATGCTGTTGCTTCTGCTATTGTTGAAGATCCCGCAAGTGTTGAAGCGATTGTAGATACACAGCCTGTTGAAGTACAAGCTGCTGTTGCTGCCCTTCCTAACGAAGCTTTGGTATCTTCACAGCTAGAAACACTTCTAGGCGGCTTAGAAGATGGGCAAGTGCCAACATGGGCTAGGCCAGCCGTAGATATGGTTGAGCAGCGTTTAGCACAAAGAGGCATGGAAGTTTCTACAGTAGCTAGAGATGCTTTGTTTAATGCTATTATTCAAACATCTTTACCTATAGCTGAATCTAACGCACAAGCATTACAACAAAGAGCAACTCAAAATTTATCTAACGAGCAACAGGCTAATATACAGACTGCTCAGTTAGAGTCTAATAGAAGATTACAGAATCTTGCAAATCAACAAACTGCTGCAAGTCAAACAGCTCAGATGGCACAAAACATGGCACAGCTTCAAAGCCAGTTTCGTCAAGATGCTGCAATGCTTTCGGCACAACAAGCCCAGCAGATTCGTACACAGAACTTGGCAAACCGCCAAAGATCTGCTGAGTTAAATGCACAGAATCAGCAAGCTTCTAATGCTCAAAACCTATCTAACGAACAGCAGATGGAGCTTGCTAATCTTGAGGCTATGAATATCGCAGAGCGCGAGAACATGACAGCCGAGAACCAAGCAAGGCTTGCAGAGTTTCAAGTAGCAGCAGACTTTATATCTAAGAATGCAGCATTCAAACAACAGATGGAACTGGCAAATCTAGATGCCGAGCAACAAGTAAGGCTTGCAAATCTTACAGCTTTAAACAATGCTAGTTCAGATAATCTAAGCGCAGCACAACAAACAGAGCTTGCAAACCTTAACACAAGGATGCAAACCAATTTAGCGCAAGCTCAGATAGCTCAGTCAATGGGCGTTGCTCAGCTTAATGCGGATCAGCAAAGAGCTGTTGAAAACGCTAGGATGGTAGCTAATATTGATCTGACTAAGTTTAATGCAGATCAACAAGTGCAACTAACAAACAGCCAGTTTATGCAGACTGTTACGTTGACAGATTTTAATGCTAAACAGCAAGCAGCTATGCAAAATGCTACAGCCTTAGCATCTTTAGATCTTGCTACTGTTGATCAGCGAACCAGAATAGCTATAGAGAATGCAAATAATTTTTTACAGATGGATATGGCTAATCTATCTAATGAGCAACAAGCTGTTGTTTTGGATCAACAGATGGCGCAGCAAAGATTGTTGTCTGATCAATCAGCACAAAACGCAGCGGCTCAGTTTAATGCTACATCACAAGCGCAAGCGGATCAGTTTAACGCTAATTTGGCAGCACAAACAGAGCAATTTAATGCTTCTCAGTTAAATGCTATGGAACAGCTTAATGTAACTGAACAGAACAGAGTAGCTGCTATTAACGCAGGAAACGAAATAGATGTTCAAAAGTTTAATAATCAACTTACTGCACAAGCTGAGCAGTTTAATGCACAGATGGATCAGCAAAGAGAGATATGGAATGCTCAAAACGCACAAGCTATAGAGCAGTCTAATGTTGAATGGCGTAGACAAGCTAATACTATTAACACTGCCGCAGAGAATGCAGCGAACGCTACAGCGGCTCAACAGGCATATAACTTATCAACTCAAGAGCTTGCGAACACTTGGCAGCAGCTACGTGATGATGCTTCATATGCCCGAACAGCTTATGAAAATGAGCAGCAAAGAAAAACTACTCTGTACGCTACGGCATTAGCTAATGAACCGGGAGAAGCAGGTAGCACAGCTTATGTAGATAAACTTATTACAACTGTTGACGGAATGTTTGAGGACTAGACATGGGATTCTTTAGTAAACTTTTTAAAGGCGTTAAAAAAGTCTTTAAGAAAATTGGAAAAGGTATAAAGAAAGTTGCTACTAAAGTTGGCAAGTTCATGAACAGGATTGGTGTTGTTGGTCAAATTGCAATGGCTTTCATACTTCCGGGTATTGGTAGTGCATTAGCATCTACGTTAGGAAATGTAGGAACATGGGCGGCGGCAGCTTTAGCGAATCCTGCTACTAATGCTTTGGTAAAAGGTGTTGCTCATGTTGTTAATGGAGCTGCTAAGTTTGCAGCAGGTACAGCCAGAGTATTTAACACTGTTACAAGCGCGGTTAAAAACTTTACGGGCGAAGTTGGCAAAACACTTCTTAACAAAGTTCCGGGTATTAGCGTTGAAGGAGCCGCTACAAATATCTTTGGGCAGGGAGGTGCTTTGGATATTGCTGCTAAAGCAACTGGTGAAACTTGGAACACTACTATAGGAAGTAGTAAGTGGTGGGATAGTTTTGCAAGATCTCCTGAAAATATACCTCCCGGTTTTACAGGGCCTCCAGAGTTACAGCGCGAATACACGCCGCTAAAAGCTACTGACGATCCTATGGCTAGAGTATTTACTGATCCAACAGATCCTAACTTTATAGCTGAAGGGGCTTATGGGGAGTTACCTGCTAGTTCTTCTTTGCTGCAAGGGCCAATAACTCCACAGGCAGAAGCATTTGTAGCTCCTGATATTCCTGCTTCAGTAGTAAGTGATGTGGCTGAAGATGTAGGTAAAGACTATCTTATCACAGAGCGTAGCCTAGCGGCAGCAGGTACAGAAGCAGTCAAAGCAGTTGGACAAAGCCTTATGGCTCCAGAGCAACCTGAGTATGATTACAGCGGCGGCAGAGGTGCAGTGGTAGTTGCAGAAAATGCTTATGAAGTACAGCCCGGACAGCCCGGAGTAATTTCTCAGTTGCCAGCAGTAGGATATGGAATGCCTATGCTTCAGTATGATGCTTTATATAAACCAGCAGGAATGTATTCTAGAAGAATGCAAGGTCTAGTGTAATATGGATACAAACTACGTTAACCAAATTTTAAAAGCCGGAAGATCTATTCCGGGCCAATCGTTGACTAACGACCCTGAGCAGCGTTACGAGTTTGAAAAAGCTCCTGAGATAACTAACCTGCGCGAAGGCATTGAGTTTGTTTTTGTAAAAATAACTTCTGAAGAAACCTACCCCCAAATTCTAGAGCTTGTAGGATCTGGTATTCCTGTTATGGAAATTACACAAAACATTCTTTTTCAGGGATTTGATAGGGGTGTATGGAATCCTGATCTTATGATGTTGCTGGCAGAGCCTACGGCGTACATGATCATGGCACTAGCTGAAAGAGCAGACATAGACTACGTAATCTATCAAGGCGAAGAAGAGGAAGAAGCCGTTGAAAATGCAGCTACTGGTTATAGCGAGCAAGAGTCTAGATTAAATGAATATAAAAAGACTAACCAAATACCTCAGGGAGCTTTGCCTGAAGAAATAGTAGAAAAGATATCTACTATGGAACCTCCACAAGAAGAAAGCTTGATGGCTAGACCAGAACCTAGCTTGTTACAAGGATAAAGAATATGGCTATTGAAGATACCTTTAAAGAACTCCAAGCGGTTAAGCGTGGGCAGTACGAAAGAATACGTGAGCAGCAACGAAAGCAGCAGCGTACTGATACGATGTTTGCGGCTACTAATATTCTTACTAGAATAGGTAATTCTTTTTTAAGAGAACAAGCTACAAACTTTATTAACAACGAAGACAACATGGCTCGCAAAGCCAAGTATAGATCTTTTCTTAATACTGCTAACAATACTATTGAAGAGTACAAACAAGCTGAAAAGTTTGATGGAGGTGTAGAAGCCTACCTGATTAACAAGCGTAAAAACTTTTTGATGAACGATGCTCAGCAAGAATATGCAGAGTTATCTGAGCTAAAAGAAACAGAGCTGAACAAATACATAAATGATCAAGCTACCCAGTGGGCTTCTCAAAACGTAAAAAAGTTTAAGGACGAATACAACTCAGCCCTACAGCTAGGAAGCTACGAAGACTATGAAGCTGCATTAGCTCAAGAGTACCAAGGCCCACGAAACGTAGGTGAGTTTCTGTGGCGGGGTGCTAAAGGTTTCTTTGCGGGTAAGAACAAGAACCAAATCAGAGCAGCTAATGTTCAGTCTACTCGTGCTGCTTTAATGGAACAGGCTGGAAGAGAAGTCCAAGGCTTTGATGCTGCTGTTAATGCCGGTTATGATATTGATAGTGCTGTGGCTATACAGTCTGCTATAGATGATAAAAAAATTAATCGCAAAGAAGATGTGTTGATATCAACAGAATATGTTGATGAAGTCTCAAGAAGACATGGTGGTGATCTTAGTATTACTTATACAGTAGAAACCTATGAAACTGCAAGCGGTGAAAAACGAGTAGAAAGAAAGTTAGAAGCTAAGGATAACATTAATCCAAACAACAAATATGCTCTTCAAGCGGCTACTGAAGCCGGAATAGATCCAAATTCTTTTATAATAAAACCTCCTAAAGTAGAAACAAAGGATAATGAATGGGGTGTTCCTGTAACAACAAGCACCTCAGACGTAATAGATCCTTATGGGATTAAGGTGGATGAAATTTCTTATCGGGTTTTTGATCTAGCGGAAGACACCACTTTAGCTATGTCTAGGGTTACAGATACCGAAAGGCTTCAAATTAGCAATGCTAATAATATGCTGGCAGGTATACGTACTTACAAAAATAATATGACCGAAACATACGCAGGACTTGCTGAAGCTTATTATACTCAAGGCTTAGGCGATACAGCCACTGCTGATCAACTAAACGATGCTAGAAAATTATTCCAAGCTGAAACCGCAGGAGAGCTTAGAGTTCTTATAAATAAGATAGCTACTTCAGCAGGACAACCCGAACAATCAAGTATGTTTGTTCAATCTGCTACAGGACAAGTAACTCCTGTAAGTATGGCTTCAGAAGAAATTATGGACATCTACCACAGCGATCTAGCTCCTTTATATACCATGAGTAAGCTAAGAAGTATTAATAGCAAACGATCAGAAGACGGTAAAGTTTTTGAGGAAGAAATAAAAGGATTTGATTTAAAGCCAGAGAACGCTGCACTAGATATGTTAGTGTCTTTGGTTTCACTTGAAAATTCTAATACTCCTGTAGATGTGAACCCAGAAACTCTTAGATATTTATTTGACAATATTAATGTAGCAGATATTCCAAATCTGCCTAAAAACTACAGAACAAATCTGCTCAATTCAATTACAAGAACAGAGTCTGTTGCAGATTGGATGGATACAGCAACTGCAAATCCTGAGTATTATTTTAAGCGAGGTTATTCTTCTTTTGATGTAGGTAACATAATGCGTATTGTGGCTATGTTAGATAAAAGCACACAAGCTAGAGTATTTGAAAGAACAAGAAGGGATATAGACGAAGAAGAAAAAAAACTAATAAGACTAGGCCGAACTAGATCACCGCAAGTTTAAGGGGTAGCATATAAATGCCGATTAAAAGAAAAACTCTTAGGACTAGCCCAGAGATTATTCAGGCTAACAGAGACAGTTATAACTCTGTTGATCTTAGTGATTACACAATAAGTCAGGAGCCTAGACTAGATCCTAATCTACAGTATTTAGAAAACAATGAAGACTTCCAAGAAGATATGGAACTCTATATGGAGTATATTGCTTCTCAGGATGATGGCTTTGTAGATCAAATACTGTCGGGGACTCTGGCGACTGATGATTGGAAAGAGTTTATGCGCGATGAAGATTGGCGCATTACTTCTGTTATAGATAGAAACCAAGCACTAAAAGATGCTCCAGAAGAAGTGAAGCAAGCTTACAAGCGCGTAAGAGAAAACTGGGAACGTGCTGATGTAGAAGGCTATGGAGAATGGGTTGAAGCCATAACAGACATGGGGCTAGATGCTGTAGGAGATCCTGTAAATTTAGCAATGCTTTTAGCTATTCCTTTTACTGGAGGAGGTTCGGCAGCTACTGCGGCTTTGGCAAAAGAAGGCGCAAAGAAATCAGCTATGCAAACAATAAGGCGAATGGCTGTTTCTCCTACTACCACTGGTGTTGTAGAAGGTGGTGTATGGGGAGGAGTAGATGATTACAATCGTCAAAATATAGAAGTTGCTACAGGAATGCGTAATGAGTTTTCTAATAGCGACTTTGCAATGAGCATAGGAGTAGGTAGTTTAGCCGGTGGTTTGTTTGGTAAGGCGTTTGGGTATTTTGGTAACTCTAAAAATGCAGCAAAAGTAGAACGTGATATTGTCCCTGACAACAAAGCTCTTGATAAGCAGACAAACAATATAGCTGCAAACGATGATGAGATTGCAGAAAATGTTTTAGAAGGAAGTCTTCCTCAGTCTCAAGAAGTGGTAGATGCAGTATCTGAAATTGTAAATAGATTGCCTTTAAGGTCGGCTACGTTTCAAGACAACGTGCTAAACGAGACTAGGGGATTTCCTTTAGATTTTGACGTAGATGACTTTGCTGACGTAGATGAAATTGCTAAAGACTTGGCTGAGAAGTTAGGTGGTGGCGAGTACACAGCAGATGAAATTGCAGATGCTTTCCGACAATCTTTAATAGCCGCCAAGCGAGGCAATGTATCTGGAGATGAGTTGTCAGACTTTGTAACTGGTAGGATTACTAAAGGCTTAGATACTCCTGAAGAACAATTAGCTCCCACTACGCCTGATCCTTCTCCCGGTCAAGAGGTAGCAAGACCTATCCAAAATAAACTGTTATTTAAAATAGGAAGGCTGGCTAACAAACTAAACAGCACTATACTAGCTGGTAAAGCTACAGATCTTATTAGTCCCTATGCTAAGTATTCTCCTACTGCCGCAAAACTGCAAAGACTTCTTAGGTATGACTCATCTTTAAAGCTGACAGGATCTTTAACGCCTGATGAAACACTAGGCAGAGATTACTTTGAAACTTTAAAAGAAAACTACGGTACATTTGTTACTGATTTTAAACGCGCATACGATCCTATCTTGGTAGCAGCTAAGGGCGATACCCGTCAAGATATGGATGATATGGTTATCTCTGCTTTGCGGGGAGGCGTGTTACCTGATGATGCTCCTGATTCTGTAAAGGCTATTGTTCCTAAACTTAGAAAGCTATTTGATGACAGAGCTGAAGCTTTGTTTATGGAAGAGGCTCCGGCTAACTATGTTCCTAGAATGTGGAAGCGTAGTGTTATTGAATCTAGAGAAGTAGAGTTCAAGCAACTACTAATGAACGAAGGCTATAGCTCTGACGAAGCTAACGGCATCATTGATAGTATGTTGGGTAAAGTAGAAAATGTAGGTGTGATTGACTCGGCTGGTACGGGTGATACTGTTTTCTTGATGCCCAGAGTATTAGACAAGATAGCCGATGATAATGTGTACGCTGATTTCCTAGAAAATGATTTAAACAAAATTGTACACGAGTATGGCATTCAGTCAGCAAGACGTATATCAAAGCTTAATGTTCTTGGTGTAAGAAATAAAAGAGACTTTCAAGAAATATGGATTCCTAGAATTGAAGAGGAGCTAAGAGAGGCAGGGCTAAAAAGAGATCCTCTAATGGAGCAGGTTGGTAAAGACATTGGAGCTGTTTATTCTTCTATAACGGGCGAGGGTGTACAAAGATATGGAACTGGTCTTCAAACAGCTTCTGATGTCTACACAATGACAACCCGAATGGCTACGTTGCCTCTTGCAACTCTCTCAAGCTTAACAGAAATATTTATTAATATATCTAAAGTAGGATTTCGTAATAGCTTCAAAGGATTTGCAGGAGCCATGAATGAAGGCTTTGATACCATTGCTGTTAAGAGTAAAAACCTCTTGTCTGATGCTGGCTTAACAGAACCTGAGATCTGGCGTGAAATGCAAGAGCTTGGTATCGCTATGGATCAGGCAGCAGGTGATGTTGCTGATAGGCTAGGTGGCGAGGCTATTGCTAACTCAGCAATCCGAAAGCTTAACAATGGATTTTTTAGAGCTAATATGCTTGATCAATGGACAAAGTTTGTTCAGATGACTTCTTACATTTCTGGTAAGAACATGATCACAGATAATATAACTGAGATAGCAGCGGCTAGAGGAAGCAAAGATAGCCGTAGAATCCTGCGTAAAAAGAAAGAATTACGTGAGCTTGGTGTTGATATAGATCAGGCAATGAATTGGTTTGACGGAGGCATGAAAGCCGACAATGCCTTTAACAAAGAAATTCAAAGAGGTGCAGGTAGATACACTAACGAGGTTATTTTAAACCCTGAAGCTGCCTCTGGCTTGAAGCCTTTGCTACATTCTAATCCCAAAACATCCGTTTTGTTTCAGTTGATGGGTTACCCTGCTGCATTTACAAATACTATTTTGAAAGGTGCTGCACGTAAGATGATTGAAGATCCAACAGGCAATGTTCCTAAGACTTTGGCTGCGGGTGTAATTATGACAGAAGTTGCTAGGTTTAATAACTGGGCAAGAAGTGGAGGAAGCAGCGAAGAAGAAGGAGAGAACCCATACGCAGCAGCTATTTTAAGATGGGGTGGTGGAGGAACATACTTAGATATGTTTCGTAGGGCGCAGTTTGCAGCAAAAGATAACTACGCTTTAGCAGTTCCTTTATCTGTTCTTGGCCCAGCAGCTCAAGATATAACACAGCTTATTCAATACAGAGGCCCTGTAGAATTTGCAGCGCGGAAGTCTCCGGGCTTTGGAGCTTTTGAGGCTGTGTTTGGTAGAGAGTTTAGAGACAACTACACCAGTGCGGCTAGAAGAATGGATAAAGTTATCCAAGATATGTTTAGTGGCAAAGATCCTAGTCGCCTTAAATTCAAAAAAGGTGGTGAAGTTCTAGTACCTAATGCGCCTGAAGAGCCTGATGAGCGCATAGATCGTATGACGGGACTGCCTTACGACCAGCAAGCCGGAGGTGCTTTTATAGACGAAGAAGAGCGTATGGGTTTTGCTTTTGGTAGTACTGTTTCTAGATATGTTAGATCTGCTTTGTCTGATGCAGTAGGTAAAATTGCAGATAAAGGAGAAAACATTCCCTTTGATAGACTGATGAAGCGTCTTCAGGTTGAAGGTGTTAGAGGTGATGAGATTGAAGCTTCTAACATTATAAATCTTGTAGATGAAAAAGACGTAGTAACTACAAGATCAGGCAATAAGGCTGTTACTCCTACAGGTTTACGAAACGCAGAAGCCCGTAGGACTGATGTGTTTAAACAGGAAGAAAGTACATATCTACAGGCCCAAGAAGAAGTAGGGGAAGTTGCTGAAGAATTAGAAAGAGAAGTAGAAGTGTCGATTGCTGAAAGCGAGAATCTAGACAGGGCAATAGACGAAGAATTTGGAGATGATTATTTTGTAGAAGATTTAGAAACATTTAATCCAGAGGCAGAAGATCCTACATATGCATACACGGGTAGAATGTTAGATACGGCTTTAGATCCTGAAAAGCCTTTAAGAGAAAGAACGAATGCAATAAGTGAAGTTGAGAGAGTATTAAGAAAAAGCCCCGCAGAACTTAAAGAAATGTACAGTGAGGTTGTTCCAGAAGATGCTGAGTTAAGCACGTATAGAATTAATTATTTTTCTGATCCCAGAATTACTAGGCGCACTACATCTCTACATTGGGAAAAAGGTAGAGATTATCCTATGGATTTAGATAATTTTACCTACTGGACTAGAGGGGACGTTGCGTCTGGAGATAAGACTATAACTGGAGGAGAAGCTTCCAGAGTTTATGAGATTCAGTCAGACAGTAGAGTTGAATTAGATCCTGAAAAATTAAGTCCCTATCAAAAACTATTAAGAGAAGCTGAAAAGATAAATAATGAGTTGGGCGAAATAGAAGATGATGTTATGGATGTAGATTTGAAATTAGAGGAGTTTAACACATTTGTTTTACGCTCTGATTATGAAGGTCGTTCTACTATTTCTCCTGACGCTCCAGAAGAGGTAAAAACATTATTAACTAGAAATAATGAGTTAATGGACGCATTGGTTGATGCTAGAAAACGAGAGCGTAATATACAAGAAAAAATTACAGATGCTGAAAAAGACATGACAGCGACACAAGTTTCGGGAGAAAAAGATCAAGTTTTTAATGAAGGAACCAAAGTCCCTATAAATGTCTGGAAGAATGCGATTTATAATGAAATTGTTAAAGCTAAAGAAGAAGGTCTAGATGAAATACAATTTCTAATTGATGATAAACTGGTAGAAAGGAACGGAGAACGGGTTACTGAGTTTATGGTTAGATCTCCAGAAATTCAAAAAGCTTATCAAACTATAGTAGCCCCTTTAGTTATCAAGACTGCTAAAAAGATAGGGGCTAGGCCGGTGCGTAAAGGAAAGTATATAGCTTTTGCGTTACCTGCATCGTTTACTCTACCGCTCTATGCTCAAGAAGAAAAAGACCTATCCGCAGTAGCAACAGACCTATCTCTAGGCATGGAACTAGATGAGGCTCTTGTTGTTAATAGGGATAGCTTTGCAGAAGGTGGGCTACTTGAAAGGGCTATTAAGTTTGCGCTAGGAAGAGGTGCTAAAGCCTTGGGTTTTGGTGAAGAGCAGCAGCGTCAGCACGAGAAAGAAGTAGTAGCTCTTGTTAATCAGGCAGCCGAGAAAGGCTTCATCCCTGAACGATCTCGTATACCTACAGATGAAGCAGGGTTTGGAAAGTTCAGCGGTGCAGATGAAGAAGTCTTCAATGCTTTCAATCATGCCTACTTAGTTTACAAGCATGGCTCTAAGCTTAAAGACCCTTTGCTTCAAGGTAAAGAATATCTTCAAATGACATATTATCCCAATCCAGATACCGAAAAAGTTGATTTAATTAATAATGCTTTTGGTTCTAACTTGAGGAATATAGCTGGAGATGATGAAGACGCAAAGCGAAAGATAGTTTTGGGCTACTACAATACTCAAAGGAAGCTGGCAGAAGGAAAGCCTCTTGTATACGGAGAGGATCTTATATTTAATATAAATGATCTGGAGAACATGGAGCCTCGTAGTGCTAGATTTAGACCGAGGTAGCCATGCACCGTTTAATTCTGATTGCTCTTTTACTTTCTTCTTGCTCAACAGCAACC
>Ga0070751_1001415_pt1 | contig 14189 bp, 11 predicted proteins | sample VirMetDEL_Aug_28_FD_78514 | JGI IMG/M metagenome (GOLD analysis project Ga0070751, IMG submission 78514) | Aqueous microbial communities from the Delaware River and Bay under freshwater to marine salinity gradient to study organic matter... | ecosystem: Environmental > Aquatic > Marine > Coastal...
ACGCTGCAATCACTCGCCAACTTCCTCAGCCTTCTGGTGAGCATCAACAGCACGAGCCAACTTCAATAACTCCTCACGAGCCTGAACCTTCGAATCCTCAGCCGCATCAGGATTCTCCAACACCCGCACAATTATCGACACAGCAACTTCCCACGACATAATCAACGGATACGACATCGCGCACCTCCCAATCAACGCGCACCGGACCATCCGGTGCAGCACAAACACAATTACATCACATCCCTCATACATCCCCCTATAGATTCCACTGGTCGACCGCCAATGGAAACAGTCAGGCATGGCCCCCCTGGGCCACGCTTGCGCCCCCTCGCTGCGCCCCCTGGATCCCCCTATGGCACATGCTTCGAACTTGTGTGCAAGGGTGAGGGATACGCTTGGAAGGCATGGCCAACCCGGCCACTTTTTAACTACCCCACCCCCCCACACCCCCCGGTCACCAAAAAAATTTCCACCTAAACTAGGACATAGTGGGGCGTGTTGAAAAAAAGTTTGGGTTGGGGTCTTGAAACGCGCCGATTTTCAAGCCCCCTCTATATGTAGAAAGAGTTTTTGTTTATGCCCCGTCGGGGCTTCGCCCCGAGCGGGGCTTTAAGTGTTTTTTGGAATGTAGTAGCCCTCAGTGTGTCTCCTGTTGGGGGTCTGTTGTTTGCCCCTGGTGGAGGTTGTGGTGGATTCTGGTTTCCGTCGTCGCGTCTCGCCGGAGGAGGCTCGCCGCGAGTTGTTGGATTTGGTGCGGCAGGGCCGCACTATTGCGGATGGGTTGAAGGTTGTTGGCCGCTCGCGGTCGTGGTACGACGCGCAGCGGCGTGATGTTGAGGGTTTTGCTGTTCAGGTGGATGCGGCCCGTCTCCGCCTGTCGGATCAGGCTGAGTCGGCCCGCCGTAGTGATATTGGTTTTTCGGAGTTCTCGGAGCGGTATTTGGGGACTCGTGTGTGGCCGCATATGCAGAATGTGGTTGACCTGTTGGAGGGTCGGGAGCCTGGTTGGTTGCCGGATCCGATGGTGTTTGAGCCGGGTGCAGCGGGGCTGGCCCGTTTGCTGGTGAATGTTCCGCCGAATCATGCGAAGTCGATGACGGTGACGATCAACTATGTGACGTATCGGATTGCTAAGGATCCGAATATCAATGTGTTGGTTGTGTCGAAGACTCAGGAGCAGGCGAAGAAGTTTCTGTATGCGATTAAGCAGCGGTTGACTCATCCTCGGTATGCGGATTTGCAGGTGGCTTTTGGGCCGGTGGATGGGTATAAGGCGACGGCTGATCAGTGGGCTGCGAATAAGATTTATTTGGGTGGGGATGCCCGCGATTCCGGGGAGAAGGATCCTACGGTTGAGGCGTTGGGTATGGGTGGTCAGATTTATGGCTCCCGCGCTAATTTGATTGTTCTTGATGACGTGGTGACGTTGTCGAATGCGGGTGAGTGGCCGAAGCAGCAGGATTGGATTCGGCAGGAGGTTGCGTCTCGTCTTCCTCCTGGTGGGGGCCAGTTGCTGATTGTGGGTACTCGGGTGGCTCCGGTTGATTTGTATCGGGAGTTGCGGAACCCGGAGCATTACACCGATGGTGTGATTCCGTGGACGTATTTGGCGATGCCTGCGGTGTTGAAGTATGCGCCTGATCCGGTGGATTGGGTGACGCTTTGGCCGAAGAGTGAACAGGTTCTTTCGGACAATGATCTTCCTGATGAGGAGGGTTTGTTCGAACGTTGGTCTGGTCCGCGTTTGAACGCGGTCAGGAATGAGGTTGGCCCCGGCAAGTGGTCTCTGGTGTACCAGAACCTTGATGTCGCGGAGGATGCCATCTTCGACCCGGTGTGCGTCAGAGGCGCGGTTAATGGAATGAGGAAGCCGGGTGGATTGGTGTCTGGGGCTGCCGGTCACCCGCAGGACTCTGCGGGTTTCTATCGGGTGATCGGTATTGACCCTGCGATGAGTGGGGATACGGCTGCTGTGGCGTATGCGGTGGATCGCCGGACACAGAAGCGGTATGTGCTGGATGTTCACGTGATGACGGCTCCTACGCCTGCGGCGATTAGGGAGTTGATTCGTTCGTGGGCGGAGGCGTATAAACCTCATACGGTGATTGTTGAGTCGAATGCGTTCCAGTTGTTTTTGACTCAGGATGAGGAGATCCGGTCGTTTCTCGCGTCGCGGGGTATCGCGTACCGACCTCATCACACCAGCAATAACAAGACGGATCCTGAGTTCGGTGTCGCGTCTCTTGCCCCGTTGTTTGGGACGAAGACGAAGCGTGACGGCCAGGAGGCCACGAAGCATGCTGGTGACAATTTGATTGAGTTGCCGGATCAGTCTCGCAGTGAGCATGTGAAGAAACTGGTGGAGCAGTTGATCACGTGGCAGCCGGGTGTCCGTGGGAAGAACTTGAAGATGGACACGGTTATGGCGTTGTGGTTTTGCGAGATTGTGGCGCGTGAGGTGCTGGTTCAGTCCAGCAATGTGAAGAGTTTTCTGTCGAATGAGTTCGCAGCCCGTGGCGATAAGGATGCCCGGTATGTGATCAATCTTGATGAGTTGGCTGCAGCGCAGCATTTTGCTCGCATTTAGGAGGTGACGAGTGACGAACTACGCAGCGAAGTTTGATGCGATTCGCAAACGGAACGCGGAACGTGACAAGCGGATGCGTGAGGTCGCGCTCGTTCGTGCAGGGCACGCCGAACAGGTGTTCCCCGGTTTATTCCCTGAGGGTACGTGGAGTAAACCGATTGTTGCGAACTTGATCGATGTCGTGGCGAAGGATCTGTCGGAACAGATTGGTGTCATTCCGACGATCACCGCGACGGGTGATTCGACGTTGGATGAGTCGTCCCGGTCGAAGGCGGATAAGCGGACGAAGATCGCGAACTTCTATATCGCGTCGTCGCGGTTGGCGACGAACATGATCCGTGCCGCTGACCAGTTCATCACGTACGGTTTCGTGCCGCTGCGTGTGGAACCGAACTTTAAGGACAAGCGTCCTCATATTCATGTGGAGTCCGCTGAGGGTTCCTACTTTGATGTGGATCGTTTCGGTGTGGTGAACGTGTACTGCCACGTGTTCCAGCGTCGCGCTGGTGACTTGGCGGCGAAGTTCCCTGAGCATGCTGACAAGATCCTGAAGAAGTCGGCGTTTGGTGCGTCGGTCGACGCGAACCAGTTCATTGAGGTTGTTCGCTGGTATGACGCGAACGAGTCGGTCATGTTCATTCCTGAGCGTGAAGGTCTCGTGGTGGCGAAAGCCGCGAATCCGCTTGGTCGCGTGCCGGTCGCTATCGCGCAACGTCCGAGCCTGGATGGTGAGCAGCGGGGCCAGTTCGATGACGTTCTGCCGGTGTATGCGGCGAAGGCGCGTCTGGCGTTGCTGATGATGGAGGCGACGCAGAAAAGCGTTGAGGCTCCGCTGGCTATCCCGCAGGATGTCACGCAGTTGAGTGTGGGACCGGACTCTGTTATCCGGTCGAACAGCCCCGACAAGATCAGGCGTATCCCGCTGGATATGCCGAGTATGACGTTCGCTGAGAACAACCTGCTGGGTGAGGAACTTCGGTTCGGGACTCGCTTCCCTGAATCCCGAGCGGGTCAAGCGGACGGGTCGATTGTTACCGGGCAGGGCGTGAAGGCTTTGCAGGCTGCGTTCGATTCACAGGTGAAGGTCGCGCAGGCGATGCTCGGTGAAGCGTTGGGTGACGCGGTCGCTATCGCTATGGCTGTTGATGATGCGTACTTCCCGAACTTGAGCAAAGAGGTTTCGGGTACAGCGAACGGTGTGCCGTACAAGTTGCGGTACAAGCCTGCGACGGACATCAACGGCAACTATGGCGTGATGGTTGAGTACGGGCTGATGGCTGGGCTTGACCCGAACCGTGCATTGATTTTCGCGCTTCAGGCGCGTGGCGACAAGTTGCTGTCTCGTAACTTTGTTCGCCGTCACTTGCCGATCACCTTGAACTCCAATGAGGAGGAGCGGGCGATTGACATGGAAGAAATGCGGGACAGCCTGAAGGCTGGTGTCGCATCGCTTGCTGCGGCTATCCCGCAGATGACTTCGCAGGGGCAAGACCCCAGCGAGATCATCGAACGGATGGCATCTGTTATCGCTGCCCGGAAGAAGGGCGTGGCGATTGAGGATGCTGTCGCGAAAGCGTTTGAGAAGAAGGAAGAAGAGCAGGAGCAGGCGGGTGACATTAACCCGCTAGCCCCTCCGGGCATGCAAGACATGAGCGGCCCGGTTGAGAACGAAGCACTCCCGCAAGGGCCACCGCCTATGCAGCAGTTGTTGGCTGGTTTAACGGGTAGTGGCAATCCAGTTATGGCGGGCCGAGTGGTTCGTCAAGTTCCCGCATAAGGAGAAGAGCATGGCGATGGGTAAGCAGGGGAAGCCGGGTAAGGCCCCCGTTGGTCAGGCAATCATGGGCAAGAAGCCTGGTGGTGGCGTTGTTGGTGGCGGCCAAGTTGCAAAGGGTTCTACCCCTAAGGGCATTGGCGCAGGCGGCAAGAAGAACAAGTAGTCATGGCTGACTACACGGGCAGCACTCGCTTCGTGAGGAAGATGCAGCCCAAGAAGTTGAAGAAGAACGCCAAGCAGGCAATCAACAAGGACGACGCTCGTGGTTACCGCAAGCGGGTCGTGAAAGCCAAGCGCATTAAAGGTGACACAACTGCGCAACCTAAGGGTATGGCTCGTAACCCTGGTGATCTAGGGAAGTTGATTGCTGACCAACAGAGGAAGAAGCCTTACTGATGGCACGCCCCAAGGAAACTAACAAGCGGCAGTTGAAGGGTCGCAGCAAGAACTCCCTTGAGCAGGTTCTTGAGTGGATTAAAAGCAATCCGGGTGATGCGGCGTTGCTGCTTGCTGAGTCTGTCGGCATGGATCCGCGTCCGCCGTGGATGCGTGAGAAGCAGAGTAAAGAAGACCTTGCAAGTGAAGCAGGTCTTTTGGCTGCTGGTGCTGTGCCCGGTGGTGGCGCGTTGCGTCTCGGCGCGAAGGCCAGTAAAGCCGCGAAGAAGGCTAGGGAAGCATCGACGGCTGCTGAGAAGGCTGCCGGTATGGCAAAGCCGAAGACCACTGCACCGAGAGCGGGTGGCAGTGGAACGGGTCAGAAGCCTGGGGGCAGTAACCGTTTGACTCCGTCGGAGCGTGCCGCCCGACGCAAGGGTGAGCAGAAGGCCAAGACGGAGCAGGGCGCGAAGAAACTGGAAAAGCAGGACGCTGCCCAGTCATCGACGAAGTCTGTGAACACTGGCAAGGCTTCCCCGGTTCAGATCCGTGAGGGTGCTGAGGGTCCGAAACTTCCTTCTGGTGTGACGGACGCGAAGATCAAGGCTTTCGGTCGGAACCGGGAGAAGAACTTCACGAAGCCTCGCACGGCTGCGGAACGTAAGCAGGCCGCTGAGGAAACAAAGAAGCGTCTTGATATTGCTCGCCGCATGAGGGAGGAAGGTCGCCGACCTGGCGATGATGTTCCCGATGCTGCAGGGAATCTCCCTGTCGGCAACCCGGTGAAGACTTCTTCCGCTAAGCCGAAGACGGTGAAGCCGAAAGAGTCGCAGAAGGCTGCAGATCGCAAGAAGTTCACTGAGAAGGTGAAGCGCGATAAGGCTGTGAAGGCCCGCAAGGAACAGATTGAGAAAGATGTTCGTGAGGGTCGCCGTCAATCTGTGACGGATCCTCGCTCGTACCCGAGCAAGGGTAAGGGCGCGGAGGGTCCACGCGCTAGCCAAGGGCTTGTCCCGACGGGTCGCGGAAGCACAACTCGTGAGTCCACTGGTCGCCGCATTCCCGGCAACTTGCCCGCTGCCCGCCCAGGTAGCGAGGTTGTTCAGGGTCGCGTTATTCGTGGTGGCCGCAACCAGCGTGAACCGATTGACATGAAGACCCGCCCGATGGGTGGTTCCGGTCAGGGTGCTGGTCGCGGTGGCGGTCAGGTTCCTCGCGCTATCGGGCCGGGAGCGTCGTCGGCTGGTAAGGCTGGCGGTAAGACCACGGGTCGCGGTAAGAAGGCTCTGCTTGGTTTGGGTGCGCTGGGTGCTGCCGGGTTGGTTGCGAAGCAATTTGACTCCGACAAGGCTCCGTCGTCTAGCGACAAGGTGAGCAATAACCCGTCGACTACGCCGAAGCCGATGTCGAAGAGCCGTCCTACGTTGCGTGACAAGTACGGGCGCGATATCACTCGCGAGGAGTTCGCGAAGCGTAAAGCGTACCGGCAACGCACCCAGTCGATGTCTGCTGAGGAAGCAGCGAAGGCTCGCAAGAAGGAAATGAAACGTCGTAAGCAGTACCGATCTGGTGCTGGTAGTGAGCGTTTCGGTTCGGGTGCTGCGACGAAGACACGCAACATCCGTAACCGTCCGGGCTACGCCTACATGGATATGGCTGCCCGACGCAACATGAGATAAGGAGCAGGCATGGCTGCACCGAAGAAGCCTGCCCCCGTGAGCGGCCCCGGATCATTAAGTAAACGGACTGATGGTCCGGGGCAACCCACAATGAAGATGCCGAATGCCGCGTACGGGGAGCAGAAAGATTTCTCTGGCATTCAGGGTGCGGCGAAGATGGCGGAAGCACCATCGATTGTTACAAACATCACTCGGCTGGACGAGCCGACTCGTCGACCTGACGAGCCGGTCACGGCTGGGCTGGATGTCGGGCCGGGTGCGAGTTCCGCTGTCCTTGGCCGCAAGTCGACTGGTGAGCAGATCGTTGACGATCTGGAGCGGTTGCGGAAGTACATGCCGATGTTTGAACGGTATGCGCAGTCGGATATCACGTCGGGAACTATGCGTAGTTTTGTTCGCTATTTAAGGAGTCAACTGCAGTGAGTGTCTGGCAGCGGTTTGAGGAGAACCTTGAGTATGTGGGGTTTGATCTCGCTCCTGTTGCTTGGGACTTGGCGATGTTTCCTTTTGAGAACGACGACGACAGGCTCACGGTGTTGAAGCAGATGACGGGAAAAACTGATGGCTAAAGATGACCAGGGCTTTTTTGTGCCGGGTCAGCCGTCCGCTGATAAGCCTGCCCCGTCGCCCGTTGAGGATTTCACGAAGCAGCAGCATTTTCAGAACGCTGAGGCTTTGATTCAGAAGGATCGTGCTACTCGCCCGGAGTCGACTCGTGTCGGCGACGTGGAAGAGAAGGTCGGCGGTTACCTGAAGCAGGCCACGGAAACTCCTTTCCTCGGGTCGATCATTAACCCGCTGCTGACGGTGACCGAGTTCATCGACGACACATTCATTGAGCCGCTGTTCGAAGAGGCCGCTGCGCTGTCGCCGGAAATGTTGTCGCAGGTTTCCAAGCGCAACCCTGACAATGATTTCATCACAAACTGGCGTTTGTCTCGCGAGTACGCGAACGAAGTGAGTTTGGGTCAGGCGTGGGCGAAGCCGTTCACGTCGCTGTTGCTGCGGGGCACGAAGATCAACCCTGCGGGTGAAGGCCCATCTGCTGCTGGCAAGTTCATTGCGGAGCGGTATCTGAAAAACAGCCCGTACATGGATGAGGATTTCGACATCCTTGATGTGGCTGAGAGGGATGCCGCGTTCAAGGATGATCCGACCGGCATCATGATCAGTGCGGGTCTTGACTTGTCGGCGATGGCTATCGGCAGCAAGGGTGCTGGCGTTGCGTGGCGTGGTGCTCGCAAGGCTGCTTTCGGTAAGCGCACCATTGATTCTGCTGAAGACTTGAAGCAGTTCAACGCGAAACTGGACAAGTCTGTTGAGGAGATCAACTCGGGTGCGAACCCTGGGATGTTCAGCAACGCGACCACGAAGTTCATGAAGGACGCTGTTGATGAAACCAGCAGCGACCGTTTGCTGAACAACCCGCTGGTTGCAGCGAGTAACAACCCGTATCGTGCGTCAACGATTGTGTCCCGCCTGAACAGGGCCGAGGATGTCGCTGACTATTTGAAGGCGGAGCGTGGCGATAAGGCCGCACTTGATCGGTTGTTCAAGTCGCAGGCTTCCGCCGCTGACGCTTTGAATAACTATGGCGTGCGGATGGATCCGTTGACGGATTGGCAGCAGATCCATGCTCTTCCTGATGCCGCTGAGGCTGGTCGTCTCGCATCGATCCTGGCGGATATCCGCAAACGTGACGTTGACCTCGCTAATGCTTTGGATAGTTTCGGTGCTGAGAAGGGCACTGGTGTTGCCCTGTCGTCGTATCAGCCAACGAAGTTGGCTTTGATTGAGAAACTGAACACGACGCGGACTCGCGCTAAGGCGATGAACATCTTCGGCGATGCTGAACTGTTGGGCCGCGCTGATGGTAACGGTTGGAAGACTCGGCTCTACCAGTCTTCTCCGTATGACCGGGCTGTGCGTGTGATCACGTGGGCTAGTTCGGGTCGCCCGCAGGGACACATCAACATCACGAACCCGCGCCGTAACGAAGCCGTGTACGACATTCTTTCCGAGTTGAACCGGCTGGATTTCCTGAAGGGCAGGAAGGGCGCAGAGTTCAAGCGGCGCATGATCCAAGACTGGAACTCTCAGGTCACGGACACTGACCGTGCATCTTTCCTCGCCCGCATGGAACGCCTCGTAATCATGGATATGGCTGAGGCGTACGGGGTCCGGGGTATCAAGTCTGTTAAGGACAAGAGCGACCTTGGATTGGTTAAGCAGTTTGAGGATTGGTACAAGAACACTGCCGGTAATCGGCAGTCCGCTCGTGAGTTCCTTGACCAGTACAAACTGATCCCTGACGAGGACGGCAACATTAACGTTGTCCAGTTGGGTATTCGGGCGAACGAGCCGAACACGCTCCCGGTCCTTGACTTTAAGCGGCTTGAGATGGAGGTCGCTCGTCAGGTTCGTGACGCGAACCGTAAGGGCGACTACTTGGGTGAGCCGCCTATCTCTGGTCGCCAGTCGGCTTCGCTGACGATGCAGCGTGGGGCGATGGGGTTCAACACGTTCCTTGACTTGATGAACATGACGTTCAGCAACTTGAACTTGCTGCGTCTGGCGTACATTCCGAAGAACTCAATGGTTGACCCGTACATGCGTGCGTCGATGGATCTGGAAACGATCTATGGTGTCCGCGAATCGGGTAGGGGTTTAAGTAACTTCTTCTATAACCGTGGTTTGAAGTTGCAGTCTGCTGCGACTCAGGCTGGCTGGATGGTGCGTAGTGCCACGGGTAAAGAGAAGTCGTTGAAGCGGGCGCGGGGCGATTTCAATAATGCCGTGAAGTCGTTTGAGGTTGACCGTGCTGGTGTCGCCACGGCGGAACGGAACTTGAACCGTTTGGCTAAGGAGCGTCTGCGGCAGGAAGAGTTGCTGATGAAGACGCGGAAGCGTCTTGATAACGCAATGACTGCTGAGGCTCGCCAGAGGATTCAGAACCGCTTGGCTGCTCGCGAGACCGAGTACATGCGGGTGATGTCGGAGTACAACGACAACCTGAGAAAGATTGAGGTTGGTCGTACTACGTTGAAGAACGCCGCCCCGGCGTTGGCTCTTCTTCGCAAGGATCTGTTGGATAAGGAAACGAAACTGTCCACGATCCGCAGTAAGCGGAAGCGTATCGGTCAGGATGATTTCTCCTTCGACCTTGATGGGCAGACGATCACTATTCCAGGTTTGTCTAACCCGAACGTGAAAGGCGCGAACGCCTACATCGCCACCATTAGTGCGTTTGAGGATGGCTTCGCTGCGTCTCGCCGCACCGAGTTGGGCAACAGTATTAAGAGTGCCCGCGCACAATGGACGCGGATTAGCCGCAATGACTGGGAGAGTTACACGGCTTCCATCGCGCAGATCGCAAACAAGCAGTTGCGTAGCGAGTTGGACGAGTTCAGTGGCCGCGTGTTGCGCGGTTCTGACGTTCCCGACCTGATGCGTTACCTGTATGAGACTCCAGATGGTCGCGAGTATTTGCGGCGTATGACTCCTCGCCTGCCGGACAAGTCACGGGCTGGTGTGCAGGCGTGGGTTGAGGCGACTCGCGGTGACATCCTTCGCATGTATCCCGATGAGCAGATGCGCAAGATCATTCTTGAGCGTGACATCACGGTGAAGGAAGTCGATGCGTTTCTTGCTGGGCGCACTGACATTCCCGAGAACATCATGGGGCCAGACATTGCTTCTAGCCTGAGTGAGAAGATTAAGCGCGAAGCCAACACGGGCGCAGGCAAAGTTAGCGCGTACGCCAGTGGTATCACCACGTCGGTGACAGACGCTGGCTGGAAGATTCTCTCCGGCGTTGAGAACCGTCTGGTTCGTAATGGCTTGTTTATGCGGTATGTTGCTGATGAGATTCAGCAGCAGGCCGCTGCCGCGAAGCGTGCAGGGTTCGATGTCACAGATCAGATGGTTCACTTGCAGTTGCGTCAGCAGGCGTACCGTGCCGCCGTTGAGCGGCTTGAGCAGACACTGTATTCGGCTCGCCGGTTGACGAACAGCGGCTACATCATGCGCTACTTGATGGCTTTCCCGTCCGCGTACTACAACTCGCAGGTTGTCGCGGCACGGTTGCTGATGAAGAACCCCGCTAACGCGATGTGGTACTCCAGTGTCATCGACATGATGGATGGCTTTGAACCGTACACAGATAACGACGGCAACTCCTACATGGAGATCGATGACATCCCTAAGGGAACGCCTGTCAGGTTGAATTTCCCGCTGTACGACAACTTGGAGATGATCCCGTTTGCGGGTAAGAATCTGAAGAGTTTCTACAGGCAGCACATGGGTTTGTACTCAGATCCGCGTGGCGGTGGCACAACGGTGAACCCGAAGCAGATGGAGTTCATGCTGGGTGACCCGTCGATCTCGTGGATCGGTTCGATGCTGCTGTCCGATGCGATCAAGCAGGGGTTGTCGATTGGCCCGTGGAAGTTGTACGGGGAGCAGATCGATCAGGGGATCCGTAACGCTGTCGGTGACAGCGTGTATGAGGAGAACATTCTTTACCGTGGTCGCCCGATTGAGGGTAGTAACCCGGCCATGACGATGGCGAATGCGATTGTTCCGACGTACATAAAGAGCGGGGTTGATGGCGTTACGGGGCTTATGGAGAACCCCGATGGCCTGTTTGGTCGGAGGTTCGGTAGTGATGTTGCTGCGAACACGCGCTACGCGGTGAGTGAGGCGGCACGTACGGGAACGCCAGTTCCTACGCCTGTGGAGATTATTAAGGCGACTGCGTTAACGTCGTTCATTAAGGCTGCCGTGCAGGAGTCAGCACCGATCTCGGTGACTTTCGATCCTGTTACTCGCGCATTGACTGAGCAGTATCAAGAGATGCTGGAGTTGAATGACGGCAATGAGCGTCTCACGGAGGAGATGTTCATTGAGGCTAATGGCGGTATTAGTGCTCTTGCACTTCTCGGTTCTAGTAATGAGTACACGTCTGGTCTGGCTGCTACGCGACCGGACTTGAATGTTTTCCGTAAGCACGCAGACTTGATGTACGAGATGTACGAGGCTGGTGGTCGAAACCCTGGCGCAGCGGGGATGCTGTCGTTTGGTTACGGCGACGATGACTTCGCTTATGACGAGGTGACTGCGGAGATATTCCGCACGAGTCGCTTCCCTGGATTGACGGAGGGAATGATTCAGGGTAAGCCGGTTGAGGATTACATTGCGGATCCTGAGCGTCGCATGGGTTGGTACGAGTGGAACAAACTTGTTGCGTTCCGCGACCACGTGATTGAGGAAAACAATCTGAAGTCGACTTCGTCGGAGGCTTACCGTACGTCTGGCCTGAAGGATTGGATGAAGGCCGAAGTCACCCGGATGCGTATACTTTTCCCGGCGTGGTCGAATGATTTTGATGAAGCACGTAGCAACTTCTGGACTCAAACGTTTAAACCGTTAAAGGTTGCTACGGACAATCAGGCGTGGATGGATGAGGCCGCTAAGGCTGGCTCTAAGTGGAGTGAGATCGCGGACTGGGTGGCGGTCACTGAAAACTTCTACGATAACTATGAGCGTGTTCGGAACTCACCTGATGGCCCGAAGCCTGACTTGATGGCTCGCAAAGAGAAGTACGCCCAGTGGCATTACGACTTTGTGAATAACGCTAGCCCTGAGTTTCAGGCGTTTGCCGAGAGGTGGTTGAGCAACATGCCGGAACTGAGCGATGTTGATGACGAGGATTTGACTAATGGCTGATTCTGATGGTGACGGCATCCCTGATGTCATCGACGCGACACCGGGTGTACCCATTGATAGCAGTAACTTCAATGGAACTACTTCTGACGCTTTCGGTGTTGATGACGAAACCGATGAAGACAAGAAAGTTCTTGTCGGGTTTGAGGATGGGAAGCCACTGGTGTTGAACGCCAGTGACGCTAAGGACTGGTATGAGGCGCAGTTCGTGCAGGGTAAGCCAGTCGCTGACCAGTTGCGCGGCCAGTTGTCAAAACTCGGGTACGAAGATGACCGGGACATGCTGTATGCGTTGAGTCGCGGTGTCGATTTTGCTTCCAGCAAGTACTCCACAACGAACAGTTACGGTGCTGGCAATGCGTTTGAGTGGATCGTTGCGCAGCCGGTTGACAATGGTGGCGGGTCCGGTGGACCGTTTTCTAGTACGCAGACGATCCGCGACATCTCTAGCGCGGATGAGGCTATGTCTGACGCGGATGCCGCGTACCAGTCGCAGATGGGTCGCCGAGCCACGATGGAAGAGGGCAAGGCGTACCAGCAGGTCGTGAACATGATGGAGCGGCAGAACCCGACCATCAACACGACGAGCGGTAATTCTTCTGGCCGTAACACCGTGTCAAGTACGACCACTAAGGGTGGCTTCGATTCGAAGCGGTTCGCTGAGGATTGGGTTCGCTCGCAGGAGGGTTACGGGGAGACGTACGCGGCTACGACTTTTATGCAGTTGCTTGATGAGGCTATCTCGCAGCCGGATGTTATCCGGCAGCGGATGGAGGAGATTGCCTGATGGCTACCTATATTCCCTCGGCTGACACAAATGAGGACGGCGAGGTTTCTAAGAAGGAACTGAAGGCGTGGAACAAGGCCGGTCGGCCTGTCGATCAGGTTGACATCGAATACCTGGGTAAGCAGCACGGCTATGCCGCTAGTGTAATTAAGCGGTTTGATGATCTGCAGGGCATTCTCGCAAAGATCCTTACTGAGGGGATCACTGATCCCGTGCTGCAGTTGGCAGAGATCACAGATAGCGATTGGTTCCGCTCCTACCTGCCTTCCTATTTGGAGGTTGAGAAGGAACGCCTATCGATGGATCCCGAGATTTGGAACTCTCGGGTGCAAAGGACAGCGGACAACATCAAGGACAAGTTCCTTGCAGCGGGTGCGGAGATCGATGACGCGACTGCGATCAAGTACGCGGAGCAGATGCTTTACGGCTCCAGCGGTGACGTGCGTGACGGCAACTTTCAAGAGTTTGACGATGCGTGGCTTGAGGACACAATCGCTGACGCGATTGATTTCACTAAGACTAAAGAGATCAATGGTGTCAGTTTTTATGACTTGAGTGGAACTGCTGAGGCGACCGCTCGGGCTTTGTATGACGCGGCTTATGCGTATGGCATGGATACGGCGATGTCGAACACTGCGTTCACTTCTTGGTTTGAGAAGTCGATGAACGGGATTATGAAGGGCGATGTCGCTGTTGAGGATGTTGACGATGAACTTGTTGACATGGCGATGTCTCGGTTCCCTGGTTTGGCTAACCAGTTGCAGCGTGGCATGAGTCTTCGTGATGCGGCTTCGCCGTATTTGAAGACGATTGCTGATGTTCTTGAGTATGACGAGGGCAGCCTGAGCATGGGTGATGATCTTGTTCAGAGGGTGCTGAATGGTGTTGATGAGTCGGGTGCGTTTAAGCCGATGAGTTTGTATGACGCGAAGTTGGCTGCTCGTAGGGATCCGCGTTGGGATTACACGGAGACTGCGAAGAATGAGAAGACGGATATCGCGAGCATGATCCTTAAAGACTTCGGATTCCTGGGGTGATGTAGGTGGCCTTAAAAAAGAAGTACGCTTACACCGTTGAACAGCGCGTAAACGACCTGCTCGCTCAGGGAAAAATCGCGGAAGCCAGGGCGCAGGCAGCCAACCTGAACGCTGGTGGCGGTGGTGCTGTTACCGGCGCACAAAACCGCATCGCTGACGCTATCGGTGCTGCGCAACAGCAATGGGATGCGGTGAATCTTCGCGGCCCAGCTGCTCAGCGGAC
>Ga0070751_1001419_pt1 | contig 14154 bp, 10 predicted proteins | sample VirMetDEL_Aug_28_FD_78514 | JGI IMG/M metagenome (GOLD analysis project Ga0070751, IMG submission 78514) | Aqueous microbial communities from the Delaware River and Bay under freshwater to marine salinity gradient to study organic matter... | ecosystem: Environmental > Aquatic > Marine > Coastal...
CGCGAGATCATCGCCGACTCCGTGGAGTACATGGTCAACGCCCACTGCGCCGACGCCATCGTGTGCATCTCGAACTGCGACAAGATCACCCCCGGCATGCTGATGGCCGCCCTGCGCCTGAACGTCCCGGTGATCTTCGTCTCCGGCGGCCCGATGGAAGCCGGCAAGACCAAACTCGCCTCCCACGGCCTCGACCTGGTCGATGCCATGGTCATCGCCGCCGATTCCAGCGCTTCTGACGAGAAGGTCGCGGAATACGAGCGCAGCGCCTGCCCGACCTGCGGTTCGTGCTCCGGCATGTTCACCGCCAACTCGATGAACTGCCTGGTGGAAGCCCTGGGCCTGGCCTTGCCGGGCAACGGTTCCACGCTGGCCACCCACAGCGACCGCGAGCAACTGTTCCTGCAGGCCGGCCGCACCATCGTCGAGCTGTGCAAGCGCTACTACGGCGAGAACGATGAGTCGGTGTTGCCGCGCAACATCGCCAACTTCAAGGCGTTCGAAAACGCCATGACCCTGGACATCGCCATGGGCGGTTCCACCAACACCATCCTGCACTTGCTGGCCGCGGCCCAGGAAGCCGAGATCGATTTCGACCTGCGCGACATCGACCGCCTGTCCCGTCATGTGCCGCAACTGTGCAAAGTCGCGCCGAACATCCAGAAGTACCACATGGAAGACGTGCACCGCGCCGGCGGGATCTTCTCGATCTTAGGTTCCCTGGCGCGCGGCGGCCTGCTGCACACCGACCTGCCGACTGTACACAGCAAGTCCCTCGCCGAAGGCATCGCCAAGTGGGACATCACCCAGACTGACGACGAAGCCGTACACACCTTCTTCAAGGCCGGCCCGGCGGGCATCCCGACCCAGACCGCGTTCAGCCAGTCGACCCGTTGGGACACCCTCGACGCCGACCGTGAAAACGGCTGCATCCGCAGTGTCGAGCACGCCTATTCGAAAGAAGGCGGCCTGGCCGTGCTGTACGGCAACATCGCCCTCGACGGCTGCGTGGTGAAAACCGCCGGTGTGGATGAGTCGATCCACGTGTTCGAAGGTCGCGCCAAGATCTACGAAAGCCAGGACAGCTCGGTACGCGGCATCCTCGCCGACGAAGTCAAAGAAGGCGACATCGTGATCATCCGCTACGAAGGCCCGAAAGGCGGCCCGGGTATGCAGGAGATGCTCTACCCAACGTCGTACCTGAAATCCAAAGGCCTGGGCAAAGCCTGCGCGCTGTTGACCGACGGCCGTTTCTCCGGCGGCACCTCGGGCCTGTCCATCGGCCATGCTTCGCCTGAAGCCGCTGCCGGCGGCGCGATTGGCCTGGTACAGGACGGCGACAAGGTACTGATCGACATTCCGAACCGCTCGATCAACCTGTTGATCAGCGACGAAGAACTGGCCGCGCGCCGGGTCGAGCAGGACAAGAAGGGCTGGAAGCCGGTGGAGAAGCGTCCACGCAAGGTGACTACTGCGTTGAAGGCTTATGCGTTGCTGGCGACCAGTGCCGACAAGGGTGCCGTGCGTAACAAGGCAATGCTGGACGGGCTGTAAGGCCTAATCCTGCGCATAAAAAAGCCCCGCCCAGTGCGGGGCTTTTTGTTAAAGGTTTACTGCCCAGCCAAGCGGGTTTGCAAATAACGATAAAGCCCGGCCGCACTCTTTCGATAGCCTTGCTCGTTCAGGTGAACCAGATCGTTCTGAGCAAGGTGGTCGGCCTGCCAAGCCTCAATCGAACAGGGGCCTCCCATATACGCTTGCCAGTCCCAGAACAGAGCCCCCGCGCGTAAGGCGGCCTGCCGTTGGATCTGGATGACCCGAGACAGATTTTTCGGCTGACGCTCTTCGCACGCCATGCCGGACCGCTGCTTTATCGAGTCTGCCGGCCCGACCAACAAAAGCACGGTGGCGGGTAATGTGCGGCGCAAGAACGCGAGCTTTTCAAGCAACTCATCGTGATAACGCCTCGGATCCAGATCGTCATCGAACGCTTCGTTACCGCCATACGCCAGCACCAGCAGGTCGGGATGCAGCGCGTTCAACGTATGCTCCCATCCGGCCTGCCACGAATCGACCGAATTCAGGGTTGCACCGTTGATACCCAGTGCCGAGTAAGTCACTCCAGTCTGTTGCTGTGACTCGATATTCCAGCCGCCGAGCGCAACCCCCCGTTCACTGATGATCGCCAGGTCCAATGGCAGGGCCAGATTTTCGAGCGCCCGACTGAACCGCCATTGCCCGGAAGTCGACAACAATGGCACCGCCATGTGACGAATGCCGTCATCCGCCACCAAACCGCTGTCAACATCAGCTCGGTACAGCGCAGAAACCCGGTAGCGCATTTCATGGGGTTCTCGCACACCAATCCTGACGTGGGCGTTGGGCGCCACGGGCAACGCCAGATAACCACCGAGCGGGAATTCATCGCTGTGCTGATAACGGCTTGAAATCAGGCGCCATTGGTCACTATCAGCCGCCAGTACCACTTGATCGTAACGGGTGCCTGAGACCGGTGTAGCCGCGACGAAACCTATTCCGCCCTCACCATATTGCAGTTGGAACAAACGGCGCATTTCACCGGAAAACCAATCAGCCGCCGTATGGGAGTCGCCCAACTGCACGATATTGACGGAACTACCGTGCGAAACCTTGAGCTTGTCGGCCAACGTCACTAAACCAGAAACAGGCACTGCTTGCGGTTCTGCCGCCAAGGCCCGAATCGAGAACAGCGCACTGCATCCGCCTGAAACCGCCAGCAACACCATCGAGCGACATAGCCATAGCCACATGTTGCAGTCCCCTGACCATCCCGATAGTTGACTATAGCCGTCGCTCAGCGGCACAGGCCCGATAAAAATCCGCGCCGTGCGGGGCATTTTTTTGCCTGGAGAAAACCTCCAACACACGGGGGATCAACAGGTGGGAGGGGGCTTGCTCCCGATAGCGGTGGGTCAGTCAACACTGCTATCGGGAGCAAGCCCCCTCCCACAATTACCGGCGTACACCCGTGGTTACTGGATCTCGTCAGGCTTGACGATCACCCAGTTCTTGTCCGCCGTCACCGGCAAGCCTTCCTTGGCCTGGGCGGCCGCGTGCTTGGCCATCATGCCGTTGAGCTGGGTCATGTATTTGTCTTTGCGGTTGACCCACAGATGAATGCCGCCCTTGGCCACGTCCACATCGTGGAACAGCATGTAGCCGTCGCTGGTCGGGGTATCGCCGCCGACGATTACCGGCTTTTTCCATTCGTCGATGTAGGTCAGGATCGCGGCGTGCTTGCCGGCCATCCAGGTCGCCGGGGTCCACAGGTAGGGGGTCAACTCCAGACCGAGGTTGGCTTTTTCGTCGTATTTGCCGGCAGTGATCTGCTTGCGTGCGGTGGTCAGTTCGCCGGTCTTGCGGTCCTTGAGCAGGGTGCTCACGCCGATGACGTTCTGCGGTTTGACGTTGTAGCCGTACTTCGGATCGGCAGCGACCATGCGTACCAGCTCTTCCGACGCGGCGGTCATCACATACACCTCGATGCCGTTTTCCATGAGCTTGTTGTACAGCTCAGCCTGACCGGTGAAGACTTTCGGCGGCTGGACTTCGGAGTTCTTCACCGCGTCGCCTTCGAAATAGCTGACCGGCACTGGCTTGCCGGAGGCCATCAACTCATCGACCTGGACCTTGAGTTCCTTGAGGGTAAAACCTGCAAACACCTGGGCCACCCACGGGTAGCAGACCATGTCGTCCACTTCGCAGAGGCGATAGTAGTAACTGAACAGACTTTCCTTATGGTCGGCGGTGTCTTTGAAGGGCATAAGCTTGAGCGACGGGTCGAGGCTGTCGCGGGTGATCAGGCCCTTGTTTTCCATGTAGGGCAGCAGGGACTCTTCGAGGTCGTAGCGGTAGCTGGTGTTGTCCATGTCGAACACCGCGAAGTTACCCTTGTTGGCGTTGGCGGCGATCATTTCGTTCAGTTGCTTGGCGGCCGGGGCCGGCCAGTGTTTCAACTCGGTGGCGGCGAACGCCTGGCCGGCGAGTGCGAGGCAGAATGCGGCGGATACCAGTAGTTTCGGCGCGAGCTTCATAGGCGTTGTCTCCCTGAGTGAAAGACATCGACGCTAACAAATCCCTGTGACAGTTTTCGCCCGGTCGCGACCGCTTGCGTTCTGATTCCGCCATTGCCATGCGCCTGAGCGCCAACTACTTATTCCAAAAACGACAGACACCATTCCATATTGGTATTAAATCAATATATATCAAGCTGTTAGGCTTCCCGGTTCGCAATCGCAGGCTCACGCGATTGGCAACACTCTCAACGGAGCTTCAATGAATCTGCCCCTGATTCTCAACTTACTGGTGTTCGTGGCCCTGTTGCTGGGCCTGGCACAAACCCGTCGAACGAACTGGAGCCTCGCCAAGAAGGTCCTGTTCGCCCTGATACTCGGCGTGGCGTTCGGTACGGCCTTGCACGCCATTTACGGCGATGGCAACCCGGTCCTCAAAGCTTCTATCGGCTGGTTCGATCTGGTCGGCAACGGTTATGTGCAGTTGCTGCAAATGATCGTGATCCCGCTGGTGTTCGCTTCGATCCTCAGCGCCGTGGCACGTCTGCACAACGCCGCGTCCCTGGGCAAGATCAGCTTCCTGACCATCGGCACCCTACTGTTCACCACCGCGATTGCGGCGCTGATCGGCATCGGCCTGACCAACCTGTTCGGCCTCACCGCCGAAGGCCTGGTGGCCGGCACCCAGGAAATGGCGCGCCTGCAAGTGATCCAGAACGACTACGCGGGCAAGGTCGCCGACCTGAATATCCCGCAGTTGCTGTTGTCGTTCGTGCCAGCGAATCCGTTTGCCGACCTGGCCCGCGCCAAGCCGACCTCGATCATCAGCGTGGTGATCTTCGCCGCCTTCCTCGGCGTGGCCGCGCTGCAACTGCTCAAGGATGACGTGGAAAAGGGCCAGAAAGTGCTCAACGCCATCGACACCCTGCAAGCCTGGGTGATGCGCCTGGTGCGCCTGGTGATGAAGCTCACGCCCTACGGCGTATTGGCGCTGATGACCAAGGTGGTCGCCGGCTCCAACCTGCAAGACATCATCAAGCTCGGCAGTTTTGTCGTGGTCTCGTACCTGGCGCTGGGGCTGATGTTCGTCGTGCATGGCCTGCTGCTGTCGCTGGCCGGGATCAACCCGCTGCGCTTCTTGCGCAAGGTCTGGCCGGTGCTGACGTTCGCCTTCACCAGCCGCTCCAGCGCGGCGGCGATCCCGCTGAGTATCGAAGCGCAGACCCGCCGCCTGGGCATCCCGCACGCCATCGCGGGTTTCGCCGCCTCGTTTGGCGCGACCATCGGCCAGAACGGTTGCGCCGGTCTCTACCCGGCAATGCTGGCGGTGATGGTCGCGCCGACGGTCGGCATCAACCCGTTGGACCCGCTGTGGATCGCGACCCTGGTGGCGATTGTGACCTTGAGTTCGGCGGGCGTTGCCGGCGTGGGCGGTGGGGCGACGTTTGCCGCGCTGATCGTACTGCCGGCGATGGGCTTGCCGGTGTCACTGGTGGCGCTGCTGATTTCCGTGGAGCCGCTGATCGACATGGGCCGTACCGCGTTGAACGTGAACGGTTCGATGACAGCCGGGGCGATTACCAGCCAGATCATGCAGCAGACGGATAAAGAACGGCTGAATGCGGATGAGCATGCGGAGTTGGCGCAGGCCTGATAGACCGCTATCGGGGGCAAGTCGAATCGTCGCACCGCCCCTCCCACACTTGATCGCATTCACTCGGTCAAATGTGGGAGGGGGCTTGCCCCCGATGCTTTTAGGCTTTTTCCCAGACTTCGAAGTTGTAAGCCGGCTTGTCACCTTCGGCTGGGTTCTGCAGATTGGAAACCAACTTCCACTGGTTCTCATCAAACGCCGGAAACCACGCATCCCCTTCCGGGCTCAGCGCCACCCGCGTCAGGTACAGGCGATCGGCCTGTTCCAGCCCCTGTGCATAAAGCTGCGCGCCGCCGATCAGCATCAGCTCATCCACGCCCTGCTCCAGCGCCCACGCCTGCGCGCGTTCCACCGCCGCTTCAAGCGACGGAAAAACTTCCGCACCTTCCAGCGCCAGGTCGGTCTGACGACTGACCACAATGTTCAAGCGCCCCGGCAGCGGTCGGCCCAGGGAATCCCAGGTCTTGCGCCCCATGATGATCGGCTTGCCCAGGGTGGTGGCCTTGAAATATTTGAAATCCCCCGGCAAATGCCAGGGCATGCTGTTGTCGACGCCGATCACACGGTTTTCACCGAGGGCTGCGATCAGGCTTAGAGGGAGAGTTTTTTTCATGGCGACGAGAATACCAGAGCCACGCGAAGCGTACCCCAACCGGCTGCACAGCGGTTATGCTCCAGGCTCACTGACACAACAGGACGGCGCGTGACTGCACTGACTCCCCTGCAAACACTCTGGCTGACGGAAACCGTGCGCCTGCGCGAAGAACACGCCGGCCCGCTGGAAGATCAGCAAGCCAATCGCCTGGCCCGCACGGCCGGCGGCGACCTGTCGACGCGCATTCAACAGCGCGCCCTGCACCTGGCCGAGCGCGATGGGCTGACAACCGCCCTCATCCGCTGGCTGCAAGGTGCGCGTTTGGCCCTGATACTGCTGGCGATAGTCGCGGTGATCAGTGGCGCGGGCCTGGCCTTTGCTGCGCTGGGTAACGGCTTGACCCCGGTGAATGTGTTCTGGGCGCTGGGCAGCCTGCTCGGCTTGAACCTGATCCTGCTGATCAGTTGGGCATTGGGCCTGCTGTTTGCCGGAGAACACAGCGCCAGCCTCGGCCGGCTGTGGTTGTGGCTCAGCGAAAAGCTCGCGCGTGACGCCAAAGCCGCGCAACTGGCGCCGGCGTTGCTGCTGCTATTGCAGCGCCAGAAGCTCAATCGCTGGGCCGTCGGGGTGCTGGTCAACAGCCTGTGGTTACTCGCGTTGCTCAGCGCGCTGGCGATCCTGCTGACGCTGCTCGCCACCCGGCGCTACGGTTTTGTGTGGGAAACCACCATCCTCGGCGCCGACACCTTCGTCGCCGTGACCCAAGCCCTCGGCGCCCTGCCCGCCCTGCTTGGTTTCAACGTCCCCACGGTGGAGATGATCCGCGCCAGCGGCGATTCCGCCCTGAACATCGACAGCGCCCGCCAGGCCTGGGCCGCCTGGCTGGTGGGCGTGTTGCTGGTCTACGGCCTGTTGCCGCGGTTGATTCTCGCCCTGCTGTGCCTGTGGCGCTGGAAACGCGGACGCGCCGCCCTGCGCCTGGACCTCAACCTGCCCGGCTACAGCCAACTGCGCGAACGCCTGATGCCGAGCAGCGAACGGCTTGGGGTCAACGATGCGGCACCGGAGCAGTTGCACGCCGTCAGCGGCGGCGTCAGCGAACTGCACAGCGACGGCGCTCTGGTGGTCGCCATCGAACTCGACGACCAGCACCCGTGGCCGCCGAAGCTGCCGGGCAACGTGCAGAACGCCGGCATCCTCGACAGCCGCGAATCACGCCACAAACTGCTGGAACAACTGACCCGCTTCCCGCCCGCGCGCCTGGCCATCGCCTGCGACCCGCGCCGCTCGCCCGACCGGGGCAGCCTGGCGCTGATCGCCGAACTGGCGCGCAGCGCCAGCGCCACCCGCGTGTGGCTGCTGCAAGCGCCACCCGGCCAGGCGTTGGACGCCGAGCGCCTGGGCGATTGGCACGCGGCGCTGCAACAACTGGAACTGCCCTTCGCCGATTGCGCGCCGTTGAACTGGCTGGAGAGCGGCCATGACTAAACCCCTGAAACTCGCCGTGGTCGGCCACACCAATGTCGGCAAGACCTCGCTGCTGCGCACCCTGACCCGCGATGTCGGTTTCGGCGAAGTCTCCCATCGCCCCAGCACCACGCGGCATGTCGAAGGCGCGCGCTTGTCGGTCGAGGGCGAAGCCCTGCTGGAACTCTACGACACCCCCGGCCTGGAAGACGCCATCGCCCTGCTCGACTATCTGGAGCGCCTCGATCGCCCCGGCGAACGCCTCGACGGCCCGGCACGCCTGGCGCGGTTCCTCGAAGGCAGCGAAGCCCGCCAGCGTTTCGAACAGGAAGCCAAGGTGCTGCGCCAACTGCTGGCCTCCGACGCCGGCCTGTATGTGATCGACGCCCGCGAGCCGGTGCTGGCCAAGTACCGCGACGAACTGCAAGTGCTGGCCAGTTGCGGCAAACCGTTATTGCCCGTGCTCAACTTCGTCAGCAGCAACGATCATCGCGAACCGGACTGGCGCGAAGCCCTGGCCCGCCTCGGCCTGCACGCACTGGTGCGGTTCGACAGCGTCGCGCCGCCGGAAGACGGCGAACGCCGCCTGTATGAAAGCCTCGCCCTGCTACTGGAAAACGCCCGGCCCCAACTGGAACGGCTGATCCTCGACCAGCACGCCCAACGCCAGGCCCGCCAGCAAAGTGCCGCGCGGCTGATCGCCGAACTGCTGATCGACTGCGCCGCGTGCCGGCGCAGCGTGGTCACTGAAGAGGAACCGCAAGCCATCGGCGATTTGCGCAAGGCTGTGCGCCAGCGCGAGCAGCGTTGCGTGGAAGCCTTGCTCAAGCTGTTCGGCTTCCGCCCGCAGGACGCCGCCGCCAGCGACTTGCCGCTGCTCGACGGGCGCTGGGGCGATGACCTGTTCAACCCGGAAACCCTCAAGCAACTCGGCGTGCGCGTCGGCGGCGGGATTGCCGCCGGCGCGGCCGCCGGTGCCGGGGTCGACCTGCTGGTGGGTGGGTTGACCCTTGGCGCCGCCGCGCTGGCGGGCGCCATTGCCGGTGGCGCGCTGCAAACCGCGCGCAGCTATGGCGGGCGCCTGCTGGGCAAAATCAAGGGCCAGCGCGAGCTGACCGTCGACGACAGCGTGCTGCGCCTGCTGGCCCTGCGCCAACGCCAATTGCTCAAGGCCCTGAACCTGCGCGGTCATGCGGCGATGCACAGCATCAAGGTCGACACGCCGCAGGACAAGACCTGGCGCGAAGGCAAACTGCCCGATGCCCTGCACAAGGCCCGCGCCCACCCGCAGTGGTCGTCCCTCAACCCCCACGCCAAATTGAGCCAGGCCGAGCGCCAGGAGCAGGTCGAAGCCCTGGCCGCCCGGCTCGATGAAGCGTGACCGCGCTTATTAGTGTGCGTACCACTCAAAGCCCAGAAAGGTCGTACACAACGTGCGGATCAGCTCTTTATCGGCCTTGTCCGCAATACCGTCGCGGTCGATGTCACTATTGGTAAACGATTCCAGCACCCCGTCGCCATCGCCGTCATAGGCGGCGGCCTTGTAGATCAGCGAGCCCTTGCACTGCGGCGCCGTGCGTTCTTGGAATTCCAGCTTGACCGCGTTGGGCGTGCCGGCCTTGGCGTAATGATCGACGTACAGCGTCAACGTGCGCTGCCAGTGGCTGCGCCGATTGAACCAGTTCAATTTCAAAAAGCAGTCGGCGAAAGTGTCCACCCGCTGTTTTTCCAGCCGACAAGGGCGAGTGACCGGGTTCAGATCGTCCGCCCATTGCAGGTCGACCCGGCCGTCCGCGCTCATGTCCACGGCGAAGATCTCGTGGATCAGTTCATCGGGACAGCCAGCCTGCTGCTCATAGAAGTGCAGGATGACTGTGTCCGCCCGACCGTTGCCGCTCATGTCCTGGGCCGTCACTTTTAAGTAGCGCATCAGCGTTGCTCCTTGGATTGAAGAAGCAAGCCACCTTAGTGATCCGACCTCAGGGGCTCTAGGCGGCGCATCTGCGTTTGGCGTAAGGCCAATCTACGCAACCAGTAGCCGCGCGGCCTTGGCCTTGAGTACCTGCAGATCGAGCACCGGCACCTGCGCTTGCTTGGCCTGTTCGTCCCAGTGGCGCAGACGCAGGCTGATGGCGTAGAGCGGGTCTTGCTCGAACGCCCGCGCTTCGTCAGGCGTCATTGCCCCGCCTTGATACGCCAGCGTGCGGCGGCTGGCTTCGCTCAACCGGGCGTAGTAGTCCGGCTGGCTGAATGTCAGGTAGCGCTTGGCCTCGACGTGATATTCCACCAGCCGCGCCAGGCGCTCGCTGAAACCGACGCGGCGCAGGTAATCGGCGCCCAGCCGCTCATGGCTGACCACGCCATAGCCGCCCATGTTCGCGCCGCCCTGGCCGCAGAGATGGCCGATATCGTGGAAAAACGCGGCCAGCACCACTTCATCGTCGAAGCCTTCGGCCATGGCCCACTGCGCCGCCTGGGACATGTGTTCGAGCTGCGACACCGCCTCGCCGATGTAATCCGCCGTGCCGTGTTGCTCGTACAGGCCGAAAACCTCGGCAATCACCTGCTGCGGATTCATCATGCCGCCCCCCACAGTGCGCTGATATTGCGCTCGCCCAGCGCCGGCCCCACGCTCATGCCCACGCCGGTATGCATCAACGCGGCGCTGACACCGGGCGCCACGCGCAGGAACGAGAACGGCACCCGCCCGCGTGCGCCGTAGACGCCCTGCCAACGCTCGACCACCTGGACCTTGCAACCCAGGGTCTGCTCGGCCAGTTCGAGCATCCAGTCATCGACCTGCTCGGCGTTGAACGGCGACGCATCGCGGCCGTAGTCGTGGGAGTCGCCGATGATCAGTTCGCCATGGGGCGTCGGGCTGATCAGCAAGTGAATCCCGTGCTCATGCAGGTACGGTGCCTCGCGCAGGATCTGCGCCTGCACCGCCGCCGCTTCCGGCAGGTCGGCAAACGCGCCGTAATGCACGCAACTGAGGCCGGTGAGCAAGGCATGTTGCAGGTTCAGGTTGACCGCCGGCCGTGCGCGCAGCATTTGCAGGCGGCAGATATGCGGGTCGAGTTCGGCAATCGCTTCGGCCAGCAGGGTTTGGTAGTCGTGGCCCGAGCAGACCACGATCTGCGCGCCACGAAAACTGCCCGCCGTGCTGTGCAACTGGCCGGGCTCGACGTCGCGCACCAGGGTCGAAAAGTGAAACTCCACCTGCAGTTCCCCGCGCAGGTAATCGATCAACGCCGGGATCGCCTCGCGCGAATACAGCTGCTGATCGTCCTTGCCGTGCAACGCTGCGCGGTGATGACGGAATTGGCCGCCGTACAGATCCCGCAACGCCGCGCCCTGCAGCAGTTCGACGTTATAGCCATACGCCTGGGCGCGGCCGGCGCAGAAGGCTTCCAGCAGGTGTTCTTCGGCTTCGCTGCGGGCGAACAGATACGAGCCGTTGCGCTTGAGCTGCAAGCCGGCCAGCCGCGCCCATTCGCCCCAGATATCGCGGCTTTGCCGCGCCAGGTCGAGCATCGGGCCTGGCGGTTGGCCGGTGACCAGGGCCTGGCCGAAGTTGCGTACCGAGGCGCCCAACGGCGTGGCGCTGCGCTCGAACACCTTGACCTTGAGCCCGCGCTTGGCTGCTGCGTAGGCGTGGGACAGGCCGAGGATGCCGGCGCCGATGATCAATAAATCTGTCATGACATACGTAACCCTCTGTAGGAGCGAGCTTGCTCGCGAAGCACGTCAACGATAACGCAGCGCTATCAGGTAGCCCGCGTCGTCTATGGGTTCTTCGCGAGCAAGCTCGCTCCTACAGGTAGAGGTGAAATTTATTGTTTTTCCGACTTGCCGTCATAGCGCTTGCGCCATTCAGTCAGAATGCTGTCGCGGTTTTTCGAGGCCCAGGTGAAGTCGTTCTTGATCAGCCGCTGCTCGTAGTCCGCCGGCAATTCGGTCTGCGGCTTGGCGATGCCCGGCTGGGCGAGCACGGCGAAGTTGTCCTTGTACAGGTCCATCGCCGCGGTGCTGGCGGAGAAGTCGGCGAGTTTCTTCGCCGCGTCGGCGTGGGCGCTGCCTTTGATCACCGCCGTCGCTTCGATGTCCCAGCCCAGGCCTTCTTTCGGCAGGATGATGTCCAGCGGCGCGCCCTGGCGCTTCAGCTGCACGGCCGGGTATTCGAAGGAAATACCGATCGGGAATTCACCCGAAGCCGCCAGCTTGCACGGCTTGGAACCGGAGTGGACGTACTGGCCGATGTTCTGGTGCAGGTCGTCCATGTACTGCCAGCCCTGCTTCTCGCCGAAGGTCTGCAGCCAGGCGCTCACATCCAGGAAACCGGTGCCCGAGGACGCCGGGTTGGGCATCACGATCTTGCCCTTGTACTCAGGCTTGGTCAGGTCTTGCCAGCTCACCGGTTTGCTCAGGCCCTGCTTCTCGGCTTCGACGGTGTTGAAGCAGATCGTCGCGGCCCAGACGTCCATGCCGACCCACGCAGGCGGGTTGGCGGCGTCACGGTAGTGTTTGCCGATCTTGTCCAGGCCCTTGGGCGCGTAACTTTCGAGCATGCCTTGCTGGTCGAGGATCGCCAGGCTCGACGCGGCCAGGCCCCAGACCACATCGGCTTGCGGGCGGTCTTTTTCCGCGAGCAGCTTGGCGGTGATGATGCCGGTGGAGTCACGCACCCATTTGATTTCGATGTCGGGGTTGGCCTGCTCGAAGGCCTGTTTATAGGTCTTCAATTGCTCGGCTTCGAGGGCCGTGTACACGGTCAATTCAGTCTTGGCGAAGGCATTCAGGCTGAATGCAGTGAGTACGGCAGCGACCAACGCGAGGGGCTTGAACATGGCATACCTCCTTCAGGGTTATTGGCCCGGCGCGGTCTGGCGCCAGGCTTGGGAGCGGCGCAACGCGCCACGTGAGGCCCACGCCAGCAGCAGCGAGACGCCGGCCGAAGTGAACAGAATCAAAGTGGACATGGCCGCCGCGCCGCCTACATTGCCGGCGTCGTCCATGTTCAACACGGCGACGGCGGCGAGGATGGTGTCGGGGCTGTAGAGGAAGATCGCCGCCGAGACAGTGGTCATCGCCGACACAAACAGGTAGCGCACGATGTCCAGCAGCGCCGGCAGGCAGATCGGCACGGTGACGCGCAGGTAGTGGCGGTACAGCGGCGCCTTGAGCGACAGCGCGGCGGCTTCGAACTCGGCATCGAGCTGGCGCAGCGCGGTGGTGGCGGTCATCTGCGCGGTGGTCAAATAATGAGCGATGGTACACACCACCAGCAGCGTCATGGTGCCGTAGAACACATGCAGCGGGTTGCCGCTGAGGTTGAAGAAGAAGACGTAGCCCAGGCCCAGCACCAGGCCCGGCACGGCCATCGGCACGAAGCTGAGCATGCGCAGCGCCAGGTTCAGGCCTTTCTGGCCCTGGGTCTTTTCCATCAGGTACGCGCCGGTGAAGATCAGCACGCTGCCGATCAACGCCGTACACAGCGCCAGGGTCAGGCTGTTGCGGTACGCCAGCCAGCCGCCGCCGGCTGTGTCTTCGAACTGGTAGTGGTTGAGCGACAGCGACAGGTTGTAGGGCCAGAACTTCACCAGCGACGAGTACACCGCCATGCCGAACACCAGCAGCAACACCGCGCAGATCAGCAGCACGATGGCCAGGTAACAGGCATCGCGCCGCCGCGACGGGGCCGGCTGGAACACTTGGGCACGGCCGCCCATGGCATCACCCTGGCGCCGACGCAGCCAGGTATCGACGCCAAAGCTGAACAGCGCCGGCAGCAGCAACACCATGCCGATCAACGCCCCGCGCCCGAACTGTTGCTGGCCGACCACGGCCTTGTAGGCTTCCAGCGCCAGCACCTGATAATCGCCGCCGACCACCACCGGTACGCCGAAGTCGGTGATGGTCAGGGTGAACACCAGGCAAAACGCGGCGAACACCGCCTGGCGCGTGGCAGGCCAAGTGATGCTGCGGAATGCCCGGGCCGGGCTGGCACCCATGCTCGAGGCGGCATCGAACAAGCGCGCATCCGCCAGGGAAAGCGCCGACAACAGGATCATCAAGGCGTGTGGGAAGGTGTAGATCACCTCACCGAGGACAATGCCCCAGAAGCCGTAGATATTCTCCGACAACAAACCGCGCAGCAGGCCCTGGTTGCCGAACAGATAGACCAACGCGATCCCCGGCAGCATTGACGGCGCCATCAACGGCAGCAGCGACAGGCCGCGCCAAAGCGCCTTGGCCGGGATCAGTGTGCGTTGCAGCGCGTAGGCAAACAGATACGCCAGCGGTACGACAATGACCGCCACGCTGAGGGAGACTTTCAGGCTATTCCCAAGCAGCCAGTGGAAGTTGGCGCTGCTGACCAGTTCCCG
>Ga0070751_1001426_pt1 | contig 14106 bp, 14 predicted proteins | sample VirMetDEL_Aug_28_FD_78514 | JGI IMG/M metagenome (GOLD analysis project Ga0070751, IMG submission 78514) | Aqueous microbial communities from the Delaware River and Bay under freshwater to marine salinity gradient to study organic matter... | ecosystem: Environmental > Aquatic > Marine > Coastal...
AGCTCAACAAACACTTGCTACTGGTGGTGGGTGTATTGCTTTATCTACTCCTTATGGTACAGGTAACTGGTTCCATCAAACATGGGTTAGAGCAGAAAATGGCGAAAGTGATTTCTTACCAATTAAATTACCTTGGTATGTTCACCCTGAACGTGACCAAACGTGGAGAGATAGACAAGATGAATTACTAGGTGATCCTAGAATGGCAGCCCAAGAGTGTGACTGTGATTTCAGCACCTCAGGTGACACTGTATTCTACGCTGAATACTTACAATTTTATGAACAAACATACATTAAGGATCCACTTGAAAAACGTGGTGCTGACCAAAATCTATGGATTTGGGAACCCGCTGATTATTCAAGATCCTACCTTGTGGTTGCTGACGTTGCTCGTGGTGATGGTAAGGACTACTCTGCATTCCATGTTATCGACATTGAAACCAATACTCAAGTCGCTGAGTATAAAGGTCAACTCGGCACTAAAGAATACGGACACTTATTAGTAGGTATAGCTACTGAATATAATGAAGCATTACTTGTAATTGAAAATGCTTCTATTGGTTGGGCAACTATCCAAACTGTAATAGAAAGAGGATATACTAACCTATTCTATTCAAGTAAGAGTGATTCCGCAATGAGTGATTCGTATTTTGACAAATATATGGATACATCAAAAATGGTAGCTGGTTTTACTATGACATCTCGAAATCGACCTATGATTGTAGGTAAGTTTCAAGAGTATGTTAATGGTAAAGATGTTACAATTCAATCAAGACGTTTGATTGAAGAAATGAAAGTATTTATGTGGAAGAATGGCCGTGCGGAAGCACAGCAAGGATATAATGATGATTTAGTTATGGCATTTGGTATCGCTATGTTTATGAGAGATACTTCATTCAAATTTAGATCACAACATTTAGAAGCCTCTAAAGCTACTTTAAATAATATCTCTAGCAATAGAGTAAGCTGGCAGGGTGGTTATAATGCTAATGGTACCCAAAATCCATACAAGATTGAAAATCCGTATGGCAATGGTGGCACTGAAGACATTAGTTGGCTTCTTAGGTAATATTTATAATAATAAACAAAACAATGGCTGATACTAGTTTATTCAAAAGACTACAAAGATTATTTTCTTCCGACGTCGTAATTAGAAACGTTGGTGGCACTCAACTTAAAGTAGTCGATACGGATCACATTCAAACCTCTGGTGAGTTCCAAACAAACTCTCTAATGGATAGATTCTCTGGTATCTATCAAAACCCAGCCTCAACTTCTTTATACGGAGCTCAGTTCAATATGAACTATCAGTATTTAAGAACTTACATATACTCCGATTATGATTTAATGGATACAGATGCTATTATTGCTTCTGCACTTGATATTATTGCTGATGAATGTACTCTTAAAAATGATATGGGTGAAGTACTTCAAATCAAATCCTCGGATGATGATATTCAAAAGATCCTTTACAATTTATTCTACGATATCTTAAACGTTGAATTTAATTTGTGGTCTTGGACTCGCCAAATGTGTAAATATGGTGACTTTTTCCTTAAACTAGAAATTTCAGAAAAATATGGTGTTTATAATGTAATCCCATATTCAGCATACCATATTGAAAGACAAGAAAATTTTGACCCAGAACACCCATCTAAAGTAGTATTTAATTACAACCCAGAAGGTATCTATGGTGGTACTTCTTCAGGATATTATAATACACCAAATCAAAGAGCAGCTGGTAATACTATTACATTTGATAATTATGAGATTGCTCACTTTAGATTACTATCGGATGTAAATTATCTTCCATATGGTCGTTCATACATTGAACCTGCTCGTAAATTATACAAGCAATATGCGTTGATGGAAGATGCAATGCTAATCCATAGAATTGTCCGCGCCCCAGAAAAACGTATTTTCTATATTAACGTTGGTTCTATTCCTCCAAATGAGGTAGAAAACTTTATGCAGAAAACAATTTCTACAATGAAGCGTACACCTTTAATGGACCAGAAAACAGGTGAGTATAACCTGAATTATAATATGCAAAACATAATGGAGGATTTTTATATCCCTATTAGAGGTAACGATCAAGCAACTAAAATTGATACTACAAAAGGTTTAGATTACGCCGCAATCGAAGACGTAGAATACCTAAGAGAAAAATTATTTGCTGCTCTTAAAGTGCCTAAAGCATTTATGGGCTATGATGAAAATTTATCTGGTAAAGCTACATTAGCAGCTGAAGATATTCGTTTCGGTCGCACAATTGACAGATTACAACGTATTCTAATTTCAGAATTATATAAAATCGCTTTGGTTCACCTATATTCTCAAGGATATAGAGACGAACAAATGACTAATTTTGAGTTACAATTAACTACTCCATCTATCATTTACGATCAAGAAAAGATCGCATTAATGAAAGAAAAAGTAGATTTAGCTTCTCAAATTATGGAAAATAAATTACTTCCTACTGATTGGATTTATAACCATATCTTCCACTTTAGTGAAGACGAGTATGAAGAATATAGAGACTTAATCGCTCAAGACCAAAAACGTAGATTCCGTATGGCTCAAATTGAGACAGAAGGTAATGATCCACTTACAACAGGTCGTTCATATGGTACTCCACACGATCTAGCTTCATTATATGGTAAAGGTAGAATGGAAACAGACCCAGGTAATGTACCTGATGGTTATGATGAAAAACGTCCTTTAGGTCGTCCCGAAGAGAAGGTTTCAAATATTAATACTCAAGACAACGCTTTCGGTAGAGATCGTTTAGGTAGAAAGGACATGAAAGTAGATGACCAATCTACAGTTAGTGAAGCCGCAAAACATAATTTTGCTAAAAACCGAACTTTATTAGAATCTTTAGACAAAGAATTAGTCTTTACTTCTGATAAACGTAAGGAGTCACTATTAGATGAATCAAATATTAAAGAGTAATATATCCTCATATATTTATAATAAATCCTAGTTGGAATGAATATTAAACATTCAAAGTATAAAAATACTGGTATCCTTTTTGAGTTACTTGTTCGTCAAGTTACTGCTGATACCCTTAATGGAAAAGATTCGGCATCTTTGGGTATTATCCAAAAATATTTTGTCAAAAGTGAGTTAGGTAAGGAGTATAAATTATACGAAACCTTAGCTAAAAATACTTCTTTGACTGAAGGTAAAGCTAATGTAATGATTCAAACATTACTTGAAGCCTCTTCAAAATTAAATCGTAGCGCCCTTAAAAGAGAAAAGTATAATCTTATTAACGAGATTAGAAATAATTATAATTTAGAAGATTTTTTTAAAGCTAAATTATCTCATTATAAAACTTATGCTGCCTTTTATACTCTAGTAGAAATCCAAAATACAGACGCTTTAGTAAATACTGATGTTATTGTAAATAACAAAATGACATTACTAGAGCATCTTTCAACTTCTCAAATCAACACCCAGAAAGTTGAAGCTGATATACTACAAGAGTTCCAATCATACGACAAAGATACTCGTATGCTCACCTATAGAATTTTAATGGAAAAATTCAATGGTAAGTATGATGGTTTACACACTAGCCAAAAAGAAGTATTAAGACAGTATGTTAACTCAGTTGATTCAACTCCAGTATTAAGAGAATTTTATAATATTGAAGTATCTAAAATTAAAACTCAGTTAAATGAATTGATATCTAAAATTGAAGATAAAGCAGTTCAAATTAAAATTAACGAGGTATCTAATTTAATAGAAGAATTAGATAAAACAGCTAAAGTCACAAGTGAAAATATTGTGAATATTCTTCAATATCTTGAATTAGTAGAAGAATTAAAAGCATCTCATGGCTAAAATAGGCGACACTCAAGTATCAGGTGGTATACAAACTACAGTAACAAACATTGATCCGGAAACTGGTCAAATTACTTGGGACGTTGATTATACTGCTGATTATAAGCGTTTATTTAAGGAAATAACTCAATTAATGAATACGGCTAAGGAAGTAGCAGATGCTACTGGTGAAGCTTTCTTTATGGATCATTATAACGATATCCGTAAACGTAGAAATGAGTTAAGAACTTATTTACGCAATAATAAAAAAGCAGAATACGAACGTATTAAGGGAATGAATGAAATGAGTGGTGCTGGTGGTGCTGCTTCTTTTACTGCGGGAGCAGGCCCCCAATATGCTACTCCATTTGCCTTTAAAAAGAAAAAAAAAGTAGATGAATCTAACCCTGGAGCTAGTTTAGGTAAAGGTCCTAAAGCTACGGAAAAAGGGGTTCAAGACAACTATTATTATAAGTTAGGATGGAAACCCGTTGCCCCGCCTCATTCGACAAAAGGCGTAGAAGTTAAATATTTATGGGGAAAGAAATAATATGTATAAGTATAAACTAAAAGAAGCAGCTTACCAACCTGAGAATGTAAGGAAATACCAAGAAAGACGTATTGCCGCATTCAAAGAGATTGAGTCCCGTATAAACGCTTTATATCCTTTATTGGATAGAGCCAAAGACGAAACTATCTCATATTACCAGGACCAACCCAGTTCTTATGCTGTGGTTAAACCTACGGATTTAGTTTTAGACTATATTAAAGATATTGAAGAAATGTTAAAAGGAGAATAATGAAACAACCAACATTACAAGAACAATACAACCTAATTAAAGAGGGAAAAGGACGTAAAGATATGTTCATGAAATCCGCTCGTAGGTTATTCCCTAATCTATTCACCCCTATCACTACTTTTGATACAGCAGTGTCTGTATTAACAAGAAAATCTATCATCTCAGAAGGTAGTATTGGTGGTGTTGCTACAGGTGGAACTAATCCTTTTATCAATTGGAAAGAGTTTTTAGCTGAAGAAGCTAAAGCAGAAGAGAAAAAGCCTACTAAGGAAGTTACAGATATGGAAACTCGTGATTTCGACTATAAAGACGAAAAAAATATCGATAATCTATACGGTGAAGCCTTCTTACAAGGTTACTACACAGAAATGAAAGACCCAGCTAACGAGGGTAAAGATGTAACTGAGTTAAAAGAAATTGTAGCTAAAAATTTAGCTAAAGATCCTTTATATTATACTACCAAAGCTCAATTTGGTGTTAAAGGTATTGGGTATACTGACGAAGCACCCGGTTTAAAAGCTTCAAAATCGGACCAAATGGTCCCCGTAAAAGAAGAAAAAATGATTAAGTTAACAGATTTGATTAACGAAGCAATCGGTGGATATGTTGATTTACGCCCATCAGGAATGGCAAACGAAAACGCAAGAACTCGTGCTGAAGAAGAAGGCTACTTAGACGGAATGCGTGACGAAAAAGAAGATTTAGAAGACAAAGCTAAAGATAAAAAGAAAAAAGTTAAAAAAGAATCAATTGATTCTAAATTATCTGAAATCGGTAAGCAAGGTGATATCGTAAAATTAGAAGCTCAAATTAACTACTTAGACGAAGCCATCGAAGAAAAAAACCAAAGAATTTCTATGGTAACTGAAGATGAAAATCTATCTGAATTAGTAGATAAAGCTAAAATGAAAGAAATGCAACGCGCTGTTAAAGAATTAGAAAAGAAAAAAGCGGGCATGGAAAAAATTTACGAAAAATTATCTGGAAAAGCTTATACTAAACCAGAAATCGTAGACGAAACTACAGACGAGTCTGAATACTAAAATGAAACAAGTACTAATCGAAACCCAGGCATTTAAGGTTTCACCAGTGCAATTATTAGAGGGAATTAAAGCTCCTTCCGGTAACCCACTGGTAGAAGGTATTTTAGCTACCGCCGAAGTTAAAAATGGCAATGGTCGCTATTATGCTAAGCCATTATGGGAAAGAGAAATTGATAAGTACCAAGAAGTTGTAAAAGAAAATAGAGCAACAGGTGAATTAGACCACCCCGAATCTTCTATTATCAACCTTAAGAATGTATCTCATATCATTAGAGATTTGTGGTGGGATGGAGATCACGTAGTTGGTAAAATTGAAATCCTCCCTACAGCATCAGGTAACATCTTAAGAGCTTTAATTGAAAATAACGTACAAGTAGGTGTTTCATCTCGTGGTATGGGTTCATTATCTCAAAATAGAGATGGTGTGTTAGAAGTACAAGATGACTTTGAATTATTATGTTGGGATTTCGTATCAACCCCATCCAACCCAGGTTCATATATGCATATGATTAAAGAAGGTAAGGAAACCCAGATTGATAAGTATGCCAAAGTAAACTCTATTGTAACTGAAATTTTATGTTCAACGGGGACTTGTCCCGTATTTTAAGAAGCCTGCTACCTTAGGCAAGGTCCGCGAAAGCGGGCCTTTTTTTTCCTTGTATTTTTTTATATCTCTTTATATATGTATCATCGCAACGTGAATAATATGCTATGTTCTATAGCATTCACTTAACTAAATACACAATTACAGTTCATAATAACTGTATTCCACAAACTAAATTTTGAGGTATGACAAACAGAGATATGCTCGCAGAAGCAATCGCTGATGCAAAAGCACTTAAAGAAACTGCTATTGCAAACGCAAAAGCTGCTTTGGAAGAGGCCTTTGAACCAAGATTGAAGTCAATGCTATCAGCAAAGCTACAAGAAATGGAAGATGAGGACTTGAAAGAAGTAGAAGATGAAATGACAGAAGCTAAAAAAGAGTACAAGGACGATGACCGCAAAGACGGAGGTGAAAGTAAAGAAACTAAGCGTACAGAAAAAATGAAGTACGGTAAGGATCTAGCCGAAGGCGATGACGAAATGGACTTAGACGAATTATTAGCTGAACTCGATGAGGATGCTAGAACGGACGCTGAAGAAGAAGGCTACGAAGACGGCATGAAAGATGAAAAAGAAGACATGGAAGACGATATGGAAGATGAAGAAATCGACCTCGAAGACATGTCCGAAGAAGATCTTAAATCATTCATCGAAGACGTAATCGCTGATATGGTTACATCTGGTGAGTTAGAAGCAGGTGAAGAATTCGAAGTTGAAGACGAAGTTGAAGACGACGAAGATATCGATGTAGAAGATGAAACAGAAGTAGACGTAGAAGTAAACGAGAACGCTCGTACAGACGCAGAAGAAGAGGGTTACCTCGACGGTATGCACGATGAGAAAGAAGACATGGAAGAAGGTATCGCCGACAAACTTAAAGCAGTTTGGAATGATCCAGAAATGTTAGGTAAACTCATTACTGTAGATGGCAAGAAGATGTCATTAAAAGATTTCTTAGGTATGGCTGGTAGCGCTGCTACAGCTGGTCAAGCCAAATCAGGTGCTGGTAAAACTTCATCTATTGGGGAAACAGAAGAAATGGATGAAATGAAGAAAGAAATCGAGGAATTGAAATCTGATCTTCACGAAACTAATCTTTTAAATGCTAAACTTCTTTACACAAACAAAATCTTTAGAGCTAAAAACTTAAAAGAAGCTCAAAAGGTTAAAGTTTTAGAAGCATTTGACAAAGCGTCTAATGTTTCAGAAGTAAAACTTATTTTCGAAACTTTAAACGAGGGTATGGTTGCTAACACAACTACCGCTACTCCACTTAGAGAGAATTTAGGTCGCGCTTCAAAAGCAGCTGGTGTTGCTCCATCAAAACAACCTATTATGGAAATTGATCCACAGGTTGCTAGATGGCAGAAATTAGCTGGTATTAAATAATAACTTAATAAATTAATTACAATGTCACAAATTCAATCTCTTTTAGAGTCTGCAGGGCAAGGTTGGAAAAATATGCAATCTGACGCTGCACGTTTGGCTTCAAAGTGGGAAAAGACAGGTTTACTCGAAGGTATGTCCAAAGAGGTAGACAAGAACAACATGTCTTTGATCCTTGAAAACCAAGCAAAACAATTAGTAGTAGAGCAATCATCAGTAGGTGGTGGTTCTGGCTACGGTAATTTCTCAGTAGGCAATGGTGCTGAATGGGCTGGTATCGCTTTACCTTTAGTACGTAAGGTATTCGGTCAAATCGCTGCTAAAGAATTCGTTTCTGTACAGCCGATGAACCTTCCTTCAGGTCTTGTATTCTATTTAGATTTCCAGTATGGTGGTGCTAATAACGCTGCTAAAACTCCATTTGCTCTTAATGGTTCACTTTATGGTACTCAAAACGCAAATAACTTCGGTACTGCTACGAGTAACTTAAATGAGACTTTTGGTGCTGGTGGTTTATACGGTGCTGGTAAGTTTACTTACTCTACAAACCAATTCTCATCGTCTTATGTGACTATGACTAACGCAGCTGCTACTTCTGCTTCTATCAATTTCGATAGCAGATTAGACCCAGCTAACTTAGCTGTTATCACTTTAGCTGGTGTTGCTGCTGCACTTCCTGGCTTTGACACTGAAGCTGTACGTGGTTTCGTACCTGCTACTTCTTCTGGTCTTATCACTCTTGACGAAGTTTACCCAGCATTCACTACTTACAATGCTACTGCTGATACACTTTCTTTCGTAGTTGCTACTGATGCTGCATTAAACGATGGTGACGAGTGGACAGTATTCTACAATAAGGCTACAGCAATGTCTCCTTACAACGTAGGTGACTTCGAAGCTGGTAACGACTACGCTGTACCTAACGCTGCTAATACTGCTGAGATCGCGATCCCTGAGATCAACATCCAAATGAAATCTGAAGCTATTGTTGCCAAGACTAAGAAGTTAAAGGCTGTTTGGACTCCTGAGTTCGCACAAGACCTTAACGCTTACCAAGCTCTTGACGCTGAAGCTGAAGTAACCAACATCATGAGTGAATACATCTCATTGGAAATCGACCTCGAAATCCTTGATATGTTGATCGAAGATGCTGCTGCTGGTACTGAGTACTGGAGTGCTATTAACAACGAAGAGTACAACGGTACTACTTTCGCTGCTAACGCTTCTGGTTTCTACAATACACAAGGCGGTTGGTTCCAAACTTTAGGAACTAAAATGCAAAAGTTAAGCAACCGTATCCACCAGTTAACTCTTCGTGGTGGTGCTAACTTTATGGTAATTTCTCCTGCTGTAGCTACTATCCTTGAGTCAATTCCGGGATTCGCTGCTACTTCTGATGGTGACGTTACTAAAAACTATGCATTTGGTGTTCAGAAAGCTGGTAACTTGAATAACAGATATGACGTTTACAAAAACCCTTACATGAACGAGAACTTAATCCTTATGGGTTACAGAGGCTCTCAGTTCCTTGAGTCTGGTGCTGTATTCGCTCCATACATTCCGTTAATCATGACTCCTCTTATCTACGATCCAGAAACCTTCACTCCAAGAAAAGGTCTCTTAACTCGTTACGCTAAGAAGATGATTCGTCCAGAATTCTACGGTAAGATCTACGTAAACGGTTTAAATACCCTTTAATAGATTAATCTAGAATAAAGAAGAGAAGCCCCGCGAAAGCGGGGCTTTTTTTCATATGTATAATAAACAACTAAAGTTTATATTTTTATGGCTTCCCATCATTACACTGATGAGGTCTTCCAACAAAAGAGAAGACCTAAGACCCCAATTAAGTTCAAAGTTTCATTAAATGAAGAACAAAAAGAAGCAAAAGCAAAAATCTTACAAAATACAGTTACCTTATTAGCTGGTTCAGCTGGTTCAGGAAAAACGTTTCTTGCTTGTCAAATTGCTTTAGAGAAATTATTCACGAGAGAAATTGAGAAAGTTATAATTACACGACCTACGGTGAGTAAGGAGGAAATCGGTTTTTTACCGGGTGACCTCCGCGAAAAAATGGACCCATGGGTACAGCCTATATACCAAAATATGTATGCGTTATATGATAAAGAAAAAATTGAAAAATACATTACAGACGGACAAATCGAAATTGTACCTGTATCTTTTATGCGCGGTAGAACTTTCCTTGATAGTGTGGTTATCGTAGACGAAGCTCAAAACGTTACACACGAACAAATGCAAATGATTGTTACTCGTATTGGTTTACGTTCTAAAATGATAGTATGTGGTGATGATCACCAAGTAGATTTAAAACAGAAAAAAGATTCTGGATTTAGATTTTTATACTCAGCAGCCCGTAGAATAAAAAATATGTGTGCTATTTCTCTTAAAACTAACCATAGAGATCCAATTGTAGAAGATTTAATTAATCTATATGATGAAGCCGAGGAAAATGGAATGAATTTAGGTACATCGGGCTCTAGCGGAAAAAACAAATAATAACCCCTTCCCTAATATTTATAACTAAAATACAATGGCAAACTGTGCTCCCAAAACCCCACCTACTGGCTGTTTAGATGTAACTATTCAGGAATCTATTATCCTGCCTAATTACAACTTACAACAATCCTTTAATACTTTTACAGTATGTGGAATTAATAACTATGTTACAAGAACGGAAGTTATAGACTATAGATGGAGTGGTTCCGGAATTGGTATTATAGATTTTGTTGATTCTAAATCAGAACAAACCCCAGGCTCGTTTGTAAATGCTGATGTTAAGTATATTAGAATTACAAACTTCCCTAATAGTGATACCTATGCCAGCATTCATTGTATTAACACCATATCTGAATCAGTAACCTTCAAAGTAGACCCAGGAAAATCTATTATATTAAGTAATGATGATGTAGAAATTCCATCAGCTACTACTTCTTCCTTTGGTTATATAAATGAAATTAAAGCTATGGCGGGTAATGGAGATGGTTCATACACTGGATCTATTCAAATTGAATACGTTGTAGCTTCGGCTTAATCCCACAAAATCATATATTTAAATTGGGGGCTCTTAATTGGAGCCCCTCTTTTTAATATTTATAACAAAAACACATGGCAAACATTCCTATTTGGCCAGGATCATCATCATTCCAACCTGGAGATACTCCATTTGGTTTTTATGATTATAATCCTGATTTTCAAAAAGACGCAGATAAAGTAGCAAGGTTTTGTGCTTTGCGCCTAGGATATCCTATTGAAAATGTTGAATTACAGGATATTAACTTTTATGCTGCTTTTGAAGAAGCGGTAACAGTTTATTCTAACGAGTTATATGCTTACTTACAAAGAGAAAATTATTTATCTTTAGAAGGTGCTTCATATTCATATGGTGATACTCAAGTAAGTTTTAACCAAGCTGTAATTACCCCAAATTTACAACCTGTAATTGAATTATCTCAACAATACGGAACCTGGGCTGGAGTAGGAGGTAATGTAGATTACCATAGTGGATCAGTAGTATTAACTTCTAGTGTTCAAGATTATAACTTAGATGATTGGGCCGCTTCTGTTGGTTTAACAGGTAGTGATGTTGAAATTATGAGAGTATTTTATACCCCTCGTCCTGCTTCTACAGAAGTATTTAATGGCGGTTTAGGAGGTACTATGGGATTAGGAGCTGTGGCTGCCGGTGCTTTTGGAGGTGGTGGATTTGGAGCTAATTCCTTCTTAATGGTTCCATTAAGCTATGACTTACAATTAATTCAAGGAATTGAAATGTACAGAGATGTACTATTTGCCAATTACACTTTCCAATTAATCAATAATAAACTTAGAATATTCCCAGTCCCCGAACCTGGAGATGATGGAGCTCAATTGTGGTTTGAATACATGCTCAAATCAGAAGAAGCATGTGCTTCTGTAGATGTAGATCCTAAAAAAATTGGTAATATCTCCCAAATGCCATATAGAAACATTGATTACGATACAATCAATTCTGTAGGTAGAAGTTGGGTATTCGAATACACACTAGCATTAGTTAAAGAAATTTTAGGCTACGTTAGAGGTAAATACACTCAGGTACCTATCCCAGGAGCTGAAGTAACTTTAAACCAAGCTGATTTATTAGCTTCTGCTACATCTGACAAAAACTTATTAATCGATAGATTAAGAGCTTATCTTGACGATACTTCTCGTCAAAAATTACTTGAAAGAAGGCAAGCAGAATCAACTGCTATGCAAAGTGAGTTAGATCGAGTACCAATGACAATATTCATAGGCTAATGGCATTGTACGGTGGAGCAAGAGATATGAGTCTCTTTAGGAACATTAATAGGGAAGTAATGCACAACATTATTTCCCAACAATGTGTTCTCTACAAATATGATTTAGAAGAAACTAAAGTTAATATTTACGGAGAAGCAGCCAACGAAAAATACTATCACCCACCAGTACTATTATATTGTTTAATTGAAATACCTAATCAAGAATATAAAGAAAATGGTTTAGGCCCAGATTTTTCTTGGTCTCCTACATTTAAATTCTTAAGAGATGATTTATTAGCTTCTACCTCTGGTAGTTGTGAAGAAAATAATGATAATCCTAATGGTGCTAATATATTACCTCAAGTAGGTGATATTATAATGTATCAAGAAGCTTATTTCCAAATTGATAACGTTAATGTTGCTCAATTCTTTGTAGGCAAAGACCCAGAGTACCCATTTACCGATGCTAATGGTAATAATCCTCTTGAAAATGATTTAAATCAATTTGGATATAATGTAGCAGTTATCTGTGAGACACATTATGTCCCAGCAGATAAAGTACAAATACAAGTAGAGAGATTCTAATGGCAAAGCAAAGACAACCAACACCAAAAACTCAAAGGGAAATTAGCGAAGGCTTACATACTCCCCATGATGTTACAGCTGGTAATCCTAATGATGCTGGTAAATATTCTACTGACCCTAATATCAACCAAGCTGGTATTCCTTTTAATCGTTCTGAAAAAATGTCTCGTAAAGGAGATACTTATAAAGAATTTACAGTTGGAATCCAAGATATTGATGAAGCTATCCTTTATTACTTCCAGAATGTAATTCGTCCTTTTGTATACCAAAATGGGGAAAGAATAGAAGTTCCTGTAATGTATGGTTCTCCTGAAAGATGGAAATCAGTTCAAAAAGATGGATATCTTAGAGATAAAAATGGAGCTATTATGTCTCCTATGATTATGTTTAAGAGAAATACTATTACCAAAAATAGAAGTATTACAAACAAGTTAGATGCTAACATGCCTCACTTATATACTTCTTGGCAAAAAACTTGGAATAGTAAAAATTTCTATTCTAATTTTAATATATTAAATAATAGAGTTCAAACTAAACAGTTTGTCGCAAACGTAGTTCCAGATTACGTTACACTACAATATAGTGTGATTGTACAAACTTATTATGTTGAACAATTAAATAATATAGTAGAAGCCATTAACTACGCATCAGATGCTTATTGGGGAAACCCACAAAGATTTCAATTTATGGCTCGTATTGATAGTTTTAATACAGTAAATGAAATAGCAAAAGGTGAAGATCGTTCTGTTAGGAGTACGTTTGACATCAATATGTATGGATATATTATACCTGACATAGTACAAAAAGATCTTGCTTCTGTTAAGAAATTTAATGAAAAATCTAAGGTTGTATTCTCAATGGAGACTACTTCAAACCCACAGGTTTTTCAACCTGATCCCCAAGTTACTTTAGATGGTAGAAATAGATTGAGTGAAAATACAACCACTCGTAAACGACTAAACGATACAGGACACAAATGAGTAATGTAAGATTTTTAGATAGTGTAGCAGTAAATTCATTTGCCAATGGAACATTTAATTCCACAGCTTATGGATCTGTCATCCCCCAAATCATCCTCCCAGGAGCTTATTTTACAGTAAGTCCTAATACTAGTGTATCTACATACAATTTAACAGTAGCTGGTACTTTACTTATGGAGGCTGGTCCTGAAATCCAATTACCTGATGGCTCTATTACTCGAGCAACTTCACAACTATATGTAACTAACATCCTTGATAACCAAGGTACAATAGTTAATAGTGGAGTAATTGAAATAGGGGGAGATATTTAATTAATATTTAGGTGATTTAACAGAAAACAACAATATTTATAACTAAACCTATTCGAAGTGGCTCAAATTAATTTTCTAAATACTACTGGAAGCGCAATCGAGAATCCGGGCACGGGTAAGATTGCGGTTTTCTCATCTGGCTCATTAGGAGCTGAAGGACTTTACTATAAAGCATCTGATGGTACTATTGTTGCCGTAGGCACAGGTGGTGGAGGAGGCTCAGGTACCTCAGGTACCTCAGGCACTTCAGGCACATCAGGAATAGGTACAGATGGTTCTTCTGGTACTTC
>Ga0070751_1001428_pt1 | contig 14103 bp, 8 predicted proteins | sample VirMetDEL_Aug_28_FD_78514 | JGI IMG/M metagenome (GOLD analysis project Ga0070751, IMG submission 78514) | Aqueous microbial communities from the Delaware River and Bay under freshwater to marine salinity gradient to study organic matter... | ecosystem: Environmental > Aquatic > Marine > Coastal ...
ACCTCTTTCATAGTGTTATATAACAAGGTTTTGAGGTTATCAACCTCCTTTTTCAGTTTCTCAATTTCAGATACCTCTTCAATTACATAATCTTGTTTGGGTTCATATTTGAGACTTTCTCTAAATCTTTCTACAGATTTATCAACAATAGATTGATTATCCTCTTCAACTAAAGAAGGTTCTTGAGGAGTACTCAAAATTTCAATAGTTCTATCAATAAGAGAACCTGGATTTTGATTTGAGACAAACAAATCAATAAGTCCATCTTGTGGATGATTGGGACTTTCCTTATGGAGAAGTTGAAGAGATTGTTCTAAAAGTGTTTTTTGTTGATTTACTTTTTTATTTTTTTCTTCCTTTATACTTTTGGGACTTACTTGAGTTTGTACTCTTTTTTGAGGTGAAGACTTTGATATTTTGGGTTTGTTGAATTCCTCATTCAAGGCATTACAAAATGCATCAAAGGAACTTTCCTTGATGTCTGGTTCTATGTTTCCTCTTCTTTCTCTTTCTATTCTTTCTTTTATTTTTCTCTTTCTTCTAATGGCGTCAGAATTTCTATTTTCTTCAATGAAATCATAAAATTGTCCTAAATCACCCATTTTTCTTTAGAGTCTCTTCTACCTTATTTATTATCAGTACTCTTATTCATACTCTTCAACATCTTTTGAAGATCTGCAGTAGAACCTACAAATAATGCATTGGTGACATTGGTAGGTCCCTTATCATCTTCTTTTGTTACATCTTTCAGATTCTTCTGTAATGCCATAAGTTTGTCTGTGGCATCTGCAACATTCTTGATAAGTTGCCCAGCCACCTCATAGGCTCTGGGCATTTCACTTTCTTGTGCCAATTCAAGAATACCATTGAGTGCTTCCTGTCCTTTTTCAATAATTGAATAAAGATTTCCTCTAGTATATTCATAATCTTTATGAATATCTTCAACAGAAGATTCAATTTTAGCTAATCTTTCCTCCTTTGATATGACGGTGGTTTCACCAATGTCAATAGGTTCATCTTCTGTTTCGAAGACTTCATTCAACTTATCGAATTTAGACATAATCACATTCTCCTAATCAGAATGAATCAAAGGAACCATCAAAACCAAAGTCATCACCAGGTTCTACCAGTCTATTATCTGCCTCAGTGATCACATATACACTAGAACCAAGTACATGATCTTGTGTGGGCGATCCATCTTGTCCCCTATTTACAACAAGTTTATTGCCTTCAATTGAACGAACATACATCAACTCTTGATTGATATAAATTCTAGTCTGTGTTCTGATGTTAGTTGCATCATCAACAGGAATGATATTGGTAGATCTTGGAATATTATCTGCAAGGTTTGTTACAACATCACCATCATACTCCTTGAGTGCCCTAGGTGTGACATTGTAAAGAACATCTCTTTCAGCACTTTCTCTTGTACCAGCAGCATAACCAATAGATGCCTTTCTGATGATTTCTTTAGATGCATCAGGTGCAGGACCATACAGATAAGTTTTAGCGGTAAATCTAATAGTATAGATTAGTGTCCTGCGAGTATCAAAGTTTCCTTCATAATCATCAACCATATCAATACTATCAATCTGAATGGGAATATCCTTTACTTGCTTGAGATTTCCCAGAAGTTTGATGGGTAGGTTGTAATAAGGTTGAAAATAAGGTAGAATTTGTTCCACAATTTGCAACATATCATCATTGAGTTTTGTCATAATAGACAACTCAATATTCATATTATAGGGGACTGGAACATAAAACTTTTTGACCTCTCCCTCTGGTGTGGTGGTAACTACCTGAGTGGTTTGAGTTAGTTTCCTAGTGGGATCATACTGAAGTCCATTGAATTCAAATGACATGCGAGGAAGTGTGATCTGAACTGGTTTGTTCAGATCAGGTTCTTGTTCTAGTCTGGCAAGAAACTTTTGAGTAGGTCCATACGCAAGTGGGACCTTGATTTTACTAAAAGTTTCACCATCATCATTTTTATGTTGGATTTCAATTTTATTGAAGAGAGTTCCAAAACCAATAATTACTGATCTGAAAATCTCATGATAAAAATATTCAAACATGATTACTACTAATTTTTCAACTATTTAGTAACTTACTTTACTTTTCCTTGTCACCATCTGTCATTTCTTTAGATGCCAGATTTAGAAGAATAAAAATGTAATAACCAACACCCATTAACAAAATGATAAGTGAGATAATAACACTCCAAGTTGGATCATTTACATCATCTAATGGTCTTAAATATAAATTCATTTTTTATGGATCTTTGAGAATGGTTCCCAATGTTGCCATTCATATTTATGGATAGCCCATATACCAAGGATGGGAATAAAAACTAAAGAAAAACACATACTCCCCAGTGTGATGGGGTTATTGAGAGACCAACGAACAAATTCTACCATGGGTTACCGAAAGGATTGGATACACTAAAGTCTAATATTTTATCACCTTCAATTTCAAATTCTTCTGCTTCATTAAATTTATCAACAGTATTGAATTCATCAATACCACCTACAATGAACTTAGCACCTGATTCTTGTCCTACCAATATTTCTCTTATTTGGTAATTGCCATCTATAATTGATACCTCTAGTTTTCCAGTTACAGCATTCCAAGTCTTTACTCTTGATTCTGTTCCTGAAGTTTCACCTCTAACAACTTCATTGAATATGAAACTTCCTGTTCCAACACCTACTCCATAGAATGAAGGTCTTTCAATGAATACTTCAGGTGGTTCAGCAAAACCACTTCCAGCATCAATGATACAAATTGCAGTCACAACACCAGCAGAATTTATGATACCATATCCATAACCAGGTTCATAGTTATATACTTCATCATCATCAAATGTAATTAAAGTGGAATCAAAATAATATTCAGTGTCACTGAAATTAAATATTGTTTTGGGATCATTAGCACCAGGTGATCCATTTAAAATAAGTGGTCTTTCAAACAGCACTAATGGATTTGTTGTGTAACCAGAACCACCACTAGTAATAGTTACAATTCCAATTGAACCACCATCAGACATTTTGACAGTGGCAGCTGCACCTGTTCCACCACCACCATTAATGGTCACCCAAGGTGTTCCTGAATAACCACAACCAGGGTTTTCTAAACATATTGCAGAAACACCATTTTGAAATCCATTTTCACAGGGTACATAATAACTGGATAATGATGCAAACCCAGTTGCATTAACACCACCTGGTGGTGCAGCAGAAATATTAATAGTTGGTAATGTCTTATAGCCTGAACCCCTGTTTTCTACATAAATTCTTTGTATAGATCTTAAGGGACAGGTACTGGTAATTGCAGTTGCAGTAGAACCAATTCCTATTAATGAAAGTGTTTGTATATAACCATCTTTTACTATGTCATCATCAATTTGTTCAATCCCAGTATCAATAACTTCATCCTCATACCTGAACAATTCACAGGTTAGTGTATAGACATAATTCTTATTAAGTTGATAGAAAGGTTTTTCATGTTCAACATACTTAACTTCAAAAAGTCTATCCCCCAATGGGAAATAAATTATATCTCCTTCTCTTGGTCTTGTTCCTAACTTTATGTCAGGAATTCTACTCATTAATGGAACAATGTAAGTCTCAAATCTTTCTCTTGAAATGGTCAGTCTTACATCATCCTTCTCCTCAATGCCAAACTTGGATAATAATGTTCCCTGACCATCATATCCTTCATAGTTTTCTAGATATGCTTCTAAAGGATAAGCATTCTCAAACCTAGATTCTATAACCTCCTTGATAATATTTTTAGTTGTGACATACTGTCGTGGAATGTAATAACATTCAACGCCATACATTCTCAACTGTTCATTGATGAGGTTTTGTACCAGGCTCTGTTCGTTCCTGGAACCTTTTAGAAAATAGGGATTGAGCATAAAACCTTACCCGATTAAATCTAATGGTGGAATCTCATAAGTACTGAGCATTCTCTCAGCAATCTTATCGAGTTCTAACTGTGCATCATCATATAGTTGTCTTCCATTGAATTCAATACCTCCTGGTAATTTAACTCCCTGGAATTTGATAAGGTTTTGCCCCCACTGTCTCTTCATAAGGGCAGTCAAATATGGTTTTAGGAATGAATCATTCCAGACACGTGGATAATCGTTGGGGTCCATTGCTCTCCAACAATCAATAATAAGATATTCACCCTTGTTTAGTGTATTTGGATTAACATCCAAATAAAGTCTATCTTGTCTTTGATTGAATCTAATCTGCTTATGTGTGTTCAACAAGAAATTCATAGTTTCAAGATATGTCATAGCCATATCATATGAAAGTAAATCAAGATTGCCCCAATAGTAAATATCATTCAGAAACATCTGGTATTTGATGTTAAACATCCCAGATCCTTCCATGGCATAAACACCATCATATTGCCACACTTTATTGATTCCAATCACACTGGGTGGGACTTGAATAAAGTTGTTGTTTTCTTTGAAGGTAAAGGTAGTTGGATTACCAACAATATCAGCAGTGGCAGTTTCTGTACTTACTTCAATAACTTTAGAACTACCAGGTCCCCTTGCCCTGTTTATATCATCTTCAGTTATTTCATATTTTAAATATGTTTGAATGACACCATTGAAGTGTCTTTCTTGAAAGAACTGAATGGCATCATCCACTAAATCTTCAATTTGTTCTTCAGCAAGATTGACTTCTATAACAGGAGCACCCAACTGTCTTAAACAATATTCAATCAGTTCTGTTCGAGTGGATGGTTGTGCCATTACCCATACTATTCTATTCTATACAAGTATTTATGGTACTGAAGAAATACCAGCATAGACTAAAATATCACCAGTGACAATTCTATGAAGATTAGTTGCCCCTGAATCTACTAGAATATCATAGACATATCTACCTTCTTTCAAACTACTTGTCTGATTTCTATCTAGTCTGATTGTCAATTCCCCATTTTGAGGATCACTGAAACTAACATCAAATGTTGCAACAGCACCCAAAGTGGCACCAATTGCCACTGATTTTGCCATTTGGGCAGAACCTCTCCAACCAAGAAAGTTGAAAGGTGTTCTATTGGAATTCAAAATCTGATATGTGAATTCAAAGTCAGTAGAAGTATTTACAATCATATTCACAGGATACGCAATACCTGCTTCTGGTTCAAATACAAAAGTACTGTTAGGCATTTTCCTTTCTGATAAGTAAGTTTATCATATTCTTAATATCACTAATATCATCAGAGATGGATTCAACCTTCTTTTCTAAAGATTGAATCCTCTCCTTATCATTATTCATCCTTTCGCGGGTTGCAATATATTCTCTATAGCCATCTCTATCTTTATTGATGATGGCATTTGTGGATGAATCTCTTATAAGTTCAGAATGTCCTTTTACAGGAATCTTATCCATATCAAGCAAGTGCGATACAACGAAGGTTCTTAAATTGTGGAACAACAGCTGAATTAGTTGAAGTTCCAATAATCTTGATTCTAAATGACTTGAAGGGATTCAAGTTGTTTTCACTAAATTTATATTCTATGAACTGTTCTGGTTGTGGAAGAGGAGTCAGACTATCAAGTTTTCCAATAAATGTATCAGAAGTACCATCACCAAGATTCTTGTAACCAGGGAATGGAATGAATGTTACTTCATTCACATCATCTGACTGATCAAGTGCATAGAAGAGTCTTACATCATTGAATGTAGTTACATAGGAATCCAACAATACCTGTAGAGATGTTGCAGGATTTTCCAAAACAATATTCTTGGTCACATAGAAGAAATTATTTGGATCTTCTGTAACTTTCTTGACAGTAAGGTTGTTGGCATAATCAGTAACTGGTCTATTGATTCTATTACTTATAAGAATGACAGAAGAATTACTAATATCAATAGCAGGAGAGATTCTAGAATCACCAGAATTCAAACTAATACTTACTGAAAGTGATTTATTACCAGAAAGATCATCAAGATATGTTTCTTCATTTACCCTAGAAGCAACCATTCTACTGGAATTGAAGTAGTTATTCTGACCATAAAGAATGGTCTGTTCCCCTTGATCAACAAATGAACTTTGTGATCCATTCAAAGTACTTCCAGAAATGGTTCTGATGGTATTCTTAGTACTTGTTCCAGTGGGTGTGATTGTGGTAATCTGTGGAACAACAATGTCAAATGGGATGTTATAAGTACCTTTTGCTTCTGTTCCACCACCAATTGTCTTAGTGTTGAAGTGAAGGGCAGGAAGTGTTCCTGCACCAGTTCTATTTGTTCCTTCAGAACCACCAGTACCACCATTCATATTGATCTTGATGTGATAACTATCCAATGTGATTGCATTAGGTGTAGTTACTTCATTCAAGTTGTGTGTCTTATTGATTCTTCTGAGTGAAACACCATTCAATTGATACAGTGAAACTACATCATCAACAAAGTGAGTGGTTGGGATAGTATTATCAATTGCCCTAGTAATACCAGTCAGTGTATTACTAAAGATTCCAGTGTATTGGATGATTTCTTCACCAATCTGAACATAACCAGGATTTGTGACAGAAACATCAATATTTTCAAAGGTTGTGAAGTTTGTTGAATCAGCAACTGGAATGGGTGATGTGGAAGAGAATGTATAATCTTCTGTCAAAAGGGTTGGTACTGTATCACCAGAAACATCACTTAGGGTCACCAGGTTGGTATTACTATACATACCGTGGTTTCTATGGAACACCTTGGCGATAGTACCATCAGAGATGACCCTGAGAGGTGCCTGTGGGACCACACTACCCCCTACACCAGCATTGATGGATATATCAGTCACACCACTGCTATTTGTGTATGTAAGGTAGTCTGAGGCCAGTGTGGTGTATTCCCCTTGAATTTCATCAATGATCAATTCATTACTTCCATAGATTTCAGACACTGAAAGACGCATACCAACACCAAGAGAACTGCTACCAACAATCAATGGTTTCAGTACATCACCAATTGCATAACCTTTTCCACCAGAACTAGAAATAGTAGCAGCAATAGCTACACCATTTTGAATGGTAATATCTGCTATTGCATTTTCACCAAATCCTGTTATACTAGTAAGTGCAACCCCAGTGAATACAAAGGAACCAACAGAAGGCGTATAACCAACACCAGCATTGGTGATTGTAAGGTCACCAGTTGCAGAACCAGCATAACCTACCAGAGTACCTGTTACATCATTATTTGCTTGAGTAATGGTATTACCAAGTTCAGGTGCAGGTGATACTACAGTTGTTCCAAGACCTACCCTTACATTTCTGGAATACATTGTGATTCCATTATCTGTAATTTCTTCCAGATCTGTGGGAAGTTGGGGATTATAGAATCTTATAGTACCAGATTCTGCAAAGTTGGCCCTGTAAAGGTTGAACTTCAGATCTTCATACTGTGAAGGTGTCCAAGTTGTTGCATTTTGTGACTTGAACAGAGAACCCAACAGGGGTTGTGCAGAAACAATGGTTGAACCTGCTTCTGTTCCAGAAGAACTTACTTCCTTTTCACCAAATCTAGAAATCCATACTGAATATTCAGTTGAGTGAGAAAGGAGTACAATTGCATATTCCTTTCCTGGATTCAGATAGACAGGTGCATCAAATGGAATATTTGTGGGTACAGTTCCATCTTCTGAAAGTGTGATGAATTTTGGATCAACATCAACTTCAGAATAAGGAATAACAGTTGAAGTTGGTGTTCCCAATTCAACTTCACGCAATTGTACAGTTACAGGAACATTAGTGTCTTTTGTTCTAAAGAATATATCAACACTGGTCATATAAACACCAGTATCATCAGGAATGAAGAATGTTTGTGCAAGAGGGTCCTTTCTCTTACACTTCTTAACTGCACTTGGATTTGCTTTCTTTACAAACTGAGCAAGAGGACTCTTGGCAGCAACAACAGAAAGAGAAGCTGGTAAGTCAAATATAGGAGTATTCTGACCCTTTACCAGTCTTGTACCTCCAATTTTTACATTTTTTGGTTCTTTTGGTGTTCTACTTGGTGGACTTCCACCACCATTATCACCACTAGAAGGAGCAGGAGTTTCAGGAGTTGGTACAACTGGAGGATTTGACCTTACTGGTGATGGGGGTGAATATGATTGTGTAGGTGTGGGTGAATATGCAGGTTTTGAAGGAGGAGGTGCAATAGATGTGGTGTTTGTATATACTGGTGTTGTAGTACTATCACTAAGAGTTTGTTGTTCTGAGAAGTTCTCTACAGATATTTTTGCATTTCTGAGAGAAAGTGTAGTCTCCTGTGTTCTTTCTACAGAACCTTGTGAATAATAAATTTCTTCACCTGCTGTTGTAAATGTACCTCTTATCAGACTATTTGTTTCACTGGATGTCAGTCTAAATGTATTATTTCCTGTCTCAAATAATGGTGCTCTCCTATCAGCTGATGCAGGAATTTTGAATGTACCTTGAATGGTTCCAAGTCTATCAGTAATCAGTTTTACATCTGTAACTTTTGCTTGAGCACCACTTCTTTGACCCACTAAAGTCATTCCAGTAGTAATTACTCCACCAAAATTTGGTGATGTTTCTTGGGAAAGACTAAAAGTATCAATGTTTAAAATTGTTGATGTTTGTGAATATGCACTAGGAAGTGTAAGATCCCTATCATATGGATTGGAATCATAAGTATCTGATGGATTATTAAATGGTCCATACTTATGATTAGCTTGTGCTACCTTGAAATTCAATCTTTGTCTAATTCTCTTGGAATTTCTTCCCTTATACAAAGTTCCCTTAGAAACCATAACAGAACTTATGGTCTCACCAACCTCAAAGGTTCCAGAGATCATTTCAATCTGTAAAAGTTTTGGAGTACAGAACTTAGTTACATCTACTGAATCAAAGAATGAATAAAGTCTAGTATAGGGTTTGAAACCAGTTCCAGTATATTCAACATTGCGAGATCTTACATAATTGATAATATCTCTACTTACAACTCTATCACCAAGATTAACCTTCTCAATATCTTCAGTTATAATTTTTTGAATACCTGTTCTCTTTTGTCTTTCTTCAGTATTGATAGTTTTTGTGGTTGTAACTGTCCTTGTTCCAACAAAGTTCTCTCCAATTTTAGGACCGCGAATATCATATTTTTTACCTTTGCCTGTTTTTGTTGAAGTTACAACATCATTTTCAATTACTTCAGTACTAAATGATTCATCAACCTTGATGGATGCAGTTTCCCAGGAACTCCAGATAATAGGAGCACAGCCCTGTCTTTTTCCATCAGTAGTACTAAAGTTTTCTATACCTAATGCTTCTGAGATTGCATTGAAATTACCTTCCTTTAAGATGTCGCGTGGTTTCAGTTTTACAACATCAATCCATACATCAGAACTTGGTTCCAGTTTGATAGAACCATCCCAGAATGATACAAGGAAAGGAGTTACATTTTCAACCCTGGTTGCAAATGGATTACCAACATAATAGACTTGTTCATAGTCCAAAGTAATAACCTGACCATTTCTGACAATATTTGTTCCATCTTGTGCAACAAATCTAGGGTCAGCATTATTATCAACTGTTGTACCAATTCCAACCATAGACGCATTACCTGCTTCAAGGTTAATGGAAGTGGAGTAGTGTGAAGGTCTAAGAATATTTTTCTTAGTATCAATGGAGTTCTTAACACCAATAGAAACATCTTGTGTTTCCAATGATGAGAAGTTATCTACAAAGATACCAGACTTAAATCTATTCAGTCCATTGCCATCAGGAATAAACTGATTGATGGTTGCAGATTCTAATTGACTAAGTGAAGTATAGTATTCAATGTTTTTGATTCTTTGTTCAAGTTTGGAAATATCAGACATCTGATATCTTTTATAGTCAATAAATGTGACTATTGCGTCATCTACATCATAAAGATATGCAGGTAAGAAGGCATTTGCAATATTCAGTGCATCACTAGTGGTATCTGGAAGTTTTGGATTTTCATCAGGAGTTCCAGGTTTGATCATAAATGATCCATTCTTATCAACATAAATCCTATCAGCCCTAGGAAGATAGAAATCATATCCAATTGTTACTGATTCATCTGATGCAATAATGTTCTTAGAACTATTTTCAGTAGAACCAAATGTTCTTCCTAAGAATTCAAAAGGCGAATGTGCCCCTTCTGCAACTGTGTAGTTCTGTACCCTAGGTCTAGCATCAATGATGTCACTATTTCTATTTCCTTGAGTATCAGCAATTTCAGTTCCATAATTAAATGAAGTATAAGAATTTACTGTAGTGATGTCACCAGTATCACCAGAATCATAGAATGCACTTTGATAATATACAATTACTTTCTTACTAGGTGTAGTTGCATTTGCATTAAGTACAATTCTGGAATAGTCATAAATGGTTGGTTTCTGACCATTTACAAGTTGATAGGAGGAAGTGATTTCCTTACTGTTACCAGAAAGATTACTTACAATTGCATTTACGCCAGAAGTAGTGAAGTTAATGACTTCACCATTTAAGAATGTAGTGTCATTAGAATAAACAAAACCAACACTTACATCTGTATTTCTTGTCAGATAGGTTGCCCTAGCACCACTGATAGTTCCAACAATTTCTTCACCAATTACCAAATCATTTGTAGTATTTGTAGGACCATCTAATGAAGATAGAACCATTGCAGGACATGCAGGATCTGCTGTACCATCACTTTCAAATATACCCCAGATATTAATTACATCAGGTACATTCAATGAAACAATAGGATCCTGAACCCTTGTTCCAAATGCATAGTTACCATAAGTCAAACCATCATTCAGTGTGGTAGTTCCAATACCTGATGCAGAATTGGATGACTTATCAATCAGAATACTATTGACTGTTGCTTTTCTTTTTACCTTAGATGTGATATTTGATTTTCTAAGTGTTGTTACTAATTTTGCACTAGGATCATTACTTCCCAGTCCAATGATTGCAAGTTCCCTAGAACCACTAGTGAAAACAAACTTATCTTCTGTAAGAACTTCTGTTGTTCCATCAGATCTTAATAGTGTGTATCTTTCTTCATCAAAAGGTAAAAATACTTCATTAGTATCTGCAACAATAGGTGTAATTTCATTTCCTGAAATTGCAACATCATACTGTTTTCTAATTACAAGACTTGCATTTGTCAGATCAACTGAAGATATATTTGTTTTAGGGAAAATACTATACAGTGAAGTATTGTCTGCGGCATTTCCACTGAATGCAGTTCTTTGATTTCTTGTTTCTACAATAGTAAGATCTGTTACTTGTGTATTTGTTACTGGTAATGCACCATCAATAAAACCAGGAACATCTTGTACTGCTTGAACATCAATATAATCAGTTGTTACTGTAGTAACCTGTGCATAGTTTGGTGTTGTATTGGTGGGTTCAGAATACTGAACAATATTACCTACTGTTACAATACCAACCCAGGAAGTATTAGGACTTGTAATTCTACCAGCTGTTGTAATACTTGCAATACCAATGGTAGTAATAGGGGTTTGAATTAAGTCTGCAGTAAATGTAGAAGCACCACCTACAATACCATATACTGACTTAACATCAGAAACACCATACTTCTTAACAGAAGTTGTTGTTCTAGAATTTTCATTAGTTCCATTAAATGACAGTCTTTCACCAATAATGAAATCACCTTTGACATCATAAACTGTTGCAATACCAGAATTGGTGGTTGGATATCTCAAATAACCAGAAGCACCACTGGAATTACCAAAAACATATGTAGGTGTAGAAAGACTTACAGGTTCATTGACATTCAAAGTGGTATAGGTTTGAACATCAAACAATGAAAGATCCCACTTATTCAGTTGTGGGAAAGTAGTATCATAAGAACCAGATTCTAATACAAAGTCATAAATTCTTGCAATACCAATTTCATCACCTGGTTCTGCATAACTATCACTTCCAACTCTTTCATTTCTTAAACTTAAAGTATTAGCACCAATACCTAAAGTTGGGGAACCACTTACATTATTTACAGTGAAGGTAGGACCAAAACCAAAATTCACTGCTTCTGCAGGAACATTCTTGGTTGTTCTGGGTTTTAATGCATCTACAATAGTTGTACTCAGGGTTTCAACATAATAACCCTTTACATATGCTTTACCAGGGGAAATCTTATAAACAAATTGATCTTCAGATGGTTGATTACCACCCTGTGTCAATTGTCCAGGATCATAAAGACCATCATTTCCTTTGAAATTATTAAGGCTTTCTCTGACTGTTGTGGTGAATTCTTTTACATAATAATTTCCAGATTCATCAAAGGTTCTTTTTGCCAGTTCATCACCAAGTTGTGAATATTGTGTTCTGGTATTTACAGATCTTACTTGACCATTGACAACTTCTGAAAGAAGAATAAAGTTCTCATCATTTAGATCATTAAGATCTTTTTTGACTAAAGTGGCAGTAATCTTAAATCTGTCAGCACCAGGTGCAGTAAAGTTATTAAAACCTTGGGCATTATCTGTTAAGGTTTCATCAATATCTGCAGTGATTATCTCTTCTTTTACATTCAGACCAATTCTGTAATTGGGATTGTTGGTATATTGGTCAAGAATCAATAACTGACTTGGGACATTTACAAAATAACCTCTCAGGTAATATACACCTGTATCAAGACCCATTGCACTTCCAATGGCAGCAGAATCAGAAATGATTGATTTAGCAAAACCTTCTCCTGCTGAAATGAAAGTACTTCCATAGGTAATGGTTTCAGTTGTCAAAAGGACTTCATTGTCTGCAAATAAAGGATCATCTACAGCAGTTGTTGAAGAATTGAAATAATCCACATAAAGGGTATATGTCCCTTTTTCAGATTCTGTATTTGAAATATACTTAACTACTTTTGCTGTAACACCAGATGTCTGGCCCTTAATTTCTTTACCTACCAGTTGATCAAGATATAAACTTACAGGAATTCCCAAATATTCAGGATCAATTTGCACACAGAAGAATTCATCCAAATATGTCAAGTCACCAGGAATTACCTTAGCACCTTCCTTATAAATGCTATTACCAAAATCTTCTACTTGGTTTTGTAAAATTGACTGTAAATTATTAAGTTCCCTCGCCTGGACAGGAAAACCTGGTTTGAAAAGAACCTTGTAGTAGTTATTGCTAGGTTCAAAATCGTCAAAATAAGGAGCAACGTTGAGATTAGTTTCCTGTGGCATGATTTTTTAGAACTGTAAGATAATTTTTACATCTTCTTTCTGGGAGGCAGATCTCGTAACCGAAGGTCTGTTATCCACGAAAATAATATTACCAGAATACTTTTTGGATTCAGGTTGGGACACACCACTAGTGAACTTTTGTCCCAATTGGTATGTTCTTGTATTTATTACAGTAGAGACACCCGTGAAACTAGTGTCTATGTTTAGATTTACACTACCACCATTGATTGTAATACTTCCACCTGTATCGGGACTTGCAGTAAATCTATTCATTACAAATCCATACTGTGGGTCTGTAACTGCAACACCAACTGTTGTGAAACCTGAATTTGATCTATCCTGCCAGAATTTCAGAACACCAGTAATTTGATCATAGGATACAACCCTTCCAACTGCAGTTGAACCAACTCCCACAGTTTGTGTAATAAAACTATCTGGTGTAAATGTGGCAGAATCAAATCCTGCACCAGACAACCTTAATGCATATACTGCACTTGCCTTATCTGACTTTAATATTTCAGTAGTGTCAAATGCTTGTGGATTTTCAACAATTCCAACTCTTGCAAATTGGTTTCCAGTTACAAAATCTGGATTTGTAATGTCATTTTCAAATCTTGCATAAGCCAAAACATTATAACCACCAAGTTCTTTTAGGATGTCAAATCCATGACCACCAGGTGGGGGAATGATGACATTGAACACTGGTTGTGTGGTCCCTGTAGGAACACCACCAGCAACCAGGTCTAATGTTCCAAATGTATATCCACTACCCCCTTTGGAGACAATAACTTGTTCTACTTTGGAATCATTGTTAATGACAACTGTGGCTTCTGCACCACTACCATCACCTTTGATAGGGACATTGATATATGTAGTATTTGG
>Ga0070751_1001432_pt1 | contig 14078 bp, 19 predicted proteins | sample VirMetDEL_Aug_28_FD_78514 | JGI IMG/M metagenome (GOLD analysis project Ga0070751, IMG submission 78514) | Aqueous microbial communities from the Delaware River and Bay under freshwater to marine salinity gradient to study organic matter... | ecosystem: Environmental > Aquatic > Marine > Coastal...
ACGCCCAACTCGCGCAGTTCGTCATTCGCCTGACTGATCGTATCCGCATCAAGGCGGGTCAGCAGCAGCGACGCCTTTTCGCCGAATAGCTGCCCCGCGACAGCCGCGCGCTGCGCCGCCGGCACGAACTCCCGCAGCCGCTCGTTGACCAGCGCCACCCGCTCGTCCAGCGGCAGCGCGTTCAGCTCGCTGATGTTTGTCTTGATCGCCTTGAACGCATCGACCACCGGCCCCTTGCCCGCAGCCGCCGCCTGCGACGTGCGGCGGAAGAAGTCGCGGAGGCCGACCGAAAGCTGCTCAAAGCTGACGCCCTGAAGTTCAGCCGCCCGCTCAAGCGTCTGCATGGACGCGACCGTGGTGTTGAGCGTTCGCGCCAGCTTGGCCTGTGCGTCGATGTTTGCAAGGCTGGACTTCAACAGCAGCCCGGACGCAGCCGCCGCAGCCGCTGCCGCCGCCGCTGCAATCTGCCCAACCCTTTTAAGGGCAGGGCCAAGACGCCTCATTGCCCTTCGTGATTTATCCGCGGCGCGGGCGGTGCGGCTCAACTTGTCGCTGGTGCGCTCAAGACCCTTTTCAGCGTCCTTGGTGTCGGCCCCGATCTTAAGTTTTAGCTGCGGAAGCATTCGCCCGATCCATCCAGTTTTTAAGCGCCGTGGCCTGCCTCTTCGTCAGCGGGGCTTTGGAACGTCCCGCCCGCCTCTGTCGCCCCTCCGCCGCCAGGTGCAGCCACCAGAAATGGCGGGGTCTCATCCGCCAGAACTCCGATGGCGCAACGCCTAAGCTGCCGACTGCCCGGACATAGCAGTCACGGACGAAGGGGCGTCCCGGTTTGGGTCAGTCCCCCCGGCTTCCGCATCGTCCCCATCCGGCGCACCGTCCATCAGGATGGATATCAGCGTATTGACCACCGTCATGACGACATCGGCCCCCGCGCTTTCGCCAGCCTTCACCCCGTCCATGATGGCGCCATGAACCTCGGCAGGCGTCGCGTGACCCCCGGCGAAGGTGATGATTGCCGCATAGGCGCGAGACAGCTTGTAAAACTTCGGCTTGTCGCCCATCGCCGCCAGTTCGGTGATGGTCACGATGTCCTCAAGTTCCTCCCCCAGAGCGAAAGCCTGTTCCTCGCGGATTACGTAGCTTTTGCCCTTCCACTCAAGTTCGATGCGCTGGGCCATTACACAGCCGTGTTGTAGGTCCACGCACCGGACGACTGGAGCGTGGCGGTGAAGGTCACAGCGCCGTCATGGGCGCCGGTCTCATCATAGCTGGCGAGGAAGAAGTTGCCCGAGATGTCGCCGCCGTCCGCGAAGTCCAGCGTGATGTCGGTCAGCAGAAGCGCCGACTGGGTGCTGGTCAGCGCGGCGTCGCGCATGACCTTGTCGTCCCAGATGCCGCTGACGTTCATATCCAGCTTACGGTTGCCGGCGAAGTCCGCCAGTTCGCGATAGCCGCCCGACGCGATGTCGGAGATGTCGACGGGGGAATTGTCGATGCTGATGCCGTTTTCCTGGGCGCCGGCGATGGCCGTTCCGCCCTTCTTGATCAGCAGCGAGCGTCCTGTATCTGCCATGGTTCGAGGCCCTTTCCTGAGTGCGCCACATGCACGTGCATCCTAGCGGGTTTTGCACCCGAGGAAAAGAATTTTCATGTCAGGCAACTTGAGACGCTACCGCAGGCCGTAAACCACCACGCGGTACAGCATCAGCGCGCGCTTGGTGTGGCCGTCCACATCGGGCGTCACGGTCACGCTCTCGCACGTCGTCATGACGTGTTCGCAGTCGTCAATGTCCAGCTTGGTATGGTGCAACAGCGCGTGGATGCGATCCGCGATCTGCTCCACTTCAAGATAGTTGTTCGACCGAGACCATGCGTCAATCTGCATGGAAAGCTGCCCGCCGAAGTTCGTCTTGCTGTCCCAAGGCGAGGTGACGTTGCGCCCGAATGTGACATAGGGAAACGCCGTGGCGTCGCCTGCATCCGTCGGCTGCGCCTTGTCCGCGTGAATGCCGCCGGTCGCCAGCGCGGCCAGCGCGGCATCGCCGCTCAACTTGGTGTAAACCGCCTGATGAATGTTGTGCTGTCTCATCGGATCGCCTTCTTTATCGCGTCCTCAATCCACCCGACGAAACGCGGGCGGATCTTCTCGATGGCCGGGCGCCATGCCGGGCGCTCCTTTATCCGGCCATCCCGCGAACCGAACTCCAGAATGAAGCCGTAGAAATGTCGCCCATCCTTGGTCTTCGTAGTGTTCTCGACCTCGACGGCAAGCTCCCCCGGGACGCGGTTGTAAACCGTGCCGCGCACAAGGTCGCCGCTATCCGTCATCGGCGCTTCGCCTGGTGCGGATGCGCGGCTGGCCCCGGCCCTGCCCTTACCGGAACGCGGCTCACCCGTCGCCGGGCCGCGCTGGTATCGCTTGATGATGTCGCCCCGCAGCGTCAGCCCGGTCTTGTCCAGCGCCTTCTCGATCTCGCGCTCCATCTCCGGCGTCAGCTCCTTCAGCGCGCGCTCAAGTTCAGGCCCGCCCTCCAGCCTCAACTCGGTGCGGCTCACGTCGCCACCCCGCGCGTTGCCGTGACCACCATCCAGCGATCTGCGAACTCCACGTTGTCAATATGCGTGATGTTGTAGGCGATGGATCGCATGACGATCCGGTCACTCTCCAGCAGCCCCGACCAGTAACGCATCGTGAATTTCCACGTCGCCACCGCCTCCGTCCTCTCGCTGGCCCATCGCTCCGACCCGCCAGACGCCTTGACGCCCGCCCTTGTCGGCGACCCGGAAGGCGCGGCCCATGTCTCGGTGTAGCCGCCCGCGCCGTCCGAGACCTTGGTGGAGCGCTGGATGCTGATCGGCTCCCGCAGCATCCCGGCGTTGATGTCGCAGCAATTGACCATCAGAGCCGCACCACGCGATATTGCTGGAGAATGTGACGGGCGCCAGACCCGGTGAAGATATCCTCCGGCCCCTCGCAGTCGCCCCGATGCGTGATCAGATACGCCGCGATGTTCCTGATCGCCCGACGTAGCGGGGCAGGCACGTCCGCGGCGCTGGCGCCATATCCCGCGACATAGACGATCTCGATGGCGTTTGTCGGGCGCAGCGCCACCGGCCAAGTTGATCCTGACTGCAAGGCAAGGCGACCGGGAGTGGAGGCGGTGTCGGTGTCGAAAACATTAGCAACAGTAACAGCAGTGGAGTTGCTCCCCTCATCATAGGTCGTCACGCTGGTGATTGATGATAGCGGCCAGCGAGGAATGACCACGCTGCGGCTGCCGGGCGCGTGGAGTTCTCGGATATGGCCGTCGCGCGTCCCGCTCCACCACTGATCCCGATCACCGCCGGGCCAATTGTCAAAGGTCACCTTCCACGTCGTGTTGATCAGCGAGCAGCCCAGATAATCCTCGACCATCTCGCGCGCCTCGGTGATCGCGTCCACGGCCAGGCTGTCTTCTGCGTCGTCGCTGATCCTGGCTTGCAGCTTCACGTCATGGAGCGTGACAGGCTCCAGGGCGGGCGCAGTGACAACCACGTTGGCGCGGTGCTGGAAGCGGTCTTCTGGCGGGTTCAGGCTCATGCCAAATCATCCTCGATGATGACGAGGTTGTATCCGCTCGTCGGGAATGTGCCGACCGTCGCGTCGGAATAGGTCACTTCCCATTCGTAATTGTACGCGCCCACAGTCGCAGTGTCGCCGGCCTGCCATGTGTATTTGACGATCCCGCTGGTCGCCGTGACGATGGCGCCCGCTGCGTCAATCGATTCCTCGCCAGTGCGCCGGTCGAACATGTGGAAGCGGATCGTCGCCCCGGTCACGTCCACCGCGTTCCCGTCAGCGTCGGTCAGCGTGTTTTGGATGATCGGGCTGGTGTCGCCCTGCTTGACCGTGACAGTCGTCATTTGCCGGCCTTCGTTTCGCGAGGACGCCGCGCCTTGTTCTCTGGCGCCGGTCCCTTCTTCACCATGCGTGATGCAGCCTTGTCGGCCAGCGCCCATTCGGCAATCTGCCCGGTGACGATCTCCCCAAAGGGGATCGTCTCGATGGTTGATCCGCGCGGCGCGCAGCGATAGCCGTCCTTCGCCGTGATCTTCGCCGTGACAGTCATCGCGATCTCCTTAGCCTACATTCCCGCCGAGCCACTCATGGCCAGGAACGTCCCATTCGGCAATCTTGGCCTGCAAATCAGCATAGCGGAACAGCCGAACGCCGTCCAATTCGTAATAGCTGACCCCGCTATCCGTACCGGGCGCACCGTTGTTCTTAACGTAGCGGGAGAACTTGGAATGCGCCCACTGCTCCGCAGCGTCGGGGTTGGCCTCGTCAGGGACCAGAACGTCATCGCCAAAGAAGCTGCTATGGATGCGGCAGAGAGCCACGAAGCCGGGCAGGAATGTCGGCGGGGTGATCTCGGCCCCCTCTCCATCGTAAGTCCCCTTGGCCGTCATCAGCTTGCCCGAGCCAGCCCACCACGAATACTCGAAGCCCTCGCGCGTGGTGTATCCCCCGTCGCCGCCACTGACCATCATATTGTTGGTGATGGCGAAGGTGTGGAAGGTGGCCTTGTCGTTGGCCCATAGCACTAGGTCAATCATGCTGGTTGTCTTTCAGCAGCGACAAGGATCAGGGGGATCGCCAGCCACCTCATGACGTGGCCTCCTCTATGCCAGCGTCGCCCAGGTCGGCGTCCCACATGAGGAACTGTTCGATGGTTCCCATGAAATCGTAACCAAGATCAAGATCGGTTGCGGACAGATCGGGAAGGCTGGTGGGTGTCGTGTCTTCCGTCGCGGCTGTGCCATCCTTGGCGACGTTGATTGCGCCTGCCGTGTTACGCGACGCGATGTTGAACGCTACATTTATGCCAGGGCTGTACTCGGCTCCGGCGACGACCGTATCAAGCGGCGCGGTCGCCGCCTTCTGGTTGGCGTTCACCTCACCCGTAGCCGCCGCATCAGTGTCCAGATCAAGAGAGAGGTAATTGCTCCCGTCGGCGCGCCACCGCATCCACGTCTGCTGCGCCCCTGCGCCCTCATCCGCATAAGTCGTCGTCCCCTTCATCGCGATGCTCATGTTCGTCGCGTCGTAGGGCAGATTAGCAGCAGGGACCGTGAGGGTCTCAGCAGCGCGGGTGACGGTGGAACCGCTGGTGGGAATCGGCGAGGATATCTTGCCGGAGGTCTGCTCAAGCTGGTTGATCTGTACAGCGATCTCATCGCCGCTCGTCACGATGCGGAACCCGATCTGAGGGTTCGTCACAGTCTGCGCGTCGGTGCAAACTTGCGTATATACGCTGGTGTTGATGTCGCTGGTGACCGCGTCCCACGTCGTGCCACCATCGACCGTCACCTCGATAACCCCGGTCCCGGTCACGCGCTTGACCAGCGCGCCGAATACGTGCGGATTAGAGGCGGCGGTAACAGTCAACAGGACGGTGCTGTTGGCCCCGGTCGCGGTCAGGCGGTTGGCGCTGTTCGCGATTCCGTCCGCGCCTGTCTGATCCTTTGTGACGGTTAGCGTGGACGTGGTCCAGCCACTCATGTCATCGGAGGAAGCGACAAGGTTCGTCCGCGCCTCGCTCTCCAGAAAGATGCCTTTGTTCGCCCACGTCGAGCCGTTGTAGATGTGGTGGCCGCGGCGCGGGAGGTGGACGGCGGCGGAGGTCGTCGGGACGTAGGAACTCAAGGCAGCCAACGTGCGGGCGTCAGAAGGCACGTTAACCATGCCGCCGAGGTCATTGCGGAGGCAGTGCATGTTGACGACGTAAATGCCATCGGTCCCGTTTGCGGTGCTTGTCGTCGATGCATCGCCGTCAACCGGCGACAGACAGGTATACTGATTGAACCCAGTGCTGACCTCCGCCGTGCAGAGATACCAGCCGTCCCCGAGGTCGGTCATCGTGCCGGTCCAGTTGGCCGTCTCTGTACCCTGGACCCCTGTGGATAGGTTGAACCAGACGCCGCCGCCAGTCGTGTCTTCCTGAAGGATGCAGAGCCAGTCCTTACCCGCAGCCTTCGCGACGACAGAATGTTTCTTTTTGACAGCGGGGAGGCTCCCCTGATAAATACATACATCGGTATGTGTCGATGTAGGATAAATCAAATCAGCGGACGCGCCGTCAGGCCCAGTTGCTTGATCCACCACAACAGTGACGAGGTACTTCAGCCAGCTATTTGCGTCGTCTGAGTATGGGATCAGATTATGCGGCGCCCACGTCAGCGCCCCGTCGCTGTCCACCATCGTCCTGAGGGACGCCCCCGTATGCGTGAACAGCCCGTCAAACGTGGTCGCGGACCCCGCCTTGCGGTAGTACTCCGTGGCCCCGTCGAAGTCGGCCACGAGTTTGGGGCTGGAGCCAGCGACGGCGTAGGCGTCAGCGTCAGCGTCCGCCCCTTGCGTAAAGGGCGTCCGCATTCCGAAGATCGGAGATTCAAGGCCGCGCATCAGCCATGCCCGACGCTAACGGTCGCCACCCCATCGCAGTATGCATAGACGCGGACAGCGGCAATGCCGGGGAACATGTCCGACAGGCTCTTGTTAAGTTCGCCCTGGCCCGACCAGTAGACAATCGCCCCGGTCGTATCAGTGGGCGCCACTGCGCCGGTCGTCCCCTTGATGTAGACCGCATCATTCGCGCGGACCTGAAACGTGATCGAGGTCACGTCCGCATCAGTAACCTGCGTCCACGTCTGCGCCGGAACGCTGATGTCTGTCTGCTGGGCCATTACGCGCTCCTGCCAACGATTGCGATCTGGTAGGTGTTCGACGCCCCCGCCGAATTGGTGATGCGGAGAATGTCGCCGGTCCCCGCGGTGACGGTGCCGATGCCAGCCGCGTCAGGCGACATCAACATGAACATGCCGCCGGGCTTGATCGGGCCGACAGTCGGGGTCGTGCCGCCGAGGAAGCCGACGAAGGGGTTGGAGCCGCCGCCGATGGTCAGGTCGGTCGTGTTGGCGGTCCCGTCCTTCTGCTTGTTGATGATGAGGATGCCAACCAGCTCGGCGAAGGTCAGCGTCGTGCCGAACACGTCGGACAGGACGCCCGCCAGGTCGATGTCGTCATCGGTCGCAGTGGCCACGGTCCGCTCGGCGACATAGAGCAGGTCGGCGTTGCCCGCCCCGGTCCCGTCGGTCAGCTTCTGCGAGAACGCCACGTCATCAGACAGGCGGTCGGCGAAGGCGTTGGCCCCGCTCTGAATCATGTTCAGGTTGGCGGTGAATGTCGCTTGCAGGGTCATGCGTCAGTCCTTTCTGATGGTCTCTGAAAGACAGCCGGGCAGAAAGGAGGAACCGCCCGGCTGTCCTCAGAACTCACCGCTAGGTCCGGGCCACGGCGGTTCCGATCAGGGTGGGCGGCGCGGTGTGCGGGTCCTCGAGGATCGCGTACACGCTCAGGTCCGCGTCGGTGCCGGTGGTGCCGACCGCCGAGACGCCAACATAGCGATCCGTCCCGAGGTAGCCGAAGCTGCCCAGCACGGTGTTGTCGTCGCCATCGGTGACTTCCGTCAGCGTCAGCGTGTCGTTGACCGCATCAGCCGCCACAACAGAGGCCGCAGCCGCCGCCGTGGTGTCCGCCGAGTCCTGGAAGGTCACGGTGTAGCCGCTCGCCGTGCCGGCGTCGGTGATCGTGTTCGAGACCACAACCAGCGTCACCTTGTTGAAGCCCTTCACGTCCGCATAGCTGGAGACCGCCGGGGTCGTGCCGGAAAGAGCGAGGTTCCCGAGGTGAACCACCTGCTTTCCATTCAGTCCATCACAAAGCATATCTCATGCTCCTTGTGTTGAGCGGGAGGGCCGAAGCCCCCCCGGCAGATGGTTACGCCTTGAAGTTGATGACCTTCAGGGCTTCGTAGTCGATCACGTCGCCGCCAACCCGCTTCGTGCTGTAAAAATGCACGTAGGGCTTGTTGGAATACGGATCGCGCAGGGTGCGGATGCCGACCCGATCAACGATCTGGTAGGCCGCCCGCATGTCGCCGACAGCGATGGACAGCGAACCCGTCGCTGGGTCAGGCATGTCCTCGAACGAGGCGACCGGATAGCCGAGCAGGGTGGCCGGCTGACCAGCCGCGATGCCCGGCGTCCAGATGTAGGCGCCGTCGCTGTCCTTCAGCTTGCGCGTCAACGCCGCCGTGGCTCGGTTCATGAACCAGACCGCGTTGGCCCGGTAGACCGACTTGAGGCCATAGAGCGCGGTTATCAGCACATCGCCGCCAGCCGGAGCCGCTGCGAAGCCCCCGTTGACGCCGGTGTCGAACTGCTCGATGGCGCCCTGCTCGTAGGTGCCGGCAGAAGCCCAGTCGGCGTAATCCAGGAAGCCGCGAGGCTTGCCGACGCCGGTGCCGGTGCAGAACGCCGCATTCTCCGCGCGGGCAAACTTGTCGGCCACCTTGTCGGCGAGCCAGCTTTCGACGTTGACCATCCCGTCATCCAGGATGCCCTGCGTCGCCGCCGGGTTAGCGTACATTTCGTGAACCGGGATGCTCCACTTGCCGAGCGTCGGCGTGTCGGTCTCGGACCGGGCGCCCTTCTCGCTGACCCAGCCATAGGCCGCTTCGTCATTGTCGTGGATGCCCTCCAGCGAGGACGTGGAGATCGCCTGAATGGAGGCATAGGCCCGCATCGGGGAGGTCTCGTAGACACGCTGAACGGTGCGGCCCGACATGTCCGGGGTCACGACGTAGCCGCCGTCCGGGTTGGTGCCGGCGGACAGGGACTTCATCTCGTTCAGATGACGGACCTCGCCCGGCTCCAGAACCTCGGTGCCGGCGCGGACCCACTTGACGAACACGTCACGATAGCTGTCCATCTGATCCGGGGTCCACTCGCCGCCGCGCCCGCCCGCCTCGAAGCGATGCCAGTCGGCAGCCTTCTTGGTCAGGTCGATCTGCTGGCCGTCGGCGGTCTGTTCGAACCGGGACAGGCCGCGCAGCTTCAGCTCAAACGCGTCAAGCACTTGCTGCTGCTTGGTCATGTCGGCGTTGATCTTCTCGACCACCTCGACAGTGATGGGATCTTCGCCGCGCGTCTCAAGCTGCTTCAGGCGCTCGTCGTTCTTGGTCTTGAATTCCTCGAAGCCGCCCTGAAGGCCTTCCATCGCCTTCGCGACATCCACGAGGGTGGGGTCATGTTCGCTCATCGGATGATCTCCGTTGCGTGGTTGATGTTTGCAAGAAGCCTCGCGACCACTGCGTCATCCGCGCTTCTACCCTCTCGGCAGTCCCGCAGACCTGTGAAACCACGAGCCGCGATGGCCTTGGCTTCGGCACGAGAAAACCCTGCATCCCGCAGGGCAGTCTCAAACTCTCTGATCGTGTCCGACTTCGCAGCCGTGACATTCGCTTTCGGATTGCTGGGGAACGTCACCGCGGAGATTTCCCAGAGATCAACCTCGGTCAGCCGGCGCACCGATCCATTCGCCTCCGGCTCCGCGCTGATGGTGCGGAACCCGATGGACAGGCCGGAGATTGCCCCCGCCTTGTACAGCGCCATCGCCTCGGCACCGCGCCGCACGTCCTTCAGGACGCGCCCCTTCACGCGCAGGCCGTGTTCGTCCTCGGCCAGTTCGTCCCATATACCAATCGGCTCGTTGGGGTCATGCTGCCAGAGCATCTTCGGCTTACGAACACTGAGGCTCTTGGCGAACGCGCCCGGCGCGATGATGTCGGAATCGCTGTCCACATTCCCGAAGACTGCGCCATACCCCTCGAAGGTGCCGTCTTGATCCGGCTCCTTCTTCAGGTCCAAGTCCATCTTGAATGTGAGTGTTTCCATGTCGCCCGCTGCCGCCACTGCGATTACGGGTGCATCCTAACCGTATTTTCCCCCGAGGAAAAGAATTTTCCTGCGAGGCAACTATCCGGCGGTCAGTCCTTGACGATATGGGAGATGCTGCAACGGCAATTAATGATGTTGCCCGCGCTGCCATTCGGGTCGCCGGGATACATCAGCCGCTCGCCGCCCACATCGAATGGCTCATCAAGTTCGCGGACCTGCTCATCAATAGAACTGTGCGACGTGCGGGTGCGGTCATCCTCAACCGCCACCCACTCCTTCTGGAGGTCCAGCCCGGTCTCCTTCGCCGCGCCATGCGCTCCGTAGTTGGCCGCGCCATGCACCTCGGTGCGGGCGATCAGCAGCCCCCGCGTCTTGCTGATCCTGGGGACCGCCCTTGCAATCGCCTCTGCAATGGCCGGGAAGCTGTCCGCGTCCTGCCGCGTCCTGTTGATCGCGGTCACGATGTCCTCGCGCGTCGTCTCCGACACCTTGGTGATGCGCCGGCGGATCATCTCCAGCGAGATGTATTCCTCCGACAGCCGCAGGAAGTAGTCGAGGAAGTCCTTGCGCTCCAGATCACGCCCCATCGCCTTGCCCTGGCCGAGGATGCGCGAGCCAAACGCCTGCACGGTGAATGCCACCATGTCGCGATAGATCGTCAGCAGCCGTTGCTCATGGCCTTCAGGGATGGACGGGATGGCGCCAGACCGCGCGTAGCTGGCGAGCATCGCCACAGACGCCGCGCGGATCTCCGCCGTGAACTTGCGGCCATACCTGCGCTCGATGATCAGCATCAGGCGGGACTGCCGCCTCGCCTCCCGATGGCGATCAGCGTCAAGGAGTCGTCTTGCCATAGACCACCCGCATGACCTGCTTTACCTCATCGTCGATCTCAGCGTCAGTCATCGGGTCTTCGCCCTCGCCGGAGCCGGTGTCGTCGCCAAGATCAAGCGACACCTCGGACAGCGAGATCTGTCCGGAGTTGATCAGCACCACGTCGCCTTGCCCATCGGGCCGAGGCTCGTAGCCTTTCAACTCGCGCTTCTCATCCACGGTCAACTCGTTTGACAAGTTGGCCATAGCCCAGAATTGGGCGCGCTTCTCGGCAATGGCGGGGATCGCGTCGAGGTTCGGGCGCAGTTCGACGCCGTCGTAGTAGTAGGCGAGCCAGCGGTTCATGGCGTCGGTGAACATCGACACCAGCGGGATCACGGTGTCCTCCCAGAAGGCCAGCCGCGCTTCCTGGTAGTTGCTATAGGTGTTGTCGCCGGGGATGCCGAGAAGCTGCGGGGGAACGCCGAGCGTCACGCAAATCTCCCGAGCCGCCGCCGCCTTGGTATCGACCACGCCCATGTCGGATGGGGAGAACGCCAGCGACTGCCAGTTCATCCCGCCCTCCAGCAGCATCGGGCGCCCCGCGTTGGCCGCGCCGGAATGGTGCTTCTCAATCGCTGCGGTCAGGCGCGCGTACTGATCGTCCGTCAGGTTCTTGTCCGCGTCGGTCGCCAGGATGCCCGAAGACACCGCGCCATTCTGGAGCAGCCCCATGATCCACTTCGACGCCTCGTTGTGCTGGTCGATGGCGTAGGCGGCGGGCCGGACGGGAGACATGCCGATCCAGTCGTCAAGCGGGTTGAACTCCCGCAGGTGCAGGATCTCGCTGCGGCCATCTTCCTCGACCATGAACGTGATGTCGCGCTGGTTCAGGCTGTAAACGAACTTCTCAGCGTGGCCATAGGGACCGGCGTGGACCGTCACCCGGTCGGGGCGCAGCGCATAGAGTTCCTTGGGAACGCCGCCTGCAATCGCCCCCTCGATATAGCAGTTCCCGTCCAGCTTGAGATAACCGACTGCGGCCATCGCAAACTCGAACCACCCCTGCCGCGGATTCGGGCGCTTGAGCAAGTCCAGCACCGGATGCGCGTCCAGTTCCGTCTCGCCCTTCCACGCCTCGAAGTCGATTGTTGCAAACGCCTCGCCGATGCGGCTGATCGCCTGATAGGTTACCGAGTTCTGGGTGTATCCCTCTTGGGCGAAGGCCTCGAAGTTCCGGCTTGACCATTTCGCCACCGGCCCCGGCCTGACCAGCGTGGCCGCGCGGCTGGCCTTGGTCTCGATGGGCGATCCGGCGTCATGCGTTGTCGGCGCTGGTCCGCGCCGCAGGAAGTCGAATATGGCCATTGCGCCCTCGTTACGGATTGCCGCGCCATGCTACCCGCTTCCGGCGCGGAAATCAATCAAACACACTGAACGAGAAACGCCGCCCGAGACGGATGGCCGGGCGGCGTCATTGGTAAGGGCGCTTGGGAAGCACCGGTGAGGGTCCACTATGCCAACCAATCATGCCCCACGCAAGCAATTAAAGCGACCTGATGCGGATCTCCGCCCCACCAGCCCCGGCGATCCCCAGCATCTCGCCCACCGCATCCATCATGGGATCGATCTGGTCATCGTGTGGCGCATCGGGGAACGCCGCCGCCTCGGCCAGGAAGTCAGCGAGCCACGGCTGGCGGTCAAGGATGTACACATGCCCCGCCTCGATATGCGGCGACACGTCCTGCGCCCGGCTCACCTTGTCCCGGTTCCGGGGAATGCCGATGATCGGCAGGCTGTAAGGGCGCTCCCGCAGTTCCTGTATCAGCCCGGTGCCGCTGCTCTTGTCCTCGACCTTGAACGCGCGGATGGGCGCCCGGTAGTTGCGCGCCTTGTGCTTGTCCCAGAATGCCGTTGCCTCGCGCCGCAGTTCTGGCGCCGACCATCTGCCACGCGCCTGGTCGATCAGGATGCAGCCGCCGTTCTTCATCTTGCCCCACAACTGGAAGACGGAATAGTCGTGCCGCTGGTCCTTCTTCTGCGCGGTGTCGCCGTAGACGGTCAGATACTCCAGTTCGGGGATGGCCCGGCGGAACTGCCACCAATCTTCCTGGAAGATGTTGCCCCCGGCGATCACGGGGTTCTGCTGATACAGCGCCTCGAAGTTGGCCGCGGTCATCGCTGCCTTGCGCTCGAGCAGAAAGCCGAGGCTCTTGTGTTCAGGAAACAGCGGCTCGCCCGCCTTGCGGTGAACCTCGTCATGCTCGGCCAGCGCCGGATACCGGACGCATTCCACGTCGTCCATTCGGTCCATAAGCCGCCCGAACGGGTCATCTACATGCCAGCGCGTCGTGATGCCTAGCAGCCCGGCGTCATCTGCGAACCTGGTCATGAAATCATCCGTCAGCCATTCCCACGTCCTGTCCCTGACGCGGATTGACTGCGCTTCCTCCCGGCCCTTGATGGGATCATCCAGGACGCCAAGGTCCAGCCCCTCGCCGGTGATGGCCCCTCGCACGGTCGTGTTGCGGAACGCTCCGCCCCCGTCCATCGTTTCGATCATGGATACATTGCGGACCCGGCCTGCGTTGTCCCGATCCATCGGGTTGCGGCTCGGTATCTTGAAGTCAGGGAACGTCCGCTGAAACCGCCTGTTGTCCAGCGTCCGCTGCATGGTGAGGTTTGCCCTGACGCCGAGGCGTTCCGAAAATGAGGCGTAGAAGATAGCACGGTCAGGATTGTGGCCCCAGTACCATGCGAGGAAGTCGGTGATCATCATGCTCTTGCCATGCTGCGGCGGTGCAGTGATCAGCAGCTTCGGGCGCTCCCCCGCCGCCTGGCGCTCGGCAAAGCGTTGCAGCCTGCGCGCGGCGTCTCTAATCCACCACGACTTGATGAGGTTCGGATGCAGGTACTGGCGGAATGACCAGAAACTAGCGCGGGACTGCGCGGCCCATAGATCCTCTGCCGCCTCAAGGTCGTCGCTAGTCTTCGATGATGTCATCACGAAGCCCACGGCGCTTAACTTCCTTCCGCAGTTCCTCGACAGAGAGGGGCGCAGCGGGCGTCATGCTGCCATCGCTGGACGTGTTGTCCTGGACGATCTGGTCACGCTGCCCGAGCATCTGCTTGCCCAGCCAGATCAGCATGGTCGGGTTGCCGTTCTCCGCAGCCTTCCACTGGTAACGCCGCAGGCTGGCCCGGCCCTCATGGCTGTGCCTTTTATATATATCGGAGAAAGTCCCCTCGCCCCTACGCTTTAGCGCCTGGTTCAGCGTCTTGTCCGTGACGCCGAAGACGTGACAGACCTCCTCCTGCGTACACTGGATACGCGCCATGTTGACCAGACGCTCGAAGTCCTTGTCACTCAGTTCAAACGGCGGACGCCCCATCTTAGCCATGTCTGGCCTCTTTCATCTTGGCGAATGTTGACCCGTCACCCTCAAGGGTTGCTTCTTCACCTGTGAAGTTCTGCCACCGCTCGA
>Ga0070751_1001433_pt1 | contig 14068 bp, 14 predicted proteins | sample VirMetDEL_Aug_28_FD_78514 | JGI IMG/M metagenome (GOLD analysis project Ga0070751, IMG submission 78514) | Aqueous microbial communities from the Delaware River and Bay under freshwater to marine salinity gradient to study organic matter... | ecosystem: Environmental > Aquatic > Marine > Coastal...
AGGAATGCTATTAGCGTATCTGGTGATTTGAGTTACGACCCAGGCACTGGAATTATCTCGTACACAGATATAGATTCTGCATCATTCACTTCTCAGTTATCGGGCACAACTACAACTGACCTAGCAGAAGGAACCAACCTTTATTTTACAAACACTAGAGCAAGGAATGCTATTAGCGTATCTGGTGATTTGAGTTACGACCCAGGCACTGGAATTATCTCGTACACAGATATAGATTCTGCATCATTCACTTCCCAGTTAGATGCGGCCACTACAACTGATCTAACTGAAGGAACCAACCTTTACTTTACAAACACTAGAGCAAGAAACGCTATTAGTGTATCTGGCGATTTGAGTTATGACGCTGGAACTGGTATAATTTCTTACACGGACGTGGACTCTGCTTCATTCACCTCGCAACTAGCAGGTTCTACCACTACTAATTTAGCAGAAGGAACTAATTTATATTACACTACTACCCGCGCTAATAGTGCTATAGATGCCAGAGTTACCAAAACCTTTGTTGATGCATTGAATATAAACGCTGACCAATTAGACGGTCTAGAAGCAGCTGCGTTTTTATTAAGCGGTGCAACAGACAATTACACTAGCGGAACCCTAACATTTAACAGCGGTACTACCCTCACTGCTGCTGCTGGTGCTACAGTTAATTTTAATAATACAACTGGAACCGCCCCCTTTGTAGTTGCTTCTACAACCCTTATAAGTAATTTAAACGCAGATAAAGTTGATGGGTTTAATGGCATCGGCGTTTATGATAGAAATGGAACCCTGTTAAATGGGTAATGTGATTTATAATGAAACTACCTTTATTGATTTGTGGGTTGCCTAGATCTAGAACTTTTTGGTTATATAAGTATTTTTCTGAGTACGAAAATTTAAACTCCAATCATGAACACACCCTGAAAGTTAATTCAGTTTCAGATTTCTGTCTAGAATTTTATGATCCATCTAAGCAATTCATTAACGTCGACGCATTTAACTTCCTAACCTATGATCATGGATTGTTTGAAAAGGCAACAGTAATTTATATAGAAAAGGATTTGGAAAGGTGTATTCAATCTACGTTAGATATATTCCCCGAAGACTCGTTTGTCCATACAAAATATAATTACGAAGGTTTGTATGAGAGTTATTCCGGTCTTAGAGATTTTTATAGAAACCACGTCAACCTTGTAATTGATTATTACGACTTAGATAACAATATAGAATATTTGCATAGTTTTCTTGAAGTAGAATATGACCCTGACATCCACAAAAAGATGAAAGAGATGGTGTTGAATACTTCTACTGCATATTTTTCGAAGAGAACTGTCTCGGTTTGGGACCCAGAATTGAAATTTTTTCAAGGAGATTCATACATAAATGATTAACGGAATTAGTTTCTATCACGGTGAATATGATGATAGATTAAGGAAGTGGGTTAAAGATAATAATTTTGAGTATTGGTTTGCCAAAGATCCTCTTAGATACACCGCAATGATGCAAGAAGATAAGTTATTGTATGTCTTTGTCCACCTTAAAGAAATTCAATTGCATGGAAAAACTTGGATAGAATATGCGGGTCTAACAGATTATAAATCAGCAAAAAAAAGTTTCATTAAACCTTTCACTAGAGAACAAAAAAGAAAAATAAGGGACTTTGCGGTATACCAATTCGGAATATATGTTTTCGAAATGCTGAGAACTAGTGGCGGTGTTTATTCTTTAACACCTGCTTCAAATAAAATTGCCTTATTAACTATGCGCTGGTTAGATTTTTCTAATGTTATTGAAGATTCTGGTAATGTAAATTCTAAAAAAGAAACTTTGTATCGTTGGTATTTTTCCAGAGAACATTGGGAAAGTGGGGTGATACAACAAAGAGCAATGGAAGCAGTTACGGATTTTTAATATGTCTATTATAACAACAGTTTGCGGTGAATGGGATAAAGAAGTTGAGGAATTTGTTAATTCTCAAGATGATGGATGGTGGTGGAAAGGTACTCATTATTCTGCGCTAAAGTGCGATAATAAAATACTCTTTGCTATAATACATAACAAATCTGTTAAAGATTATCGCCCCGGAGAAACTTGGTTAGAAATATCGACCATAGCAAATTACTCTGAAATTAGGAAAGGGTTGTTCGGTTCTTTCGACAGCAGTCAGAGAAAAAAGATAAGAGATTATGCGGTGTATCGGCATGCTCATTATGCCTTTGTTGAGCGGGGGTTTGATGGAGTCTATGGCGTCATTAGAGAATCCGATAAATCTGTATATAATTTAGTTAATCACATAAACAATGCTTCTGTAATTGATAGCGGAGAAACAACCAGCAGTGGGGTTAGATTACTTCATTGGATAGTGACTAAAAAAGACTGGGATCTAATACAAACCAGAGCATTCAAGAATACAATAAATTTCTAGTATAAATAGTAAGAGTACAAATACTACCGAGGAATTTTAAATGGCAGTTATATCAACAAGACAAGGTTTAATTAGTTACTGCCTCCGTCGTCTGGGTGAACCAGTAATAGAAATTAATGTCGACGAAGATCAAATAGAAGATAAAATAGATGATGCTCTACAGTTATACCAAGAATTTCATGCAGACGCAACTGCTAGGGTGTATTACGAGTACCAGTTAACATCGGAAGACATCACCAACAAATATATTACAATACCGGATAATATTTTATATGTTACTAAAATGTTTCCTGTTGATAGCACTATTATTAATAGTTCCAATTTTTTCTCTTTTAATTACCAATTTGCTATGAGCGATTTCCATCAATTGTCAGACGTAGGTGTTGGTGGATTAGCATATTACGATCAAATGAGATCATACATGGAATTAATTGATATGAAAGTTAATGGTTTACCATTAATAACATTTTCTCGCAGATCGAATAGAATTTATATTTGGAGCGATATTGAAGACGGAACATTATCCGCTGGAAAGCATCTCGCGTTTGAAGTTTATCAAACAGTAGACCCCACTCAACACTCCGCTGTTTGGAACGATATGTTTATGAAAGATTATACCACTTCTTTGATAAAACAACAGTGGGGTATGAATATGTCCAAATTTGAAGGTATGCAACTTCCAGGGGGAGTTACTATCAACGGAAGACAAATACTCGAAGACGCCAACTCAGAATTAGAAACCATAAGAGAAAGAATGCGCCTTGAGCAAGAACTTCCTGCAGACTTCATGATCGGATAATTGGAAATAAATTATGGCAACTTCACCATATTTTAGACATAACGTCAGATCAGAACAAACTTTATACGAAGATCTTATTGTAGAGTCTTTAAAATTTTATGGACAAGATTGTTATTATGTCCCTAGAGAAGTCGTCTATAGAGATATGATCTTTAATGATGAGGTTCTTTCCAGATTCAATTTTGCATATAAAATAGAGATGTATATTGAAAATGTGGAAGGATTTGATGGTGATGGAGATTTGTTCCAAAAATTTGGTGTAGAGATTAGAGATGCTATAACATTAGTTATGTCTCGCCGCCGTTGGAACGTTGAGATTAAAAAATACGAAGAAAGCGAAACTGAAAAATATTATCGCCCGAGAGAAGGAGATATAATCCACCTTCCTTTATCTGGATCTACTTTCCAAATTATGAAGGTTGAAGATGAGAACCCATTCTATCAATTAGGGCAACTTCCAGTATTTCGCATGCGTTGTGAATTGTTTGAATACACTAACGCAGACTTCGATACTGGTGTTCCAGAAATTGATAGAGTGGAAAGTTTTGCTGCCTATCAATGGCAGCTGACTATGGATTCTTCTTCAGTCGGTTATGAGAATGGAGAAACTGTAATACAAACGTTTAGTAATTATGAAATTAGCGGAGAAGTGGTACACTGGTCTGATTCTGATAATGTTATTAGATTAACGCATGTATCTAATAATTCTGGCGAATACAAAGCATTTACGACATCGACCCAATTAATTGGATCTTCTTCCGGTGCTATTGCAACCCCCATTTTGATAGAAGAACTGCAAAAAATACAACCAGGAAGTCCGGGTGGTGCTGATAATGTTGTTAGTGATTTTGACATTAGTGCCTTTGAGTTCATAGATTTTAGTGAATCTAATCCATTCGGAGATATATCCCAATGTTCGGTAATCCTCACTTTTATAACGAAAGGGTTCGTAAATCGGTCGCTGTCTTTGGTGCTATGTTTAATGATTTATATATCATTCGCAAGTCTGGCGACAACGTTGTTTCTCAAATGAAAGTTCCCCTTGCCTATGCACCTCAAAGAAAATATTTGGAACGCATAAACGAGATGAGTAATGGGGAAGATACAGAAAGGCAACTAGCAATAAGATTGCCTCGTATGTCTTTTGAGATTGTTAACATAGCATACGACCAACAAAGACAATTACCAAAAACTAATTATTTTCTTCGGACTGGAGTTGAAGATAATCAAAAGGCATCTAAGTTTTATGTAGCGACTCCATATATTATAACGTTCGAATTAAGCATTTATGCAAAACAACACGACGATGTCCTGCAAGTTGTGGAGCAAATATTCCCATATTTCGCACCTCAATATACTATTTCTGTAAAACCAATTGAAGATTTCCCGGATATAGTTGAAGACGTTCCTATCATTTTAAATTCAGTTGCTTTCACCGACGATTTCGAAGGTGTGATGGAGCAAAGAAGGACTATCGTTTATACTTTGTCCTTCGATATGAAAGTTTCTTTCTATGGACCCAAACCTGCTGAAACTGGTGTTATTTCTAGGATTGATGCTGATTTGTACACTATGAACAGTTCTGTTAATGATTCTGACTTTTACTCAGAAACCGTTAGAGTAGAAACAGACCCCAATCCAGTCTCCATAGATTCAGATTATACTATAAACACCATTATATTAGATAGTGATCAATATGTGCCGCACAATTACATATGAACCTGATTATTTCTTCACTACCGACAAAATTAAATTATCAGAAAGTCAAAGAAACGAATTGACCGAAAATTCTTCGGTTCTTGAAGAACCGAAAATAGCACATGATGCTGAAGAATATTTGCAAATATCTCTGGGTGCTTTAAGGACGGCACAAGAACACCCAGCCAATGAGGGTGTCCAATTTAATAAATTATATCCCAAATATGTTCCTTATTTTGCATCATTATTGCATCGCGATGCAATAAAGTATTATGTTCATAGTATTATGGGAATATGCTACCCTAATGGATATTTTGCACCACATGTTGATTCTAGAATATATGGCACCTTTAGACAAAGCGTGGTAAACATTGTAGTGAGTCCTTATGATCCAGATAAATGGAAACCCTTGACATTGTATAAACCTGACGGAACCACCTTAGAGGTTCCGTTTTGCGATGCATATGCAATAAACACAGATAAAGTTCATGGATTTGAAAATAATGAATATAAAAGGGTAAGCGTCCAAATGAGTTTCACTTGTGATTTGAATACACTATATAACCTAGAACAATCTAATAGGTTATTTAAATGAGAGATTCTGATAAAAATAATGATTACGAGTTTGCCCGAGAAACCCTTTACGATATGATTTGCAAAGGAAGAGAGGGTGTAGAAGAAATGATAGAGGTAGCGAAATCTTCTGAGCATCCAAGAGCATATGAGGTCTTGGCAAAATTGATAAAAGATACATCAGACGTTTCCACCCAATTACTAGGATTACATAAACAAATTAAAGAAATAGAAAAAGAAGAAACGCCCTCTTTACCTCAAAGCGGAGACACTACAAACGTTTTCATAGGTTCTACTACAGACCTTCAAAGAGCATTGAAGGAATTAAAGGAAAAAGAAATTAACGTCCCGCATGACGAAATTACTCATACAAGACACGACCAAGAATAAACCTGACACCCATTATCTCGGTAATGTAAATGTAAAAAGAGATGGTGTCGGGGAAGATTGGACGCAAGAAAAGGTCTCGGAATACGCTAAATGTATGTCCGACCCTACATATTTTGCTGTAAATTATTTAATGGTTATAAACCTAGATCACGGTCTAGTTCCCTTCGACTTATACCCATATCAAAGTAAAATGTTTAAACATTTCGAGGATAATAGATTTAGCGTTGTCCTTGCTTGTCGTCAGTCTGGTAAGTCTATATCTTCTGTGGCATATATTCTTTGGACTGCAATATTTCATCCAGAAAAAAATATTGCAATACTAGCAAACAAGGGTGCCACCGCAAGGGAAATGTTATCTAGGGTTACTCTTATGTTAGAGAACCTTCCGTTTTTCCTACAGCCTGGTTGTAAAGCATTAAACAAAGGTAGTATAGAATTTAGTAATAATTCTAAAATATTTGCAGCTGCAACTTCTAGTTCTTCCATTCGAGGTCAATCTGTCAACCTATTGTTTTTGGATGAATTTGCATTCGTAGAACGTGCGACGGAATTCTACACTTCAACATATCCAGTAATTACTTCTGGTCAATCTACTAAAGTAATCATAACATCCACTGCAAACGGAATTGGTAATACTTTCCATAAAATTTGGACAGGTGCTGTCCAAGGAGTTAATGAATACAAACCTTTTCGGGTTGACTGGTGGGACGTTCCTGGAAGAGACGAAAAGTGGAAGCAGGAAACAATTGACAATACTTCCCAATTGCAATTCGATCAGGAATTTGGTAATACTTTCTTTGGTACTGGTGACACTCTTATTTCTCCGGAAACTTTGCTTAATTTGCAAGCAAGAAACCCGATAAGGATTCTAGAAGGTGGTGATTTGCTTGTGTACGACGAACCGAGAAAGGGTTCCCAGTACGTTATGTGTGTCGATGTATGTAAGGGTCGAGGTCAGGATTATAGTACGTTTAACGTAATCGACATTAGCAGTAGACCTTTTAAACAGGTCGCTGTGTATCGGAACAATCTTATCTCTCCAATACTCTTCCCAGATATTATCTATAAGTATGCGAATTCCTACAACAAGGCATATGTTATTATAGAATCTAATGATGCAGGTCAATTGGTTTGTTATGGAATGTACTACGAACTTGAATATGATAACATGCATATGACTTCTGTAACAAAGTCTAGTGGCATTGGGGTTGAGATGAACCGAAAAACCAAAAGAATTGGTTGTTCTGGTTTTAAAGATCTTTTAGAAGAAAATAAACTTGACATTGTAGATGAAAACACTATACTAGAGATAAGCACCTTTGAGGCGAAGGGTAACTCCTTCGAAGCTTCAGACGGAAACAACGACGACCTTGTTATGAATCTAGTTTTGTTAGGTTATATTGTATCAACTCACCAGTTCGAACAACTAACAGACATTAACATTAAAAAGATGATGTTCGAACAACAAATGAAAGAAATAGAAGCAGACGTTCCTCCATTTGGATTTCACCAAGACGACGTTGAATCTATTGACATTACCTATGAAGATAAGTTAGATCCATGGGCCTTATTACACGAAGAATTGGAATAGTATAAATAAATACATTGATTATCCAATGGATAACTTCCTTATAATGCTATGCATATAATTTTTCGATCGAAGAGGAAATAAAAATGGCACTGACCGCACCTTCTATGTCCCCTGATATCGTCATAAGAGAACTAGACTTAACTGGTGTTGCACCAAACGTCGAAACTTCTCTTAGCGGTATGGTGGGTGGATTCAAGTGGGGTCCAGTAAATGTACCTACTCGTGTTGAGAATGAAGATCAACTTGCAAAAACGTTCGGGACTCCCGATGAATCTTTTGCTGTCGACTACTTCTCAGCTGCGCAGTATTTGCGTTACTCTGGAAACCTTATTGTTAACCGACAAATAAATCAAAACGCTGTATTAGGCGATTCTGCATTAAATGCAAACATTGCTAGAACTGGCACACAAGTAGAAAATGAAGCAGATTTCGAAAGGTCAACTCCTGTCGATATGTTCATTGCTAAGTATCCAGGAGAATTAGGAAATAGTCTTAAAGTCTCGCTATTTGCTATTAGATCTGGTGAATCTGCTGGTTCTGCCACTACTATCTCTAACTTCAACAGTTGGAGTTACTCAGATAGATTCGATGGTGTTCCAGGCACTTCTGATTGGGCGACCAATCAAGTAGGAACTGTTATTAACGACGAAGTTCATGTCGCAGTTGTAGATTCAGATGGACTTATCTCCGGTGTAAAGGGAACTGTACTCGAGGTTTTCCCTTATGTTTCTGTTTCTCCTGGCGCAAAAACTATCGACGGTGGAGATAACTACATCAAATCAGTTTTAAATTCTGCTTCGAACTATATTTGGTTCGGCGAATTTGATTCTGCAAATTTTGTAAAAGGCACCAATTGGGGTAATGCCCCTAGTGGTTCTTCTACGGATTATGCTACCAACGTTTCTTGGTCAGAAGATTCTGCTTCTGCTGGCCTCGGCGGTGGTAGAGATAGCAAATCACTCACTACTGGAGATATTGCCCTTGGTTTCGATAACTTCGAAGACAAAGACGAAATCGATGTTCAGATTCTGATTGCCCCTGGTATGAGTTCCGAAGACGACCAAGTATCTGTTGTTAATGATCTTGTTGGTATTGCAGGCGGCACTCGCAAGGATTGTGTTGTTGTAACTTCTCCTAACAGAGCAGCTGTTGTAAACAACACCTCTCCAGTAACTTCTACTCTTACAACGACTGATAGATTCAATTCATCAAATTATTTGATTGTTGATAATAACTATCTGCGTGTGTATGACAAGTACAACGATAATTACATCTATGTTCCTGCTGCTTCTACTACTGCTGGTATTATGGCTGCCACGGACGCCAACTTCGGTCCATGGTATTCTCCTGCAGGTGAGCGCAGAGGCGAATATTTCGGTGTAACTAATCTAGCGTACTCTCCGAGCAAAGCAGAACGTGATTCTCTTTACAAGAAGGGTGTTAACCCAATTGTACAGTACGCTGGTCGTGGCATCTTACTTTGGGGTGACAAGACTAAGCAATCTCGTCCATCTGCGTTTGATCGTATTAATGTTCGTCGTCTGTTCCTCGCTGTCGAAAAATCGGTTGCAGTTGCTTCTCGTAACTTCTTGTTCGAGTTTAACGACGAATTCACTCGCTCTGAATTTGTAGCGATAATCGAACCTCTTCTGCGTGGTATTCAGGCAAGACGGGGTATCGAAGATTTCTATGTTCAGTGTGATGAGCGTAACAACCCTGCAGATGTAGTTGCTCGTAACGAACTAGTTGCATCTATTTTCATCAAACCAGCATACTCAATTAACTTCATCACTCTTAACTTTGTCGCTGTTCGCGGCGGTGTTGAGTTTGAAGAAGTTGTTGGTAATGTGTAACTAGGAGTATACTGATATGGCAATCTTACGTGTAGATGATTTCAAAGGTAAGTTGACTGGTGGCGGTGCTCGCTCCAATATGTTTGAGGTTAATGTTTCCTTCCCAGGATATACTGGTGGAGACAAAGAAATAACCAACTTCATGTGCCGAGCAGCGCAACTTCCAGGTTCGATCATTGGTTTGGTAGAAGTGCCATTCCGTGGACGAATAGTGAAATTAGCCGGCGATCGCACCTTTGAACCATGGACTATCACAGTCTATAACGATACTAACTTTAATGTCCGAGATGCCTTCGAAGCATGGATGGATGGCATGAATACTCATGCCAGTAATTTGGGCATCCAGTCCAATAACGCTGGTTTCGGTACTTATGCCACCAACATGGAAGTTATCCAACTTGATCAAGTCGGAAACGGAGTTAAGACATACTTCTTGAAGAATGCCTTCCCCGTTAATGTTTCAGCAATTGATCTGGATTACGCTCAGGTTGGCGAAATCGAGCAGTTTACTGTGACGATCGAGTATGACTACTGGACTAACGATAATACTAATTAATCGTTATAAGTAGAGTAGTATTGAGAGTAATGAGGGGGGGTTACTCCCCCCTCTTTTTTTAATTAAAGGATTTTAAAGATGGCAGAAGGTGTAAAACTGTTCGGATTCGAAATTAAACGTTCGAAGAAGGATAAAGAAGAATCTCAACCAATCGCTAATGCTTCTGTTGTTGCCCCCACAGATGATGACGGTGCGGGTTATGTGACTTCCCCATCGTATCATTTTGGTTCGCACATAGACATTTATTCTGATCTTAAAATTAAAGATCAGTCAGACCTCATTAGAAAATATAGAACTAGTTCCCATCACCCAGAAGTTGATATGGCGATTGAAGAAATCGTTAATGAGGCAATTGTATATCCACAAACTAATGAATTTCAAATTGTAGAATTAAATTTAGACGATGTTGAAGTAAGCGATAAAATTAAGGATAGAACAGAGGAAGAATTCGAACGAATTTTAAATATGCTGTCGTTCAACGATAGAGGGCATGACATATTTAGAAATTGGTATGTTGATGGAAGAATATACCATCATTTGGTTGTCGACAAAGACAACCTTAAAGCAGGAATAAAAGAGATTCGTTATATCGATTCTCTAAAGATAAGAAAGATTAGAAAAGAGAAAAAGAAAGAAGATCCACAAACTAAAGTTAAATTGGTTGTCGGCGTTGAAGAATACTATATTTTTTCAGAATCTTTTCCTGGAGATAAAGCAAAGAGCAATTATTCATCAGACGTAAGCGGTTCTGTTGTAAAGTTAAGCAACGATTCTGTTAGTTATGTGACTTCTGGAGTCCTTGACGACAATAGAAGACATATCGTATCTCATTTGCACAAAGCACTTCGCCCTATAACGCAACTTCGGATGATGGAAGATTCTTTGATCATCTATCGTTTAGCAAGAGCACCAGAACGCAGAATATTTTATATTGATACTGGTAATTTGGCGAAAGGTAAAGCAGAAGAATATATCAATTCTTTGATGACTCGTTATCGTAACAAACTCACATACGACCAAACTACTGGTGAACTCAGAGATTCTCGAAAGCATATGTCCATGCTTGACGATTTCTGGTTGCCGCGCAGAGAAGGTGGGCGAGGTACTGAAGTTACAACCCTTCCTGGTGGACAAAACCTCGGGGAAATAGACGACATTAAATATTTCCAAAGAAAGGTTTATCAAGCACTTAATGTTCCTGTTTCTAGACTCGAACAAGAGCAAGCATATTCTCTTGGCCGTGCTACGGAAATTAATAGAGAAGAAATTAAATTCCAAAAGTTTATCACTAGACTTCGTGTTCGGTTTTCTAAATTGTTCACCGGAATTCTAAAGCAACACTTGATATTGAAAGGAATCATAACAGAAGAAGATTGGTTTAAATTTTTCCACAACAACATCCGCGTTGATTATTATAAAGATAATCACTATACAGAACTAAAAGACGCAGAAGTTTTAAGAGAACGTTTAAATCTTATGGATCAGGCAGCACAATATGTTGGAGAATACTTATCCAAAGATTGGGTTATGTCTACCATTTTTAGGTTTGACGAAAGAGAACAGAAAGAAATGTTAGACCAAATACAAAAAGAAATTGCATCCGGGGAAATTTCTAAAGAAGATGAGGAAGAAACTCAACCTAAGAACGAACAGGTTGAAAACGATAACTATGAAGTAACCTTAGATGAACTCACTGCTCAAGCAAATTTACATATGATAGAAACGGTGACGAATTATTTAAAATCGGAAGATTAATTCATAATGGATAAAAAGTTATTAGCAGTTATAACTTCTTATATTGAAGCAAGATTATCCCAATTTAAAGGTCCAAAGGGAGACATCGGGCAGAAAGGGGATAGAGGAGAAACTGGAGAAAAGGGAGACAGGGGCGACATTGGTCCCGAAGGCAAACGTGGACCGAAAGGTGAGCGCGGCGAGAAAGGTGATCGCGGCGAGAAAGGTGATCGCGGAGAACCCGGAATACCTGCAAATGTAGAACCTGTAGTAAAAAAGTTTGAATCAGAATTTTCAAGATGGCAATCAAATATAAACAAATCCCTTGCATCTATTGGCGGTGGTGGTTCCTACAGTATTCTCGATCAAGCAGACGTTAAGAAAACTTCTCTGGCGAACTTAGATTCGGATTCTATCCTGATCTTCAACAAGGAAGATAATAAGTTTGAGACAGAGTCGCTGTTAAGTGCTCTGCAGCGTTCTGGTTACTCTCCTGGCGGGGGCGGTTCTCAAGAAGTTTCAAAACTCTCGGATTTATCCTTATCTGGAACAGAATATACTATTCCGTTTGCTGATTACTCTATCACATCTATTGTTTCTTACATTGCAAAAGATGCTTCTACGAATAGGGTTGTTGGTTTAGATGCAAACATTACAGACAGCGATATTACGTTTTACGCATTTTCGGACCTGTCCAATTTTTTGATCGACCTTTCTTTCCTGACAGAATCTTCCTCTCAGGTTGTGAATCAGTCGTTTACATTATCAGGGACTACGTTCAACGTAGATTTTGCAACCAACGATATTGACAGCATAATCAACTATTATGTTCTGGATGGTTCTGGAAATGTTGTAGATGTAGATGCGGTTATAACTGCAACGCAATTGAGCATAGAATCTAATGTCAGTTTGACTAATCACGAGTTATTCGTGGTGTTCAATAGTGTATAAATAATAAAATAACAAAGTTAGGAGACAAAAATGTCTGCGAAACAATTCTATCATGATATTGACCTCGTAAAAGTAGGTCAATTAGTAGACGCAAGAATTAAGAACGTTGACAATTCAACTGAATCTACACTAGCAGATACTTTAGGCGTTGATAACAAAGGTCTTGTCGTTTTTAACACTGACATCAATGCTTTAAAAGTCTGGTCAGGATCAGTATTCTCTACTATGTCACCAGATATTGAAGGCGATGTTGTATTCCAAGGTGTTATCAATCCAACAAACGTTGACACTGGTGCAGTAAGTGCTGTTAAAGGTTATCAGTATGTTGTCGATGCTGCTGGTGAACTTTCTAAGACAGGTGTAACATTCTCACCAGACGCAACTGTTGAAGTTGGCGACATGGTGTTGTTTACTTCTAGTACAACTGCAACAATCTTTCAGCGTAACATTGACGACGCAACAACCTCTGTAAAAGGTCAGGTTGAACTTGCAACGACTGCTGAAACAGATGCTGGTACTGACACAGAACGTGCTGTAACTCCTGCTTCTTTGACAAACGTATTGACAAATATTAGCACACTTGATACTTTCGTTGAGCCAACACAAGCACTTAACACGACAGCAACTACTCTTGCAGATGCGGTGAACGAACTTGAAGGTGAAATCAACACTCTCCAAGGCAGAGACGATATTCGTGCTTATGTTGCTACGGTTAATCTAACTGCGGGTGTTCCCCTAACAGTAAATCATGGTCTAAATTTGCAAGATAAAGACTACTTTACTATTCGTGTTTGTGATTCAGGCGGCTCTTCTATCAGCGTTGATACTGATTCTGTTGATGTGAATAATATAACATTAACATCTATTGTGTCATTGACTGGTGTTAAAGTCTTTATTCTGGGTTTTTAATATAAAATTAAAAGGCGTTTAAATGTCTACTGATAGATTTGTATCGGGAGTTCAACTCCCTAATGTTTCTGGTGCTGTTACGGTAAGATCCTCCGATAGTCTAGACTATCGGAGGACTTATTACAAAGACGGTGATCTCCACTATACGAATGAAACTGGCGCTGAATTTCAAATCACCGGAAGAATTGCCACTGACAGTTCTTTAGGTGAAGTCCAAGTTGATGGAACAACGATCACTGTCGATGCCAACGGAATTATCACTGCTGTCGGTGGAGGTGGCGGGGGCATTAACAACGTCGTTGAAGATACAACTCCACAACTTGGCGGTAATTTAGACTTAAACTCTTTTGATATTACTGGCACTGGTAATATCACGATTACTGGTAATGTGACTGCAACATCTTTTGCTGGTAGTGGTGCGAATATAACAAATATAAACTATACTGTTACGCAAAACGATGTTACTCAACATCAAGCTGCGTTAAGTATTACAGAATCACAGATAAGCGATCTACAAACATATCTTACCGATGCTCCTTCTGACGGCAGTCAATACGCCAGACAAAACGGCAGCTGGGCTGTAGTA
>Ga0070751_1001440_pt1 | contig 14043 bp, 31 predicted proteins | sample VirMetDEL_Aug_28_FD_78514 | JGI IMG/M metagenome (GOLD analysis project Ga0070751, IMG submission 78514) | Aqueous microbial communities from the Delaware River and Bay under freshwater to marine salinity gradient to study organic matter... | ecosystem: Environmental > Aquatic > Marine > Coastal...
ACGTTTGGCATATTAAACTTTGTTATATAGCAAAACATTTGTCTAGGCACTACAAGTTCTCTTTTTCTTGATGTAGATTTTATTTTGTCTATAGGCTGAGAGTAAAAGCTAGATAATATATTAAGAAGTTTATCAAACTTTATTCTGCCTTTCATACTTCCTATTTTTTGCCACCCAACAACACTATCTACACCTAGAGATGAATATAAGGATGGCGGGTTTTCTTTTAGTATATACTTATATTTTTTAATTACTCCAAAGTCCACGCCAATACTTTTCTCTATTTCAATCTTTTCAACTTGACCCCACTCAACGAGATGTTCTAGTTTTTCTCTTACATTTTTTATTTTTTCGGCATCTTTCCAATGCTTTTTACAAAGAGACGATATAATTCCGGGATGACTGTACCCTTTTTTTAAAACATTTCTGATACGCAAATAATCTTTGTATTCCGTATCTACATCTTTTACTAATTCCATTTGTTTGTTTAATTTATTTAATTTAATTTCGTACTATTCTTTGGAAGGAATGTTTTCATAACTTACTTATTAAAAGCCCTCAATGAGGGCTTTTTTTATGCCTCACGTTTTGCCTTGCATTCTTTACACAAAACCTCTGTGCTGTGTGTAGAGTCTAACACAAGGTCTCCTGACCTTAAGCAATCTACACAAAAGTTCTGACCATACTCCCAAAATTGTTTGTTAAGTGGATGGTGGTTGTCTGTTTGATTATTCATATTATTATTTAATTATTCACCTCTATATACCTCGGTTTTAAATCCGAAGATACTAAGTTCTTTAAGTCTATACTCTTGTAATTTTGACAGCTTACCTGTCTTGGTTTTGATTTCGCTAAAGATGACAGCAGCGTCAGGGGGTATTGCTAATACATCGGGGATTCCATTTTTATTCGTCTTAACTAACTTAAGAACGTAATATCCTTGCTCTTCTAATTCTTTTATCCTCTTCTTCTGTATCTGCTGTTCTGTCATTTCTTTGTCGACTTACCGTTCTGACCGTTTCTAGCACGGTTACGGCTTCGTCTTTCTTTAACTAAGCGTCCACTCTTCGTGTGACTCATATCCATACCGTCACCATTGCCATATGTCCCTGCTTTTTTATTAGCAGCATTTAGCTTAGCACGATACTTCTTGCGTCTCTTAGTGGCATTATACTTCTTATCATATGCTCTTTTACGTTTGATTTGTTCATCAGACATATTTTTTTTATCATATGATGGATGCTTGCCGGCACGAGAGTTTCTTTTGCTTTTCATTACTACAAAGTTAACATATTTCTGAATTCTTTATTGTCTCCGTCAAATAAATGCATATTCTCTAATGCTTTTTGATACATATTAAGCCCATCCTGCTTGTATATGAAACTTCCTAAGTGAACTATTTTGTCTCCTATCTTAATCTGAGCCCGCCATTTATTATCTCGTTTTAACCAATGCACACCGCAGTCTGTTTTGCCACGTGAAGAGTTCTCACGATTAGATATGATTTGCAAATTAAATACGTGATTGTTTAAACGATTGTTGTCTATATGGTCCACCACAGAATTCATCCCGTCAGGCTCGTGCTCTAGGAATGCCATAGCGACTGCAACGTGTACTCCATATGTTTTCTTTTTGCCGTCTTTATGTAAACCGACTATTAGATAGCCGTGGTTATTAAAACTAGGCTTTCTTATTCTTTCTTTCCCGTACTTCAGGCTCTTTACAGTCCCGTAGTTGCTTACCTGATAGACTCCATCGTAACCGGGGATATCTTTAAATATTTCTTCTTTTTCTATTATTTTGTACATAATTTTATAAACTTAATAAATCTTTTTTTTAAATCCGTTTGTATTTCCCATTTGATTTATTGACTTAATACCTAACTCCTTGTTTAACTTTCTATTTTCTTTTGTATCAATATTTGTAGGATATACTATATATCTTCTATCTAAATTTGATTTTTTTATCTCTTCATCTAAATGTTTAGATATATCTTGTAGTGCAATTATTTTTACCCATTTCATATTATAAATTTAATAAATCTTTTTTGAAATGTTTTACTGTGTAATCTTTTTTATTAGAAACAGCTTTGTATATCTTATCTTCAATGCCTTTCTCAGCGAATACCCAATACACATCACTTTCTAATCTATCTTTAGTTGTCATTCTGTCTCTGCTCTGCCAATAGCTTGTCGCACTATAATCAATATTGTAGTACACCAATGCCTCAGCTTTGCGGAGACTAATACCTTCTCTACCTGATTGAATCTGTAGAGCTATGGTTTTAGACGTTGTATTGAACTCATCTAGCTCCGTACATAGATTATCACCATAAACCTTTTTAAGTGCGTTAAACTCCTCTTTAAACTTGTAGAAGATACCAATCTTACTATCTCCAAAGTTCTCGTGTATGAACTCTGCTTTACTTAAATCAAGTATCGTTGAGTTGCCTGATTCAAACTTAACCGTGCCTGAGTATATCTGATGCAGCTTAGTCATTAGCTTTACACTAGTGTCTCCAAGTATTACTTCGTCCTTACCCTCAACCACTAAATCCTTCTTCAGTTTCTTAGCTATGTTATATGTCATATCAGACATCTTTACATACAGCTTATGTTCCCGGGTATCAACCTTGAAACCTGCCTCCTTCTGAGAGTAACTAATTGTGTATGCCTTCATTACATTAATGATGCTCTGATTACCATTAGAATAATCTCTGATTGTTAGTCCATTGATTTTCTTTTCAGTAACCTTGACATAGTCATCACAGAACCTATAGAAGTTCTTATACTGCTTGAATGGATTATTTGGTATACCATATACCTGATGATACATCTGACTGAATGATTCAGGTGTCGGTGTTCCTGACATCAGTATAACATAAGGATTATTCTTAGCTATCAGCTCACGCACCTGCTTGGCACGTTTACTTGGCTTAGGGAACGCACCCATACTATGTGCCTCATCACACACAATAAAATCCCACATATCTTGTGGTAGCTTGTGTATACTCTCGTAGTTCGTAACTACTAGGTTGTAATTAGGATTAAGCATTGCGTAATCAGACTCTATGGTGCTGATTGCCTTCTTCTTAGTTAAGAACAAGACATTCCCTACACGCATCTCATCAGCAATACCAAGACTTGTTAAGGTCTTGCCTGTGCGAACCTCCATAGCTAAATATAAAAAACGCTTATACTTCAGTACATCCACCCCCTGAGAGATGATAGTTCTCTGATAATCTCTGAATTTAAAACTTGATTCAGTCATATCCTTGTTTAACTTTATTTCAATTAACTTAAACAAAGGTCTCTGTGAATGTACAATCTTATGTCTATTCATTAGTCTAGCAAACAAAGAATCCGTATCCTCCGAATCTCCGTAGACTTCAGAGGATATGGTCTTTCTTCCTTTCTGTGCTGTTACTTTATATAGTCCTTTCATAACTTAATCATATACCATTTACCCAATGCATCTTTACCTTGCCTAACATCATTTCCTGTCGAATATTTTGCGTATGCTCTTACATATTGATTGAACTTTGTTCTACTTAGCTTTATACTGCCTGTCTTACCATAGTCCGGGTAGTCATCACAAAATTCAATATACAATCTGTTAAGATGTATTTTTTCTTCAACAGGTAATAAGTGATTCTTTTCTCCTGACTTCACTCCACACCACTCTACAAAGTCTTCTGATGTTTCCAATATAAAGGCTTTATACTTTCCATTAACAAGCTCACTCTCAATCAGACCTGTTCTCATATAACTGCTCAGGCAGTTAACCATATAGCTATCAAATAAGCACCACTCATCTGAATCCCAATCATTAAATAGATGTCTCTTAAACTCATCAAATGGTGTATACTGCTTACTATAGTGTGGATGTAATTCAATCTCAAACTTACGTCTTGCAAATGAATTACCTGTTCCTCGTATCGCATAGTTGGTTGTGATTGCTACCTTCGGTGAACGAGTGTATGGTATCTTGATTGCATCCTTGTTTTTCTTCTCCAATGTTAGACCCTCAGTAATTACACTAAATAATCTTTCAAAATCAAAGTTACGTTTCACATCATCAAAGCATAGCAGTTGCGTATCAACTGATACGGTCTGATATGGGAACGACTTCTCAAAGTTGAATGCCTTACCATCAATCACTACTAGCTTTTTCATATGGGCTAATGCATTAATAAATATTCCTTTACCCGTACCACCTTCAGGATTCTCACTAGCAACCTCATCGTTTAATATGATTGCCGGGCAAGAGGATAGATTTTTATATCCGTGTAGCATAAAACCAATTGTTGATTCTACGGTATCAATCCTATCTTGACTGCCACCACATATCCTTGATATAAATGTTTTATAATCACAATCGTAATTACGACACATTCTAAATGTCCTGTCTATTACGTGGTCCTTCCAAACGTATCCATCTAAATCAACATACTTAATTATATCAATATCATTTGTGGTAACTTTTACTGCACAATTATTGTAGTAAAGGAATGATGTATCTTTTGTATCTCTAACAAAATGAATATCAATAGTCGATAGTAACGTAAGAAAGTCTTCCTTAAATAAACTTGTTCTATCTGCATAGTAATTATAAACCGACATATCGTCAAGCTCTATAAGATAATTCAATATAAAGTCTTTTATCTCCTTGTCTGATGTGTGGTCTACTAAATTCTCAATAACTCTTACAAATACAAAGTTAGTTGTTCCCTCAGGTGAATACTTATAGAATCCATTATCCTCAAGAAACTGCTTAAACAATACAGGTATGTTTCTAACTACACCCTTCTCACTCTTAGACCAAAATTTAACATTTGGACCTTCATTGTCTACACGCTCAATAACTGACTCAATATCACATTCAGGATATGATTTATTATTACTATCTAACTCTTCAATGATTTCTTTTTTACTCGCTCCATTCTTAACCTTCATCCTTACAATGTTAATTGCAGACTCATCCTCATAGAACTTTGTTCTAAACTTATTGGTATTGCTATATGCACCATCAATGGTAGTTTGTATCTCTTTTAGAGTAAAGTCTTCCTGTTCATATCTGTTTAGTACATATGAAGCTAAAGACTTGTTAATACCATACTCATTGAATGCCATTGCTAATGTGTATGCATTTTGGTTTCGCATACCCTCGTGCATTGGAAACTTTTTCTCCCACCACTTAACAAGTATTTCTACAATCTTATTCTCATCTGTTATTGGTAGTGTAGCTATGTTAGATAATATATCAACCTCAACATAATCCTTCTCCTTTACCTTGTCGTACACCTCAGAATCTTCATTGATATGAATTAGGTTATCCCAAGACTCATAACAAACTCTGCTAATATTCTTTGATGTCTTATCAAAGTATGTTGAATCGAAATACTCTTCAAGTGAATTGAAGTAGCTAATGTGGTTATCTATATCAGCAGGTATCTTAACTAATACCTTAAGACCATTTCCTGATGGAGATACAAATACAGAGTATACATACTTGTCTTTTGCAATCTTATCTTTATGCTCCTTCATTATGGTCTTCTTCTCATAATCATCAAAGTCTAAGCATATGATACCACTATGTTCTAATATCGACTTATCGTTTCTTTTATTAAATGTACCACTAAAGCATATAGCAGGTAACTGTTGCTTTAGTTCGGCTCTTTTGTTCTTATCCTTCTCAGACCTTATAGACTTTACGAGTTCCTTACTCTTACCGTTCTTGATTCTATCAAGTATAACACCAATAGGTAAATGAAATGGTGTCTGTGTTTCTTTAATGTTTTTAAATATAGTGACGTTGTGTGACATAAAAGTGACTGTTTTGTGACGTTTAAATTGTTAATTATCAATGACTTTGACCGTTTGACCGTTTTATACCATTAATTTTTAGAATAAAAAAATAATATATATATAGTAGTAGTAGTAGTAGTATAGGGAAAAAAATGGTCATTTTAAGGTGCAAATAAAAGGGAGTCTTTATAACTCCCTTATTATCTGCGATTTAGCTTTAGTTAAAATGGTAATCCCTCTGACTTTTCAGTGACTATTTCGGTCACATCTTTCTTTGGTTTAGGTTGCCAAGTATCAAGTTGGCAGTAATATTTACCACCTTTACTCTGCTTGATGTCTAGGTTTACCCATCCATTTTTTTGGTTAGCTTGTAGAAATGCAATTGCCTCTTCTACTTTGATTGACTGCGACCCTACTACAAATTCAGGTGCGTTTTCTTTTCTCTTGAAGATGAATCCATCTGCAAAAATTGTCTCGTTTGACATAATAATTATATATAAAATTTATCCCAATTAATTTAGGTGTGGTACGATTGGGAAGTACGAACCCACCTTATCATAATTAAATTAACTCCTCCTCTATATAGTAGTCGTTAATATTTTCACTTGCATTGTCTGCAAAAAACTTTCTGTATATATCTATGGCTTGAATCACCTTCTCTTCTCCACGTTTAAGAAAATCTTCAGTAGGTCTGTATATACCTAACCTACCTGTACCTTTCTCTATTGCGTAGAATACTAATGGCTTACCAAATAATGATTGGTATATGTACGCTTGGCTATCGTAGTTATACTTCCTTGCACTCCACTTGAAGTCATCTATATTAGATGTGGTCTTCAAATCAATGAGCATATCAGGATGTACAATATCTGCCTTACCTTTCCACATCTCTCCCTTGATATCTCCAACAGCAGGTACTTCGTACTCGTTGTCCTCGTTTCTGATATCATCAAAGAATGTATAGTTGCTCAGCATCTTTGTAACTAATCTTTGTATCTCTTCGACCTCACTCTCAAGTAGTGCATATGGCAGGTCATTATCTTCGCAATACTGCTTATACACCTTTGTTGTGCGTGTACTTGAAGTCACATACTTTACCTGCTCTGCTTTACTTGGCTCAAGTATTAACTGATGAAAGTATCTACCTTTAGCAAAGTTCTGATTGTCGGGTATGCTGACACCATACCTACTCGGGTCTTTTAGTAGCGTACCTATATCTGAATTAGATAGGTACTGCTTACCGAAGTCACCATAGTAGTTGGTGTCATCCCTTAGCATTTCAATAACATCCATTACTTAAGTAGCTTTTGAAGTTCTTTCTTGGTAGTTGCATTGATGGTATACTTTTTAGATAGATTGACAACAATCTCATCTATATTTAAGCTACCTTTATTCTGCAATACATATCGCTTAACCTTATCCCAATTAGCATCATCAACCTTCAGACCTAACTTCTTTACAGGCTCTGCTTTAGTTACCATCTCGGGGACATCCTCGCCCTTCCAAAGCGACAGACCTAATCCGTGCATTGCAATAGCTTTAGTTGTTGAACGCTGAATAGTTTTGTTTACATCCATTGATGTAACATCATCTACTGATATGGCTTTGTTTCTAAAATCCATAACAGGTAGATAGTCGATGTGTTCTACATCTTCAATCAAGACACCAACCTTCACCCAACAGCTCTTGCCATCAGAGAAGTAGTTCCATCCCGTTGCCGGGTCTTCGTATACGATACGTTGTGCTGATGGATATTGTTGCTTAAGCATATGCCACGCATTTGCCCACGATAGGTAATCCATTCTACCTTTTCTTTCTACCTTGTCCTTAACGCTTATAGCTGACAAGACTTCATAACTCGGTTTGCTCATTTAATTTATTATTTAATTGTGTGTAATTTAACATCAAGGATTCCCTTGTTGCCTTTAATTGTTTAATTGCTTTCTCGCTACCTTTACCATTGACTTCTTCTCGAATACTCTTCTCGACTTTATCTAGCTTGGAACGATAGTTCGACAAAGTTACTATATAGACTCCATATCTCCAACCATTTTCTTTGAAGGCATCAAACTCGGAGTCTGTGAGTCTTTGGTAATATCTCTTACTTGTATTAAGTAAATCAATCTCGTGTGTGTAATCATCCTTAAGAATCTTAACGTCCAATAGACTTACTGATTGGTATCCGTTCTCTATAATTTTAGCTGACTTATTATCGCTATTTGCTTGGTCAAATATATCTTCTAAACTGAACATATCTTTTCTTTGAATTTTTTGTAATCCTTATCTTTAGTTTCATCAATCCTATCAATGCCCTGTCTTACTGATGAATACTGAATGTCATATCCATTATCACTCATCATTCTAATTATACTAGCTATTGAATAGTTGTTTTTGTGACAGGTCCAATAAAGCATCTGCCTTGCATCTACAATCTCACGTTCTTTTGTCTTTCTAAAGAACACATCTCTTGATATACTAAACTCTCTTAGTATAACCTCTACATAAAAATCAAATCTTTTTTTCTTCATCTTTCTTTTTTAATACAATCTTATTTGAATTGTTTACTCTATCTCTGTTAACTTTCTCCCACTCGTTGTACCAATACTCCGAGTCTGCATACACGCTATAAAATTCCATAGAGTGCATATCTTCTAATAATGTTTTAGTCTTGCTCATTTTTTGCTATAATTAATAATATTAAATACCCTGCTAAATCGAATAACGTGTCTTCTGTTTTGTCGTTTAGCCCTTTGTTTTTGATTCTACTTAACTTGTCATCTAGCCTAGCACACAGCGAATCTACTGCGTTCTGCTGGGAGAATATGTTCAATGGCTCAAGTGCCGAGTTACCATACGCTCTGTTCTTTTTAATTAATAATTGTTGTAACTGATTGGTTACCTCTTTAATCTGAAACTCACTATCTGATTCCTCATCAAATATCTCATCGATTCTGTAAGCCTCCTCCTCATCCAAAAGTTGTTGTAACCTTTGAATCTCTAATTTGTCTGCACCAAATAACTTGGCATCTAATAATTGTTGTTTAATTGATTTCATTGTGTTGTTTAATTGTCGTTCAAATATAGTTTAATTCTCTGTAAATTCCAAATTGTTATTGTAAACAGCATCCTCGATTTCATCTTTGTATGCTACAACTTCTTTACATAAATCAAGTAGTTCTTCTAAGGCATCTACCTCATACTGACTACTTAAGTCATTAATCTCTCCATTTTGGATTGCATCTAGGCAATCTTCTAAATCTCGTGTAGTATTTTCAAACCTGCAATAACTCATATTACTCATAATTTTTTTTTATTAAATTGTTCTTTGTATGTTCTATCAGCTACACCTACAAGGTAAGATAGCTTGTTTAATGTATAACGACTAATTGCAATATACTCCATACCATTTGTATTTATGGTAGCACAATTGTCGTAATTAAAATCAACCTCAAATGGGTCTAACTCTTCATCTAAAAATGTAGTTTTTAGACCGTCTTCTACGTTGCCTATTATCTCTAATTCATTAGGCATAAATTCTTCTGAAAATGTTTTCTTTTTACTCATAATTGTTTTTTTATTAAATTGTTTTAGGTGTTTGGGGTGGTTTGGGCTAACCCAAACTATTTCTTATAGTACACACTATATACTTTATTCCAATATTTAATTGTTGCTCTTTTTTTATGTCCTTTTGGACCTCCGTTCCATCGTCTTGATACTATCTCTGCATACTCCATAAATGTTGTGTACTCACAGCACTCGTATTGTTCTGCTATGATATTAAACATCTCGATGGATTTTGTTCTATTGTACCTATCCTCTAAAGTATATACCAATGGCATATCATTCTTTCGCAGGATTCGGTTTACCTCTCTCACGCATATAGGATGTATCTGTAGGCATCCAACTGCCTTACCTTTATCGCCAATTGCAGAGTCATTGCCTCTGCTCTCAACGTAGATGATTGCGTTAACTAGCCTATCCCAATCAGACAAGGTATCAACCTCGCCTACAGAGATGATAGTTCTCTCCGTTATTAGATTGTGGTCGGCAGTCCATACTACCGACCCAATCATCAACATAAAAACAATAAATCTACTAATCATAACACAAAAGTTAGTAGAATTATGGTCACTTGGAATAATACAAGTCCAAGTATAAATAGGTTTATTTTCTTTCTATCTTCCATTTCGCATATCTTTTAATTCGTCATCCTCAAAAACATAATTGTTAAATTCATCACCATTCTGCACTATCTCCTCACAAGCCTCGTAAAAACTATGGTAGTCATAATACAAGTCATTCTCAGGGTCTTGTAGTGTGGTGTCTGTGTGGTCGTGTAGCCAATAGATTTCAAATCCATCAGCCGTGTATAAGCTATCAAATACTTTCATTTTAATTTATTTATTATTTGTGTTAATTCTTTTACTTCTGCCTCCCACATATTAACCAACGCATTACTTCCTGCGTGTTGGATATCGTGCTTAAGGCTTAATACTTTTCTCTCGAGTGCAACTATAATCTTACACTCCTCATAAATGCTTAATCTTTCTCTATTCATTTTATTATATCTTTTGTTCTTACATAAACATAACCCTCGTGGGTAATCTTCTCTGAATTATTCCACCAATCAATGCTTGGTGTGGGTAGGTGTCCACCTTCGATGCACACCCTTAATGTTCCACTATGTAAATAATTTTTAAGTTGGTAATTACTCTCAATCAGATGCTCTGTTTGTCTATCTACATCTACTACATACAAGTCTTCTTTACCCCAAAGACTCTTTGCAATATCTGTTACATCTACAAAGACAAAATCATCTTTAAATACTATTAATCTATTCATTATCTTTTCTTTTAATGTTTGAATACTCTGCTTGGTCATCAATATCACGGAACACTTCTTCTGTAACGTGGTCTGATGTTAGTACAAAATCTAGCACCCTCATCGCATCTTCTGATGCACAATCGTAGTTCTGCATTACATCATCAACGTGCCATAGGTTTTGGGTATACCAACCTCTTAATTCTAACTCTTGTCTCAAGTCCTCGCTTGATACTTCTTTTAAATCTTTCATTTTATTTATTTATTATTCCTTGTTCTATTAAACTCTGTGCAGTCCTACCAAACCAACCTTGTAGTTGGTATGCAAGACCCGTGTCGTGTAGATGTTGCCAAGCATCTATAATTTCATCTTCGTTGTCGGTTGGTATCCAACCTTCAGCTAAACCTGTGGCTCTGTAATTACTCATCATATGTATATATCGTATTTATCTTTTAACTCTTTTTTCTTTTTCTCCTCGTACTCTTTATACTCTTCGTATAGTTCTTCGGTTTCTTCAGAGACCTCTTGATAATCTCTCATATCATTAGCCAATGAGTCTAACCAATTAGCTTGCATACGTTCAATTTCATACCTAGCATCTAAGCTAAGTATAGTAAGGCATAGACCGAATCTTTCTCGACCTTCAAATGCTTTTAAAATTTGCTCTTTGTTCATAATTGTATTTCTATTTTTCTATAATTTTCTCCATCATTAAATTCATTGATGGTTTGATACTTTGTGTCAAATGCTCTATTAAATTCTTTCACCCATAGCTTTGCTTGTGCATAGGAAAGGCAAAAGGTAGCCGTCTTGTCATCGACCTCCGAATAAACGAAGGTCAATGGCTCTTCAAATAATTTCTCTATTGTCATCCAAATACTACTTCTCCCATTACTAATACTTGAAACAATGTGTCTGCTGTCCACGCATCAAAATCTCCACTAATCATTGCCTCTAACTCACTCAAATGGTTTTCCGTAGCCAACTGCATATTCTCTCTTACATTATCATACGTTAGTGTGCCTAACAACTCATCCTCGAAAATACCTTCAGTCCCATCTTCTAAGTCAAGTATATCTACCCTTGCATCTTTGTTATGCCATAATCCGTATGCTATGCGTTCTGATGGTGCTTTGTCGGGCATCTCATCGGGCAATGGACAACCTTTTATGTCGCCTAACATATACCAATACTTACTACCACCCTCAAGGGCAGTACAAATAATGTTTTCAAATGTCTCGTACTCTAAATTTAATTTTACTTGTAATTTCATAATTTTAATGTATTAATATTTTAATATTCTTTTTACCTTTACCTTGTGTGCCACTACATAGCCCACACTTGTTACAACTTGACTTGTAACCCATTTCTTTACTCGCAGGACATCCTACGGCATCCTTTGCACTCAAGAAACTATAAACGTGGTTTTCAGTAGCGATAAAGCTACGATACCCAACCTCTGTCGCTTGATTTGCCTCGTCTTCGTTGTGTGTACTTGCCATAAAATACTTGCCGTACTCTTTTGCAAATGGTTTCTGCCATTGGTGTGTATAACCTGTCCAACTACTTGATAGCAAAGACATACTCTCTACCATATAGCTTGGCAATAGCGATGGCTCACCATACGTTCCAAATCTTACATATGTATCTTTAGACATATCTAATACTTGTCTGTACTTGGTCTCATCTAATGGTGTAAGTAAACTTTTGTCTATGCTACGAAGCATTGATAAGAAACCTACATACTGATTGAATTTGTGCGTGTAACATCCGCCATTACCATTGCCCATACTGAATGGACAATCCAAGCAATTGCTTTGGTCAAGTGCAAAAAACTTTTTCATTCCAAAACCTTTACTTGTTGTCGCCAACTTGTATTGGTCTAAACTGAATGTGTATGTCTGCACAATTTTTGTACTCTTGGAGAGTACAATTTTTGCGTTTGATGTGTTTGATTTACTTACAACAAATACATTGTTGTTTTCAATCCATACTACTTTACTCATTGTGTTAATTGTTTATTGTACTACAAATATAATACATTACTCTGACATTTCCAAATGTATTTCTAAAAATCTCTTATTATAAATCCTTCTTCACCGACAAGTATGACGTCAGTTCTTTCTCGTATATCTTCAATAGTTTGGTACTCTTCCTCATCGTAGTCCTTCCAAAATTCTGCTTGGTCTTTGTATTCTGTAAATTCAAGACACAAATCCACAACATACAATTCGTACTCTGTGCCTGTTGAATCTTCAAAATCTTCTAAATACTCGAATAATGCCTTTTGTCCTTCGTAACTAAAATAGTTTTGTCTATTGTAGTTTATAAACTCTTGTCTAAAATTGTGTAAATTAATTGTCTTTTTCATATTATTATTGGTTTTACTTGGTTAAATTCTAAAATTCCGTTGTCTCCATAGATAAAAATGGTATTGTCTTCTAAGGTTATATCCATCCAACTATACCCATCCCAATAATCTATATCATTGAGTAGATTAGTTTTCTCGTCCAAAAACCTTTCAAGTCTTATCTTCCATCTGTCGTCTGACATATCCGTAACTTTTACTACTATGTCTTCGTGTTTAAATATATTACTCATTTTCTTGGTATATTAATTCTTGAATTTCACAAAGAAGCATTTCATCTATTTGCTCTTTTGTATATCTATCTTTGTTTTGCTCGTAGGCTAAATCCCACGGGCATTGGTGTTTATTTTTACTCATATTTTTACTTTTAGTATTGACTCACATAGTCTATAATTTTTTGTACCTCAAATCGTTTCTTGTATGGAATTACATCATCATAATGGTCTAGTATCTCTCTAGTCAAAAACCTTTTATTGTTGAATGCATCCACTAGATTTACCTCAAACTCTTCATATTGATGCTCTGAATACAAATCTTCTTTTGGGCTACAATACGAACCAAAACTCGCATATACATTAATCGTAATTCCATTTTCAAAAGTGTGTGTAGCGTGTACACCACCAAATACGTTTTTTTGCTTAAATTTTAAATCGTTAAACTTCATAATTTTATTTTGTTTTTGTACTCTTGGAGAGTACAATTTGGTTCTTTAATGATTGATAAATAAATTCATCAACTGATTTTGTTACAACTTTGTTTTTTTGCTTGTATGTAATTGTTTTGTCCTTCCATACAAGTGCAATTATTTCTTTCATTTTCTTTCTTAATTAATTATTATACAACAAATATACTACATTTGTACGACATTACCAAATGTTTTTAAGTTTATTTTCTTTTTATTTTCTTTTTCTTTTTTTTCTTTTTGAAAACGCAATTTTTTTTGCAAATTTTCGCAAAATTTACGTCAAATTTGTACTCTCGGAGGGTACAAAACGCCACAAAACGCCACGCATACACACGCCACGCCACGCCACGCCAAAAATGAT
>Ga0070751_1001442_pt1 | contig 14028 bp, 11 predicted proteins | sample VirMetDEL_Aug_28_FD_78514 | JGI IMG/M metagenome (GOLD analysis project Ga0070751, IMG submission 78514) | Aqueous microbial communities from the Delaware River and Bay under freshwater to marine salinity gradient to study organic matter... | ecosystem: Environmental > Aquatic > Marine > Coastal...
CTACAGACTCATCCTCTTCATCTTCATCAAACTTAAACTTGTCGTCCATTAAATAAGTAATGTCATCGTCGTCTAAGTCAGACTCTGTAGCAGAATAATACTCACGCAAAACCTGGTCTGCATTCATGTCTTCATAATTCTTTTGAATTTTCATAAAGTCCTGAATACCTCTACCAGTTTCTTTTTTATATTTTAAGAATGCTGATACATCTTCTGGTAACTCTTCATTACTCTCAGTTTGAGAAAACAATTCGTCAACAGAATTTATATCCTTTTCGTATCTATTTTTAATATATGAAAGAACGTCTTCTTCTTGTAACTCACGAGTTTCGCTCGCTTGTTCCTCTACAGGCTGCTCTGCAGCAACTTCTGTAGTTGGAGTTTCCTCCACCTGCTCTTCAACAGGTTTATCGTTTTGTTCAATTAATTGTTCTTCAACCTCTTGAACAGATTTTTCACCTGGTCCTGGGACCGCTTTTACTTTTAATTCCATATTTAATTTAATTTATAGCGCAAAATTACGCATTATTTATATTTAATTTTTAACGTGGTTCAAACTCTGCTAAGTCAAAACCATCTAGAGTATCCTCGTTTGATTCAAAGCTAATAGGCGGTAAATCTTTTTTACGTTGTTCTATTAACTTAGACTGTTGAGAGTTTTGTAAACTAATCCTATCAGACTTTGCTTTCTCTCTGTTGTCTTCTCTTTTTTGTAATGTTTCGGAATCTATACCTTTAAGTTGCATGTTTAGTTGAAACTCAAGTTGCATCAATTGTGTTTTTAATTGTGCCTCACCTCTAAGTTTTTCTAATTCGAAACCAGCTTCAGCTTGAGCAATCTGCATTTTAGATTGAGTTTCCATCTGCATTTTCTGAGCAGAAACTTGAGCGGCCATCTGCTGTGATTGCATTTGTGCCTGTTGTTGTTGCTGAATCTTTTGCATTTCAAACTGTTGTTTTTCTTTTTCTTTCTTTTTACGTTTTACTTTTAGCAGCTGGTTTGCTAGCTTAACGTTTCTAACTTCTCTTATATCAATAGCGTCATCAAGATCAATAGCCTCACGTGATAGAGCAACCTGAATGTTTTGTTCTAGTTGTTGTTTCTCTTCATCGTCTGGTGCTACTTCTATAAATATACCAAAGTCATATATATGTAAATCTTTTATTTCATCAAGTAGGTTAACATTGTACTTACCAATCTGCATTGCGAACTCATCCTTATATTCAGAATATTCTAATGCATCAGAAACCCTACAAGACAAACCTGTAGCTAAGTCTCTAGTAATATCTATAAACCCATCTAGTATATGTCTTGTAGCTGTGTTACTGTTAAGAGCTGCTATTTTTTGAAGTCCAACAAGTGAATTAGGATCTGGAGTAGAGCCGTCTCTAGCTTCATTTAATCCTGTTACATCTCTAAGCATTTGTAGATAGTGATTGTAACTACCTATTAAACTAGAGATTTTTGCTTGACCTGAGTTTTTAGAAAGCTCCTGGATAGGAACTCTAGCATTATTAAACTCACCATCTTGTGTGTAACTTCTACCTACAACAGAACCAGTTTGGAAATACAACTTTAGTGCATCCTCTGGATTATATGTTGCTCCGTTACCAAGATCAACTTCATTTAAACCGTCTGCATCTATAAACACCCCATCTGGTACAACCCTCTGTATTACTTGTTGTAACTTTAAATGAGTCATCTGTATAAGATCTGCAAAAGGAACCATTCTTCTTAATAAAGATTCTATATTTCCTTTATACATTCTAGGTGCACACGCTATATAGTTAGACATTACGTTTTGAGATGCTGACTTTGGTCTAACCATATTCTCAGCCATTTGCCATTTAAGAACAATGTTAGTACCCATAACCATAACGCCCTCATACCATACGTCTATATTTTTTTCTATTCTTTCAAACCCTCTTTCTTCCATCATCTCTTGTGGAGGATTAAATGTATCTTCTTTTTGTATAACCTTCTCACCCTTCTTTTTGTAAACAAACTTTTTGGTTGTTTTATAGTTAAAGTATAGAAGTGTTACACTGTCGTTGTTAAATACTGAGTTGTTGTAATACTGAGATCCTCTAAAATAGTTATACCAATCCTGACTGTATTTAGATATTTCTTCTAGTTGCTCGTTTGTAACTGTTGGATCTATTTTTACGACTTCACCAATAGGTACGTTTTTAACTTCACCCCAATAGAAACAATCTTTAAAGTTTGGATCTTCTGTATAACTATATACAATATTTGCTGGATCTACATACTTAGCAACTATACCTTCACCTAAAACAAACTCGTGTTTTACAACACCAATACCTAAAGTTGTTAGGTCATATAAAGTTCTTTTACGAGTGTCTTCGTATAGGTTTTCAGAAAGTATTGTATTTATAGCAGCTTCTTCAGCTAACTCTATTGATGACTTATAGTCAAGTTGCATATGCAATTGTAGTTCATCATCATTCTCTGGTAAATTTTCTGGATCAGTATTAAAAGCGTCAACACCAAAATCATTCTTAATTTGAGAAAGAAGATCTTTAGAAACCATATCAGCTTCTATATTTTCTTGGTATTGATTTCTTTTTTCTGCAGACATTGCATCCTGTGCATACGCCTTAACATCAAACAATCTGTCTGACATTCCATTAACAACAATATCTATAAACTTAGGAAGTATAGGCACAGGTGTCCAGTCTAAATTCATATACGACAAATCTCCGTCTACAGCTAATTCATTCTTATACTTTCCGGCTGATTGTTCAGCTCTAGCATATAACCTTAGTTTATGAAACGCATCCCATTGATTATAAAATTTAGAACTTGTGTTATCCCTTTTAAACCATTCATATTGTATAGCCTGTCCTATCTGTAACCCAAACTCCATTGTGTTCTTCGTGGAGTCAGGTACGAACTGACTTGGAAAAGAAGAGGGATTAATACTTACCTTTACGTCTTTCATGTGATTATTTGACTAAATCTTCCCTTATTATTATATCTTGCAAAGTTAATGCTTATTTTTGATTCTTTTTTAGACTCTTGATAATTAAACTTTTGATTTGCCATTATAGCTAAACCTGAACTAATCGATGCATCAAACTTTGTTCTATTGTTTATATCAAACCTAGCCCAGTCTTGTAGAGTCCTAGTAAAATACATCGAACCCATCTCGTCTGGAGATCTATACACACCCTCCATATCTAGTCCTACATACTTTTCAATATACGTTTCTATAGCAGAAGCGTGAGCTTGTTTTACTGCTTCAGAAGTGTTTGGTATACCTCCTAGTTCCTTTTCTGTTTTAGATAAGTTCCTTTTTATTTTATCTGGTCTATTTAATGAATACCTTCTATATCCCCTGTTCTTAAAATGATACAGTAATCTAGGCTTGTTATTTTCTACAAGTACAGGCATACCATAAAACACACAGGCCATAAGTACATCTTCAAAAAACATTTCAGCCGTTTGTGGTCTTGCTACATACTCTAAAAAAAATTCGTTAGCAGGTGCATCGTCCATATGAAACTTAGTTAGTCCATGTAGAGCTCCGTTAGAACCTCCTCCTCCTACAGTTCCTGATATATCATACGAGTCACAACCAAACGACCCTATGTGTGCGTTACCCGGATGTTTTACTCCTGATCTTACTTCTTTTCTGTTTTGTAGGTTTTGCCCTGGGATCCAAGAAATTAAGAATCTACCTCTTTGATCTGGTGTCCAAATAACCTCCGTATCTTGTTCTCCGTTTTTCCAATGAAAAGATCCTCTTACCAAAACCTTGTCTCTAATTAAGTTATCGTTATAATCTATTTGTTGATATATCTTAGTTAGGTTAAATATAGAAGACTTACTCTCATCTCTAAATGCGTGTGACTCAGTTCTTGGAAACTGTCTATAAAACTCATTAAGTGCATCAGCATCATTCTTTAGAGACTTGACCTCGTTCTCCCAATACTCTATAGCACTTTGTTTTATTATATCTCCAAGAGGTGTTACTGTAGATTTTTTAGGAGCATCTAAAACAGGCATTCCATACTTATCAATAAAACCTTCTAGGTTCCATTCCATAGGAATAAAAAGGTTATACATACCGCTCTTAGTTTGGCCGTTTGCATTTCTTTGACTAGGATCAGAGTCGTAGTATAATCTCTTAAAATTTTCACCTCCTTTATCTAAAGCGTTTGAAGTAGAACCCATAAGACATTTACCTATAACCCTACTACCTAAACGTAAACAAGTTTTAGTTACACGCCAGTTGTTTAATATGTTGTTAGGCTTAATCCACTTACCACTCTCATCATGAACTAATAATAAAAGTTTTTCACCATCGTACGAGTTTTCGTCTGTATTTTTCCAGTCAATAGTGGTATCTAATCCTGTCATACCACCCTCATCTATATTGTACATATTTTTTTTAGTAATCTTAGAAGCCGGTACCCTATACGCTAGTTCTGTCTTTGGTTTATCCATACCATCTTGCACAGGTTTAAAAAAGAAAGGGTAGTTGCTAGATATTGGCACAACCTTATCTGTAAACATTTTTTTAGCATCAGATCCTGTTTTAGACAGTATACCTACCCTTGCGTCTTTAGCAAGTGTTGCTGTATTTACACATTCTGAAGATGACATAAACGAAAATCCTGAACGTCTTATCTTTAAATATACCATTCCAAAACTTCTTATATCAGCCTTACAAGCCTCCCAAAATATAAAAAATATTCTGTTAGCTTCTCTAAATTCAGGGTGTCCAACGTCTATTTTGGTCCACTGTAAATACATATAATGTGTACCTGTTAAGTAGATTGGCTTACCGTTATTGTAAAACCAAAACCCTTCTTCTCTTCTATCAAACTCTGATTCAATATAGTCAACCCATCTTGATTTAAAATCTTTAGGCGATTGATTCCATTGAAAAATACTTTTTATTTTTTGTAGATTTTTAGAATATTCAAAAGGTTCCCAGTATTGTTCTGATTTGTTTTTACTTCTTTTATAAATTGTTTTTGGAACAGAAGGTAGCGCTACATTAACACCGTTTATATTCCACACCTCACCAATCGTGCCGTTTCTAGATATAACAACAATATCATACTTCTCGTTATATCCGTACTGAAAAGATTTTGCTTTATTTTTTCTTTTTACAATACTCTCAGGTATAGGATAAACAATGTTATATAGTTTTTTATTTTGCCCTTCTTTCTGCAAAGCTACTTATGTTTTTAGTTTGATCTTCTGAATCTTCAAGCAAAGCTTTTTCTGATTCTATTCTAGACAATATTTCAAAAGCATCAAATATAGCCAGCTTCTTTGTAGCAGCAGCATTCTTTAATCTATCGGCCGCTAACTCAGGTGACAGATCGTCCATATTCTTTTTTATAATGTCCTCCTTAGCTACTTTTACAAGTTCATTTACAGCTGCTTCTGCTGCCCTTATAATTTCTAATTTAATTTTTTTAGAGTCCATTATAGTTTTATAGTTATCCAGTTAGTAAACACTCTGTAAAGCTTTTCACCATCTATATTAAATTCGTATTCAGCATCGGGCTTAAATGACACCTTGTCGCCTTCTTTTATACCATAAGATAATAATAAATTATTAGTATATTTTACGATACCTACAAGAGGCTGTTCTTTTCCATGACTTTCAAGATAAAAATCTTCTTTATCTACAGGCTTTATAAAACAAAACTTATCTACAGACTTCCATTTATCATCGTGTTTGTAAAGAAAATATTGAAAATCATCTACCAAAAAAAGATCATCTTTAAAAAAACTTTTACCGCTTTTCTGACGACCTTTCATATCATAGAAATACTTAAATACATTGTGATGAACCACTAAAGTATCTCCAGGTATTATCTCACCCTTGTATCTTATAGGCGTTGCAATTACCTCAGCATATCTATTAGAAACTGTATGATCTTCTTGAGAGGCACTTGTTATAAAGTCAATACCTCCTATCTTTTTTATGTTATCATACCTTCTCCCTTTGCTAGGTTTAACAATGAAGTCAGTAGGAGATCTCATTTAGAAATTTATGTTATATTCTACAGAAACAGGCATGTTTTGGTTAAACTTTTTCCAAAGAAGGATCTCTCCGTTTCTTTCTACCCATATCTTATAGTCTCCAGAATCGTCTTTATACTGAATCAAATGAATACTGTACTCTCCATTTAGAACTTTTTGTCCGTGTATGTAGTGCATAGCATCAGACTTATAGTCTGCACCTATCGATATTTTCCTGATTTCCATTACGAGTTTAAAGTGTACCAAGCACCGTTGTAAGCTATAATAGTATAGTAACCATTCCCTCCAGAAGATATAAGCTTAGTTGAAGCTCCGTCTATTTTCTCTGTAGAGTTAGGATCTATTGTAACGTTATTATCGTTAGGTATAAGTATGTGATACACTATACCACTATTATCAACAGCCGTATGTAAGTTTAAAGTTATATCACCAGATGCTTCTGTTAAAACAATAACCCTAGAAGTGTTCACAGGAATGCTTATAGAAGTTCCAGAAACAGCGTGTATACCTAAAGAATCTTTGTTAACAAAAGAACTTAATGATGTTACAGAAAAAGTCTTTGTAGAATTGTCTGAACTATCAGTTCCTATTAACTTGTCTTCTTTTGATACTGTTGTATCTAGTGAATAATCTTTAATCTTAGTCATTTTTTTCTTCTTCTATAGGCTCGTAAGTTCCGTCTTGAATATTTACAGATACCTTGCCATATTTTTCTTCTAGTTTAGCTTGGAATTTACTAAGGTCACCTTGTAGTTCTACCCCTTGGTGTAAAAGTCCGTGCTTTTGTAGTTCTAAGTTACCTATTTGTAACGCTACTTGATTAATTTTTGAAACACCTGATTGTAATTCCTCTAAGTGTTCTTCAGAGATTTTGTTTTCTGCCATTTTATTTAATTTAATTTATTATTATTTATTTATACATCTGTATACCCGTCGTATTTATCTAAAGTTTTTAGATGTGTATAAGCTTGTATTACAGCATTATCGGCATCACTGCTAACATCTCCAGTAAAGTTAAAACTTTCATATACAATAAAATCATGTGGGTTTGCTGTTTTAGCAGCGGCATCCTTGTATATTTTTACTATACCACTACAATTTATTGTAGAACTATAAATAGTTTCGTATACAGGTTCTTGATCTATAGTTCCGTCAGAGTTATAAGTAGCTGATGAAACTAAGTTTTGTGTTGAATTTATAGATTTCGTTGTTTGAACTTCTGAAACCATAACATAAGCTTCTGATAAAACTATCCCTTTAAATGTATAACTGCCTTGTAATGCCATAACTAATATTTTTTACAAATATACTAATAATTATTTATATTATCATAGGCTTTTCGTGTCCTATAACAACTCCCATGTGTGCATAGAGTTGTATATCTGTTTTTTTTAAGTTCATACAAAAGCTGAGTGTTTCTGATATTATGTTTGTATTATCAGTTGTAAAGTATGGGAACTGCATTGATTCAAAGACTCCTTTTTTGATTAACATAAATGCCATGCCTGAAAAAGAAACAGGGATTATTTCATCTCTAATATCTTTTATTGTTAATTTATTATGGTCCATATCATGGCACGCTAAGTAGTTTGATTTTTCAATTCTAGCAACGCCTGTTATTATTTCTTTATCTGCTTCTAATAATTTTTCTAAATGCCAAGGTTCAAACACCATATCTGAATCTATAAACATTATATAATCATATTCATATTGTCCACCAAAAGGATTCTTGCATGGGTTACATTCAGTTTCAGGATTTATTCCCAAACAAATATACCTAGATAAATGCACTATTGATGTGTTTCCGTTACTTAACTCGTAGTCTATATTGTTATCATTGCAATACTTAATAAGTTTTGTCCATGAGGTTAAAAAGTTGTTGCTGAAATTTCTTCCAGGAATGCAAAATATTATTTTCATTTAACAAGATTGTGGATAGCCTGTTGCAACTGTTCCTGTGTTATTGTTTATAAATATATAATTTCTATTACCAGCTCCTGATGTAGAGTTCCCTAATACATAATAACCTGCTGCTAAAGGATTGTTTCCTGCACTATCGCTGTAACAAGTATCCCCTGCAGTAGGGTAGGTTCCAGATCCGTCATGATAATATGTTTGATTTAAAGTGTTTACGCTTCCATTAATAGGACAGGTCGCATTAAACACACCCATACTAGATGAAGTGTAAGATGTTAAGGAAACACATTGCTGAAAATTTGAAACAACACCAGAGTCACTAACCTGCATTACATAATCTGTATAAGTGCTAGTAACATCTGTTCCACACCCAATTAAACCTCCTCCATAACTTCCTATTTTAATCCATCTATTGTTAGCGTCCATTACTGTGCTCTGGCCACATCCATTGTAATTAAAATACAACACAGTTCCATTACCTAATGTTCCATTCCAATTCATAGCGATACAATTTGTAATAGTTCCAGTGCTAGAACATGCCGCTGATAAGCTTGCGTGTCCTATAACATCTGTACCATTAGAACTTTGATCATTTACCGTTCCACTAGGCGACCAACTTGCTTGATATAGTGTTGCTGCATCATGATCATAAGAATACCATTCTGAAAAAGCGTGAGGCACTACCGTGTCAGGGTATGCTAGACTATTTGTATTTGTAACATCATATGAAACACCTGATCCATTTGTGTTCCCGCCATTTACTAAGTCATACATAGATATAGGAGAAGTTATGCCAGAGCTAGAATTATAGTCATCGTAAACCTTTTCCCTAGCTAATTTAAGCATGTTCAATTGCCCACTACTTGGTACTGCCATTATTTATTTTTTAATTGTTCTTTCAAACTATCAACCTCAGCTTTTAATTCTTTTATAGCTTCTATAAATACCCCAGCCATATTACCATAAGCAACTGAGTACATTCCCTCATCATCTTTTTCAACAACTTCTGGCAACACTTCTAAAACTTCCTGAGCAATAACACCAACTTTAGTTGATTTATCATCTGTATCTTTTCTAGTGTATGTAACACCTCTTAATTGTGTAACCTTTTCTAAAGCACTGTTAATAGTAACAATATTTTCTTTTACTCTTTTATCTGAAAATGCAATTACATCACTGGTTGCCCTGATTGAACCAGCAACATCAAGCTTATATGATGGGTTAGTGCTATCACCAATTCTTATATCACCCGCATTACTAATATTTAGTGCCCATATACCACTATTAGTAACATCTGATGTTGTTGCAGCAACTCTAATTCTCATTCCCCAAGAATAATCATAAAAAATCCCTGCCCATTTTGAATTATTACTATTAAAAGTATATCCAGGGTATGTTTCTTTTACTCTTATAGTTTCACCCCATCCACCAGTCAAAATAGTAGCTCCATTGACTTCTAGCATACCATAATGATCTAAAGTCATTTTAGCAGTTGACCAATTACTTGATCCACTTTTTGATGTATAAAATCTAATTGAATGATTTTCAGATGATACATTACCAATAGTTCGCCAATGACCAGCATACATTTCTAAATCATTACCATAGGTTCTAATCATTCCATGATAATTCCCACTTATTCCTAAACCTAGAGATGGATAATCGCTTAATCCATTAACTCTAATTCCATCTGTACCATTTGAACCACCAGCTCCCAAATTAATATGAACATAAGCATCAGGGCTTTCACTATTAAATCCAGCTCTGTATCTAAAATATACATTACCATTTTGTTTTAAAGCTAATATGTGATTTGACACACCAGCATAACTAGGCGTTGCTGCTTGAGGATAAAAATTTAAATCATAACCTTGAGATGATGGTCGAGTTGAAATATCCCATCTAATAGCTCCATTTACATCAAAAAACAATTCTGATGCATCATCTCCAATAGTTCTTAATCTTGTTGTAGAGCGACCAGTGTCGGCTTGATTTATAAAACCAGATGTTGCAGCACTTCCATAAGAACCACCACTATATTTTAAATGTAATGGTGAAATAGGTGATGCACTATTTATACCAACGTGCCTATATTCTGAAATTGAAATTGCCGCATCTGCTATTGTTGCACTACCAGCACCAGTTTGTGGACCATTTAATAAATGTACTTTACCTTGAGCATTACCCTCTGTTAAATCAGTTCTCTCAAAGACAATAGCTGATTTTCTATAATTTAGATTCCCTTTTTCAAAATATCCAAAATGTATTCCTTGATAATAACCACTTCCATAACTACCCCCAAAAGAAACTTTTTGATTATTACCAGTTCCCAAATATACATCAAGTACTTGTTGTGGGGTATCTGTTTTTATACCAACTGAGGAAGTTGTAAATGTGGCTACTTGTTGCCCGCCAATATTAATATCTAATGGCTTATATCCAGCACTAGATCTATAACTACCAGCAATTTTATGCCTACCACCAACACTTCCTAGTGCCAATATTGAATCATCATCTTGTGCCTCAATATTTATACCACCCCATTGGCTATTAGCTGTTTGTTTTAATGCAAATTTTGGTGAAAAACCACCAGCTGTCAAATTGGACACATTTATTCCAACATTTAAACCAGTAAATATTGCATCATTATTGTTATTTATAGTTATATCACCACCAGTTGTCGCTAATCTTAAAGCACCACCAGATCCTATTACCTCAACAGCCATTGTAGAGGTTGTTTGTGAATAAATATTTGTGTAATCAGTTCCTATAAATTCCAGTTCATTATCACCAGCTGAATTGTATATTGATAATTTTCTTTGATTGACTGGTGAACCACCTATTCCAATATAACCACTGCCATCTATTGTTAATCTCTTTGTTGCCGAACCTCCTGTCATAAAGTGAATTTCTCCACCATCAGTTATGCTTTCAGCAAAAAATGAAATATCATTGCTAGTTCCCGATCCAGTAATTGTTTTTTCTTTGAAAATTCCTCCAGCTTGCGTTCCTGAATCAAAAATTCTTATATATCCAGTAGTATCTAAAACGCTGGCTGTAACAGTACCAGCACTTGTTATTGATCCCTCAACATTTAATGAGTTTGTAGCAACAGCAGTTTGATCGTAACTTGAACCAATAGTAACTCCACCATCAATATGTAATTTTTTACCAGCGACATTTGAACCACCGCCGCCAATAGCAAAAGTGCCATTTATACCATTATAGAATATATTTTCATTTATTGTATTACCATCATTAAAAGAAATACCACACCATGTGTCTGCACTGGTTAGAAATAATTGAGAATCTTGTGTTGTATTGACAATCAAAGCACCATCAGAAACTTTTACATTTCCGTTTTCAAATAGCTCTAAAGTATTTGTTAATGTTGTGCCAGTTTTTAATGTCAATGATCGAGCATTAATTGCTAAATCTCTATATCTTTCAGTCGAACCATGCCCACCATAACAATCAATATAACTTGAATCGCCATTATATTCAAGCCAAATTCGACCACCAGCGGCATTTGCACCACCTATTCTTAAATATGCAACTGTTGCTGTGTCTGCTCCAACATAAAAATTACTAGTGGTAATTTTAGTGTCTTGATTTATTTCAATAGTTCCACTATTTGGTACTGACATCCAATTTGTGCCAGTTCCACTTACATCATTTGATGTTGCAGCTTTCCAAAATCGTGTTCCAAAACTTGAATCATATCCAATACCAGCACTACTAGGATCGTAACTTACTCCATCAGCAGTACTTTTAAAAACTATAACTGGATAAACAGAGGTTAATAGTGCTGTTCTTCTCCATCCACCAGTCATGGTAACTCCATCATTTAATTCTAATCGCCCACTAAATATCCCATTACCAGTCGAAGTTATATCACCATTTTGACCAAATACTACAACTGCTGAACCTACTGCATTATATGCTGGGGTAGCAGCACGACTAAAAAAATACAAACCATTTGATGCACTACTATCTCTAGCTGATATATCCCAAGATACACCACCATCAATATCAAAAAACAACTCTGCTGGTGAATCTGTAATACTTCTTATTCTTTGTGTGCCTCGACCAGTTGTTGCTTCATTAATAAATCCACTTGTTGAATCAGCAGTATAATCACCACCAGAATATTTAATATGAAACTTAGATACTGGATCAATATTAACGCCTACGTTTCCTGAACTGTCTATACGGATTCTTTCTGTAGTACCTGTGTAAAAAATCAAATTATCTGAAACATTACCTATAGCTGCTAAAGTTGATGTTTGTGCTGAATTCCAAAAAGTTATTTGACTTTCGCCATTACTACCAGCATCACGACCTATTAAATCAAAACCATAAGAACTTGCAGGTGCTTTTACTTGTAATTTAGAATAACTTGCATTTGGTGTTAATCCTATTCCTACGTTTCCAGAACTGTCTATACGCATTTTTTCTGTTGGAGCAGAAGTTTTTGTACTTGATGTATAAAAAGCTAAATGACCACCTTCAGTTGTAGCAACAGAATCATCTCCAATTCCACTATATATTGCAGCACTATCATAGAAAGTACCACTATAAGTTTCATTATTAAATACTAATCCACCACCAAATCCACTATAAGGTTGACCATCTCCACCATTATAATCTGTTTTTATAATTAGAGAATCAAATTTAGATTGTCTTTGACCACTTGTATTGTTTTGAGGGCTAATTGTAGTAACCCCTGAACTGTCTATACGCATTCTTTCTATATTACTTGTATTAAATAATATATTTCCTGCAAATTCATTATCAAATTGTATATCTCCACCTGTGCTATTTCTTAATAGAATACTACCAGTTGATGTATTTCTTAAATATGAACTACCTGTACTATTATCAATAAAACTATGAGAACCATCGTGATATATTTCTAAGTCGCTATCAGTTCCAAACTCTAATTTACTGCCATCAGTAAAGTTTACATTTCTATCAATTCTATTAGGTACATCATTTGCCCTATTAGCACCAAATACTTTTATCAATCCATTACTTGCATGTGATTTTATAACTACTGCTATTTTTTGAACTTGACTTGTATATGCAGTCGGTTTAGTTGCAGTAAATTCACCAGCAGTTTCAGATACATATAATTCATCACCTATACTAAAACTAGAAGTGTCAATGCCACTAACTGTTCCAAACATTACTGCTAAGCCCTCAGCTTCATCTGCAATAGTTTCGTTTAGTACACCAATAGCTGGCATACTAGATGCAACATTAGCATCTGCTGCAATAACTTCTATAACATTGCCACTAGGTGGTGTTGCTGTTGGTGCTGCATGAACTACAACTCCTTTTGCAAGAGATGCACCACTAACATTTTTTACTGTAACCTCTAATCTTTTTGCTGAATCTGCGTTAAAATCAATCCATTGTGTTGCTGATCCTGTAGAAGATAGTACCTGGCCAGAATTTCCAGCTGCATTACTGCCATCATATAATTCATTTGTAATTTTGATACCCTCTTGAGCATCAATCTGATTCTTAAATTTTTGAGCCATAAAAGTATGCTTTGTGCAAAGATACTAAATTATCCTATCTTCTTGATCAAGACTCTATAGTCGCCGTCTGTGACTGTAGCAGCAAAAGCAACGGTTATTGTGTCTGTAGTGTCTCTTGCAATATCAACAAATATAGTATCGTAGTTAGTAGCATGGTAAACCTCAACCATAACATCTCTACTACCTAAAGAATGTGTAACCGTATAAGTGTTTGTGGATTTAGTTACTGAGCTTTCTGTAGCATCTAAAGCAACAGCAAATTCTCTATCTGAAGGAACTACAATAGTCTTTGAAACTAAGCCTGTAACGTGTCCGTAAGTATCTAAAGTTACATCTTGAATAACTGTATTACCCGAATTGTCTACTGAAGCTTGAGACGAAGTGTCATCGTGATTTATTGTTATTGAATCTCCTGTTGCATCAACTACTGTTGATATAGCATTACCACCTGATATAGTTAATGTGTCTGTAGAACTATCAGCAACCGCATCTGTTCCTGTGTCTGCTGTAACAGTTTTAAATGCATTTAATACAACC
>Ga0070751_1001447_pt1 | contig 13976 bp, 31 predicted proteins | sample VirMetDEL_Aug_28_FD_78514 | JGI IMG/M metagenome (GOLD analysis project Ga0070751, IMG submission 78514) | Aqueous microbial communities from the Delaware River and Bay under freshwater to marine salinity gradient to study organic matter... | ecosystem: Environmental > Aquatic > Marine > Coastal...
ACGTATTATTTGTATAGAACAATGACAATCACTAAAACCTGGCAAGTAATGAATGATCTTGAGGATGCTTTTTCTCAGATTACTACATTTAGTTTCATGCTCACACAACTACAAGAAGCGGTTGACAAAAATAACACCTCTGCAATAGTGGATATTGTTGCATCTCTTAACGCTTTTTATCCGGTTTATTGTGATAACTGGGACAAAAAATTCAAAATAGCATGGGATCAAATAGTTAAGAAACGCGGAGTTGAATGATGAAGAATCTGCCTGATAAAAAACAACTGGATATTATGTGGACAATGGCAACCAGTGGCGCTTTGGAAACTGGCACACGGCCTCATTATGGATTTGCAGATTTGCTATATGATTACCTTACAGACAACCTCGAAAACACTTATGGAGTAGAGTTTTGCTATGAATCCGAGATTAAAGGAAAAACTTCTGATATATCTTATAAAGAAGCAGAGATTATTAGAGATACCTGGCCTTCTCTATATACCTATCAAAGAATTTTAGAAGATGAGAAAAAGAAAAACGATCTGGAGGATTTGGGCTTTGGCCTTAGGAGAGAAGGCGGGGAAAGATGACAGAGAGTCAGATATCATTGCTATTATACGCACTATTATTTTTATCACTTACCTCATTACTAATATTGCTATCATTTCCAATGCAATAAGGCACTGGAATGATGTAGATTATTCTGTTCCAGAAAAACTATCATGATTTCTTCTGACAGATATTTACAGTTCTCTCCTGATAAAATATCTCATTTAAATCATTTAATAACCTCTAGGAGTAAGTATTATCCTTTGTCTCTTAAAGACACCGATTCTGTTAATATTTTTTCTATTCCTTGCGTATCTGTACTCACATTTTTAAGCAAAGCGATAAAAATTGTAGAAAACACAGAAGAGTACACAGAATACTTGCTTATAAAATCTTTCGGAGATGGGAAAAGTTACGAAAAAACTCCGCCTGGATCTATAAGAATATACGGACAAAACTTAGTTTGTTTTTATAATGGAAAAACGTGGAGAAGGCTTAAATAGGGCGGTTTTGCCTTATCCAGGTAGAGAATTACTCCCGCAGTCAAAAAGTGCATTTTTTGCCTTTAAATCGGGCTTTAAGCAGCGTTATATCTATGATCTTGGGCTGTCCACTGGAGAAGTGTTGTATGAATGCGCCGGAGGAATGGGCATTTCTGAAGAGAGATATATCATCCAACTGCATGAGTTGTTAAAGATGGGATATGCAGAGTCACTAATCCATGAGGTATTTGAAAAAGATTTTAAGGGGAAGTGGGGCCCGGCTAAATTCAAACGACTCAAGAGAGAAGTCAATTTGTCTTTGAGCAATCCTTCAAAGAGAATAATTGCAAAGTTATATTGTCTTTTGGCCTGCAGTGGGTTCAGACATAAATTCGATAGGTTTAATAGTTTTGCCGGAGACTACTTTCCTCATGCGCTAGATACCGTAAACTTGAGCATTTTAAATAAAAAACTAATCAACTCTGATTTTATTTTAAAGCACGGCAAGTTTTATTCTTTAGATAAAAACTTACTAACTAAACAGTCAGTTGTGCATTTTCATATGCCTAACTCAATGGGTAAGTACGGACAAAAATTTATCTGGAACTTAAATAAAAAGATAGATGTACTTGAGTATTTTGACTATCTAAACGAACAAAAAATAAACTTTTTTCTTACTTCTAGATTTGTTTCTAGAGGTAGAAAAGACCCAATTTTAGACTCTTGGTCAAAAAAATATAGCATTTTTGTTTTCCCAGAGTTTAAAGAAAAAAGTTCTTTCTCATCATCGGACATATTTATAACAAATTTTTAAAATGAAACAGCCCGAACAGCTGGGTACGCATATTCTTTTAAATATATGCGGATCTGACCCTGCTCTTTTAGATTCTATGGATGAGTTTATTACGTTTTCAGAAGGCGTACTCTATGACCATGGGTGCCATTTAATTAATTACCAAAAGCATAAGTTCCAACCTCAAGGTTTCACAGCGATTTTTATGCTTGCAGAGTCTCATCTTTCTATTCATACCTGGCCAGAGAAAGGCGTTGCTGCCTGTGACATTTTTACTTGCGGCATTGTTAATACCGAAGCAATTGCACAAGAGTTAGTTCGTTGGTTTTCTCCTCTAGAATATTCTCTTAGAAAAGTCTCTAGATAAATAAAACTACTTATGATATAATATATAGGTACATACTAAAAAGCCATGGCAGGAAAACGATCGATCTCTGGTTCCATATTTATCCCTGGAAAACCCAAATCTACTTCTCAAGGCCGCTCAAAAAATACAACCTATTCTGCAACTAGTAGAAATAAGCCCAGAAAGAAATATCGCGGACAGGGGCGCTAGGTCCTAAATTCTTAAGGAGATACCTCCTTTTTTTTTTTTCGGGATGTAGTAGAAAAGTATAACGCTGCTTTTGGGAAGCAGAGGAGAGGGGGCAGTACCTTCCATCCCGATTTAAGTGTATAGGTTTATATGCGAATTAATCTTTGGTACTCGAACGAATTAAATCAGTGGAGATGGACTCTTACTGATAACCGTAGGCCTGTTTGTCATCAAGAATCTGGACAACAACCGGATCTTAGGGCTGCAATGAATGACGTTGCAAATACTGTAGAATATTTACTAAATAGAAAATTTAATTAAATCACTTTTTTACCATAGTCTAAATTACTTATAGGGAGGAGGAGTAGTTGCCTCTTTCTATTATTTATTTAGTTAAATGGAAGAAGAATTAGATAAAAAATCTTTAAAAGATAAAGACCATGAAGAAAAAAGAGAATGGCTTAGCGACTTAGTAAAACTTGTTGTTTTAGTTTGGTCTGCTTCGTTACTTACAGCGTCGTATTTCAGACTTCCTAATGGGCAAAAAATAATGGATTTCGATCCGACCTTTATTGCGTCGGTATTCTCCGGCTCATTAGCAGGATTTGGGATTGCTTCTGCAAAAAATAATAGCATGAATAATCAAAAGTCCGGGTCATCTGGACAAAATAACGTGCCAAAAACAGAACATAAAAAAGAAGAGAAAGAACCAGAAGTAAAGCCTGTGTGGAACAAGTGAGTTGAAAGATAGGTATATAAGTTTGTAGTTTAAAATGATTCCCGAAGGTTGGAAAAAAATCTCGTATTCTGATGAGATGGTACCAGAGGCTATTAGAGCTAACGCTAAGCCTGGTGCTACTTATCAAAATCCAAAATCCGGTCATACACTTCAAAAACAGGCCAATGGCCGATGGAAACTTATCGGCAAAGGTGATAATATGGGGGCAAATAAACCTGCCCCCAAAAGCTCTTCTATGCCAGACGTTTCTAAGATGAAAAAATTGGCCGAGGGAAACTACGGAATAGTATATAAAGACGAGGCAAATAATCGCGTTGTAAAGACGTTAAAAGAAGGAAAAGAATGGGGAGCTTACGAGGTGGAACTTGGAAAGCGCATGGCGGAACTGGGCCATTCTCCTAAAGTCCATTCTTCTTCTTCTCAGCATATTGAAATGGATGCAATTAATGGCAAGCCTTTATGGTCAAATGGATATAATCGCACTGATGAGGAAAAAGAGCGCGATTTGAAGATGACCGTTGTCCAAGCCGCTAAATCTCTCAAGGCTATCAAAGACCTTCATAAGCTTGGATATTTTCATGGAGATATGCATAATCAGCAGTTCATGGTAGATGGTGAAGGAGGTACGGAGTCATCTCTAATCGACTATGGTCTGAGCGATAAAATCGAAACAAATCCCACCAAGGCCATTATCGATTTCAATAAAGTATACAGACTGCTCGATATCGATCGACCCGAATTTGATTCTGATCCATTTGCGCAGTTAGTGCGTAAATCAGTAGCAGATTACAAAGAAGTAAAAGGAGCTTCTAAAAAAGCTAAAGAGCAAAAGCTAGAAATAGCAAAGAATTACGTATCTGCGTTAAAAGATATGCAATAAAACCTAGATAAACGGTTGACAAATAGCCCACTCATGGTTTATAATATACTAGTGAAATCTTTTTAATTATTTCTTTAGGATTTCATAAAAGATCATGTCGAGATCTTTTTCATCCGAGGAGGTAACTTTTCCTTCACGAGACAATTTATTACAACTATGATTAAGTCCACTTTCGCAGCTCTTGCTGCCACTCCTTTTCTCGCTAGCGCCGCGTTTGCGGGTCCTTATGTCAACATCGAAAATAACGCCGGGTTTGTAGGTAGTGATTTTGGTGGTAGTGCAACTGACTTCCACGTTGGTTATGGCGGAGAGTCTGGCGCACTTGGCTATTATATCCAAGGCGGCCCTACAATCGTAGCTATTGATGGCGCTGATACTGAAACTGGTTTTTCTGGTAAAGTTGGTGGTAGCGTTGCTGCTACTGAAAACCTTAGCGTTTATGGCGAGCTTTCCATGAACACCGCTGGAGCCGGTGATAATGGCTATGGTACTAAAGTCGGTGTAACCTGGTCGTTCTGATATAATACTTAGCAAGTAGTTTCTACGCCCTCTTCAACGAGGAGGGCTTTTTAATTAAAATGACTGTAACCAAAAACGAATTTGGCCAACTTAATATGTTTGCCAAAGAGCCAGCAATGTACATGACCAAAGAAGCTCTAGAGCGCTATGGTATTGAGCCGTACGCAGAGCGAGCTGAAAAAATGAATGGTCGTTGGGCAATGATGGGAATCATCTCTGGGATTATTTCCTACGCTTTAACGGGTAATTTGTTTTTTGGAGTAGCTTAAAATGGAAGCGTTTTTTTATACAATTACCGCTGTTGGATTTATTATTCTTCTGGTAAAATCTGTAGAAAACCTTTTTAAAACTTACTAATGACTACTTACAATGTTACTCTCCAGTCTCCTAACGGCACCGAGACTGTCATTGAATGTTCAGACGATCAATACATTCTTGAAGCGGCAGAGGAGGCGGGCGTTGATCTCCCTTCTTCGTGCAAAGCAGGCGCTTGTTCAGCTTGTGCAGGAAAACTCCTCTCTGGTACAGTAAATAACGAGGAGCAATCGTTCCTTGACGATGATCAACTTGAGGAAGGATGGGTGCTTACTTGTGTGGCGTATCCCACAAGCGATTGTGTAATTCTCACTGAGCAAGAGGAGAACCTATGATGAAAGCATTCTTTGCGTTCCTCACTGTTATGTTTCTTGCTCTTCCAGCATGGGCAATTGACGTAACAATGGGCTCAGGTGGTAATCTTGTCTTTGAACCTTCTGAAATTTCAGTTTCAGCCGGAGACACCGTTCATTTTGTAAATGGTATGTTACCTCCTCATAATGTAATTGTTGAAAACCACCCTGAACTCTCCCATGAAGGCCTTCTCTTTGCCCCTGGTGAAAGTTTTGACATTACATTTACTGAAGCTGGAGACTACACTTTTTGGTGCGCTCCGCATAAAGGTGCGGGGATGATTGGAACAGCTCACGTTTCATAAATTAATAATGCATTATTTCCATCACATTATACATATGATATTTTGCTGTCTTATTGGAGTTGGAGCAGGATCCTTGATTATCTGGGGATACAATAAGCTAAAACAAAATAAAGACCATAACTCATGAAAAAGGCTGAATGGTTAGGACAACTCTCTATTGCTCTTCAAAAATTAGAATGGACCGCTGATGATGAAATTGAGGTGGACATTGGTGGAGTAGCAGTAACAGGAACCGCTACTCATGAAGATGCTAATCCAAAATGGGCAAAACCATTTGGAACAGTTACTTATCAAAAAGATGCTTTTATTGTAATAAAAAATAAAACTCGTTTCCCAAAACAAAAATCTATTCCTAATCCCGAACTAAAACAGAAACATGACCCTTCTAGTACCTGAAGTAAATTTTCATGTGCGCGTAAGAGACGAATCCATCGAAGGTCCTAATCCTTATCGATGGGAAAATATCACAACAAAAGACTTTTTTGAAAATAAAAAAGTTATTGTTTTCTCTCTACCAGGTGCATTTACGCCTACGTGTTCTACGTACCAACTTCCAGGTTACGAAGAAAAATACGAAGAGTTTAAATATCTTGGTATTGATGAAGTTTATTGTTTGTCTGTGAACGATAGCTTTGTAATGAATGCCTGGTTTAAACAACAAAATGTCAGAAGTATTAAGCCCATCCCTGACGGTAGCGGCGAGTTTACTCATGCTATGGGTATGTCTGTCTCTAAATCGAATTTAGGCTTTGGTTTTAGATCTTGGAGATATTCAATGCTAGTGAATAACTTAGTTATTGAAAAAATCTTTGAAGAACCTGGTAAAATTGGCAATTGCTCCGTGGATCCTTATGAAGTAAGCGATCCTCAGACTATGCTTAATTACTTAAAACTAAATGCTTAAATATTTTCTTGCTACTATTCGATGGGGTAAGTTATCCCCTGAAGATAAAAATAAAGTAAAGTCTTTGTCTTTAAAAGAAATTTTTAATTCTGCCTATCTAACTAAAAATTATTACGGATAAACATCATGGAAAAGTTTGGTTTTACTCCTGAAGCAGAGATCCTTAACGCTCGTCTTGCGATGCTAGGTTTTGTTGCTGCTGTAGGTTCTTATCTTGTTACCGGACAGATTATTCCTGGAATTTGGTAAAATAATTAAAACTTAATTAAATTTACAACTTTAGATTAAAATTAAAGAGATAGGCTACTAATCTATCTCTTTCTTTTTGGAAGGGTGGCAGAGTTCGGCTTATTGCACCTGTCTTGAAAACAGGCATGGTTAAACCCATCGGGGGTTCAAATCCCTCTCCTTCCGTTTATTATGCCAAGAAACAAAATAAACAAAATAGACCTCTTATCTAGGATATATAAAATAAAAACAGAGATAGATGAAGGGCTAATAAATCAGAACTGGTCTGATTCTCAAAAGTTGTCTGCTACTCAAGTTTTATATAAAATTCTTGATGTTGTTCAAGAATATAGATACTAAAATAGTATAAATAAGTACGTAGTATTTACGTATCACGAGTAGTATGCACTAGTTCCTAGTATTTAAAATGGAAGTTAATTTGATCGGTCTCTATCTAGTACTCTTTATTATTGTAGGTATGATTGCTTACGCAGGAATAGAAGGTACTATGGACGTGTTTGTCTATTTAAATCTCCAATTAAGATTGGTTTACATAAATTTCAGAAAAGAGATTATGAAATTTAAATTAAAAAGAGGCCTTGATAAAATGCGTAATAACTATTTAAAAGAATTGGAGAAGCTTAATGACAAATAAAGATAGAGAAATATCCGATCTTTCTCTTGAACGCAAAGAATGCCCTAAGTGCGGCGCAATTTGGATAAATGATCAGCATTACTGGTCTGGAAACGGAAAGAAAGGAAACGAACTCGATTTAGCTGGGTTAGTTTGTAATAAGTATGGAGACGACTCTTGCATCAATCCAGCACATGGGTTAGATGGCGGAGATACCTGGGAAAAGAGATTTGCGAGTTTTGAAGAATTAGAAGACTTTTAATTTAGTAGATGGACGAGGATTTCTCTAAAGAAGATTTTAAAATCCTTGAAAAAAGGATGAAAGATCTTAAACTCCAAGAACTTTTTCACGAACCAAGTTATTGGGAAGATGAGGAAGACGAAGAGTAAATACTATTAAGTATCATAATGACAAAAAAAGACCGCGTCTCTATTGCGCATAGCCTATTCGTCGAATCTGTTATTAAACCAGATCCCGAGCTAAGATCGATTTCTCATGAGCAGCAATGCTTTTATGAACTAATGGAATGGAGAGACAAGGTTTTAGAGTTTTTAGAAAAAGAGCGCGAAAATCTCTAAGTTTAAAGGCAGATATATTGCATAAAACAGATATATCATCATGGCGCTATTTGGAAATAGTAAAGTGGCAGTAATTGAGTCTAAAATTCAGGGATATGAGAAATATTTTGAAAAATTAGACGAATCGATAGAAAAACTTAGCGAGGTTTCTGTGGGTATAAAAGAAATGCTTATTCGTCACGAAGGGAAGCTTGATGAAAGAGTTCTGTCTGAAGAAAATATAAATTTAAAGCTAGAAGAAATCAAGAAAGAAAGTCATGAGGAGCACAAGGTGCTCGAGAATAAAATCTTAGATATTGAAAAGAAAATAGAAGATATTTTTAGATGGAAATGGACCGCGGCAGGGGCAATATTAATCGTCGGCCTTCTTATCGGACAAGTGTTTCCAGACTATAAAGTAATTCCAGATCAAGCTATTGTTGAATTTGGCAATGATTAGTGTAAAGTCTCATAGTTAGTTAGTTAACTATGAGCTTTTTAGTAGCAAATGTACCTCCGCACAAATGCTATGTGCGAAAAGAATATCTCTATGATTTAGAAAGTGGCCACGGAGAGTTCACCGAAGCCGTCTGGATTAGCGTAAAATCCATCGCCCGCCGCGCTATATACATTGAGGCACTTTTACCGGAGTACGGGGCCCTCTATGACAAACTTCCGCTCCATGCGTTTGTTTCTGATCCTGAAACCCCTTCACCAGACCTCCCGCTTGATGTGATAGAGCTGTGGGATTGCTTTAGCTACGATATCACAGTGTTGGAAAAATTTACTCTTAGTGGGCTGAGGTGCAAGTTCCTTGGTAAGGACAAGCAATGGCACCATGGTGAGTATATGTTTACCATTGATGCTTGCGAACCAGACTATAATCGTCCGCGTCTTGGCCTATCAGAAACTCCCGACGAGCATAAGTCATTTAATGTCATTCAGCTCGATAATGGACAATATGCGGCCCAGCCTAATAACAGAGTGATTTGGTACGAGGCTTCTATGATTCCTAAAGAAACATTACGTCCAGACTTCAAGGTATCTACTCACGATTTTGCTGTAGAGATCGATCCATCTTGGTCTGTTGGTGCAAGTACTGAATGGCAATATAAAACTCCTGAAGAATCTGAAGAAATTTTTAAATATGATTTAAAGGATTGACAAGATGCCACTCTTCTTGTATAATATATTCATAGGAAATTGATCTGATGCTTACGAATCTTCAAAAAGAATTTTCTATAAAAGAGTTTCAAGATAACTTTGATACTCTAATGTCCCGCGTAGAAAACGGCGAAACGTTTACCATTTATGACGGACCTAATAGGGTTCTGATTATGCCCATTGATCAATTTCCTCAGCTCCATCCAATTAATAAAGTTTGGAGGGCTAGCGATTAAAAAACGCAAGGGACTGTCGCCTATTGGTTAAGGCCCACTGCTTATAACGGTGTGAACTGAGTTCAATTCTCAGCAGTCCCATTGCTCCTTTAGCAATCTGGTGAATGCAGCGAACTCATAATTCGCGTGAGGCGTGTTCGATCCACGCAAGGAGCACCTCGAAAAATTATATGGAGTCAAAACTACAAAAATCACTAGAAATGCTTTTTAAAGCAAAATGGAATGTCCCTAAAGCAGCAGATAATTCTGGCTTAACTCAAAGAGACATGAAAATTATGTTCAATGAGTATTGTCGTTTAAATCCACCAACGTATGATCGCTTAGGTATTCCTACTATTTAATTTTTGTTAGCGAGTATGGCGGAATCGGTAGACGCACCAGACTTAAAATCTGTTGGGCATTAGCCCGTGGGAGTTCAAGTCTCCCTACTCGCATTAACACCTTATTATGAAAAAATTTCTTTTTCTTCTTGCTTTTATCCTTCTTCCTTCTTTAGTTCTAGCAAACGAAGAAAAAATTAAAAAATATAAGACCTACGACTCTCTTGGGTGTTTGATCTTAGAGGAGTGTAAAGACAATCTCAAGCAAATTAAATCGATTTCGGATATTCAACGTAGTTATCCTAACGTTGATTATAGCTACGTTGCTTCTGAATTTAATCAGATGCTCACCGCACTTAATAAAATTGGAGTTGTGGTTTTTTTAGCTGATGAAAAATATTTCCCACCTCTACACAGAGGAGTATATCATACTGTGAGTAATAAGCTTTATCTTAACAGCTCATATATGCAAGAGCCTGGGGTTTTTATGACCGTAATGCGCCATGAAGGATGGCATGCGGCTCAAGATTGTATGGCAGGAACAATCGATAACTCTATGATCGCAATAATAAAACCAGAGGAAGACGTTCCTGATTTATGGAGAAATATCGCAAAAAATACGTATCCTAAATCATCTTTGCCATGGGAAACTGAAGCTTTGTGGGCAGGAAAAACAAAAGATATGACAATGAAGGCCTTAAATGCCTGTGCAAATGGTAATATGTGGGAGGTCTATGATCCCACTCCGCTTACCCGTAAGTGGTTAAAAGAAAATAATTACCTAAAATGAAATTTGTAGTTGAAACTTATTTTGAAGGCAAAATAATTATGCGAGATGCTCCTGACGCAATAGATGGGGATGTTTGACAGTATATACTGCTCTTGCGATATAGGCACTTCTTTTTACTTTAAAGAATTACAAACTAAAGATCTAGATTGCTCTATGAGAACTTTTTGGATAAGTCCTATTGGGCAATTATTCGAGATAGATTACTCAGGTACTTATGACTTTATTGAAAAAGAAGATAACAACGGCCTTTGGTTTAATTTTGACAAAGTTAAAAATGGCAACAAAGGTAGAGTTTTTCCGTGCGCTATTACCGAGTTAATTGAGGTATATCCTGCAAAATGGAATTGCTATTATGCTCCGCTACCTCGAATAAAAATTTTATTCATAGACGGAGTAATTGAGTCTCTTATCTAGTTTAATTTATGTCTTATCAATCAGTAATTAAATTTCAGTTTGATAGAAAGTGGAAAAAAGAAAATGGATTTTTTAGAGACGAAGATCTTCCGAATAATCGCATAAAAATTAAAGTCCCCGTACAAACGTTAAGCATTTCTAGTTTCTTTAGTACGTTTAAAGCTTTTTTACTTTCTGTAGGTTTTAAAGAAGAAGAAATAGTTAAAGGCGCACTTCTGTTTCTTGGTAATAGCAAAAGAGTCGAAGAACTTTTAAAAACTTACGGACTAGATATTAAAGGCAATGAGGACTCTAAAATTTGGGAGCAAAGATTTAAAGAATTAAAAAAATCTTATGAAAAATTGCTTGTAGAGAAAGAATATCTAGAAGGGTTTTCTTTAGGAGGAAAATGAAAAACATACTTGATAAATACTTTTCTTGGTCTGATAAAATTAACGAACCTTTTTATAAGCATAAAGATAGACTAGCTCTTTATGTAATTTTAGGGCAAAGTTTATTAGTCACATTGGCCTTATTTCAAATACACAATAAAGATAAGCTTACGTTAGTTTGTAAAGCAGACTTCTATAACGCTCAATTAGTGTGTAAAGAAAGATAATTAATGTTTTAAAGTTAAATAAGCATTTGGAGAAAAACTTTGCTTTCAACAAACTACCGACTCCGGCTGGAATTTATTTGCAATAAAATAGCAAATAGAGAAGAAGTTAAGCTAGAGGATATGATCTGGGCCGAAAAAATTGCTAAGGCAAATCGCTCTGCGGCGAGTATGCTCAGAAAAGCACGAAGAACTGCTGCGAATCCAGACATGGTTGAAGGAGGACTCGATGATTTCATGAACAAGATGGACTTAGGTGATCCTGACCCTTCCAACCATAGGACCAAATTTGAAAGCGTAGATGATTTGATTAATTGGTTCAAACAGGATAAAACTGACGACTGGAGACAAAGAGATTAATCCAATGAGACAACTCAGCACCGGTTTTTACATTACAACTATTTTGCTTGTAACTTTTTGCTTAATAGAAATACTACATCTCAACTATCATAGAGACATGAGCGCTCATTGCAGAGCAAACGGAGAAAGACTAAAGCAACACGTATGTACTGAAAATCGTGATTACTAATAAAGTAATAGGTTACTTACTAACTTCTCTTATTCTCTATCTATTTGCAATAGTTGCATGTACTCTTTATTTAGATACAAGATCAAGATACCCAAATAATCTCTATGAAAGACCTCTGGAAAGAATACAAAAAAGCTTTATTTGAGACTATTCCACTAACTAACGGGAATACTTGGGCAGAATGGAGTGGTAAAAAACTTAGCCTAGTAGCAAAAACTTACTCCGGCGAGCACTTGATAAAATCCAGAGAAGCAGAAATCTGGAGCGATAGATCCTGTATTTATAACAATATTATCTATCCAAAAACTAACTCAAGATATTTACCTTATGGCGTTCCGTGTTTTGGCATGGACCTCATGGGATTTTTTGACAAAAAAGTGATTATTGTTTTTGATTTCCAGCATCCTAAGTCTAAATACTTGTTCAAAACGCCTTATCTACCTGAGATAAAGAACGAGATTAGGTTCTTTGAAACAGGAAATCATTTTTCTCCTCATGCGTTTGTTGTGAAATGCACAGCAAATGATGTCGGGGATTATCTGGAAACGTTCAAAGAATACCTAAAAGTATATTCTCATATACTCTACTCTAACGAACCTACAGAAGAAGATACTTCAAAATATGCGGAATTTGATCAGTATATGAGAGACCTTGATCCTGTTGCTGGATATTTAAAATCTAACTTCGGAGAAGAAAAAGCAGAGAGCTTTGTTAATGACTTTTTGTTTACTTACTAACGTGGTATAATAAATTTATCGATCAAGATTGCCAAATTAGCTCAGCTGGATAGAGCAACGGTTTTGTAAACCGTAGGTCGTCGGTTCAAGTCCGACATTTGGCTTATTTTTAGTTTAAAGTTTTCTGCGCAATGAAATAATGCAGATATTATTTAACTTGATGGCCTTGGCCTCTTTTACTTTTACCTCTGCTGTGATAGGTAGTGGGGTTTATATTTATGCAAATAAAGCCGGAATAATCGAAAAAGTAAAAGAAAAGGTTAATGAGACAATAGCCGAAGAAATCTCTAACGCGATTCCTAGAGCGCTTGATCAGTCCATTACTCGTCCAGGTCCGTCTACTCACACTAAGCTTCTTTTCTAAATGTAAATTTTGAACATTTTCAGTTTACTTTGTGATAGAATACATGAGGTAAATTGATTAGGCCCGAGTGGTGTAACGGTAGCCACGACAGACTTAGAATCTGTTGCCGAGAGGCGTGGAGGTTCAAGTCCTCTCTCGGGCATATTCTTTATTTAATTTTAATATGATTAAAACTTTTTTTGGAATTTCTTTAATTTTTTTAGCAGGAGCAGCTTGTTCTTATCCATCCATTGAAGAAATAGAAAATCCTCCTTATACAATTATTGAGGAAGATTCTTCAAAAAAATCAGTAGAGGATTTTAAAGACGTTATACGATTAGAAGTTCAAGAAAAGTTTTGGACGTGCCCTAGTTGCTCATATAACGAGAAATATGTACTAAAAGCGTTTCAAGAGGAACGCAACATCAGGGACAAAAATGCTCTGGCTACTCTAATGGGAAATATTAAATCCGAGTCAAACTTTATTCCTAATGTTTGCGAAGGTGGCGCAAGAGTTTCTTACAAAAATTGCTATAAGGGAGGCTACGGGCTAATTCAATGGACATCTGTTGGCAGGTATAAGGGGCTCGGGACTTTTTGTGAAAGGTATAATTGCGATCCGTCATCTCTAGAAGGTCAAGTTAGGTATATGCTTAATGAGCCAATATTCATTAGATATTTGCCCGAATTCCAAGGAACGGGCCGCGAAGTTTCGCAATACATGGTCCCAGCGTATTATTGGTTAGGCTGGGGAATCGAAGGGCGCAGAAGGCAATATGCTTACGACTACACAAATAAATTTGTCTGGGCGTAAGATTGACAATTATGCCTAACTCTGGTATAATTTTTTTACTGACTCAATAGCTCAGCTGGATAGAGCAACTGCCTTCTAAGCAGTCGGTCGTAGGTTCGAATCCTACTTGAGTCGCCTTGCGGGGTTAGTTCAGCGGTAGAACGCTATCCTTCCAAGTTAGATGTCGTCGGTTCGATTCCGATACCCCGCTCTGAACCTTCGGGTTCTTATTCCACAATAGCTCAGCGGTAGAGTCGGTGA
>Ga0070751_1001449_pt1 | contig 13966 bp, 12 predicted proteins | sample VirMetDEL_Aug_28_FD_78514 | JGI IMG/M metagenome (GOLD analysis project Ga0070751, IMG submission 78514) | Aqueous microbial communities from the Delaware River and Bay under freshwater to marine salinity gradient to study organic matter... | ecosystem: Environmental > Aquatic > Marine > Coastal...
AACAGTAACTGTATCAGCTGTCGCTGCTAATACGTTATATCCAATAGCATACGCTCCAGCTGCATTACTTTGAGCATAGAATCCAAAAGCACCTCCACAATTTCCTGCACTATTAATACAAGATCTAGCACCTACTGCAGTTCCACATCCTACATTAGAACAAGAACATCTACCTACGCCAACGCCAAAATCACCGTTGATTCTACCAGTTGATCCTATTAAAGTAGATGAAGATTGAACCATATAACCAGTTCCATTTGGGTTATCTGATCCTATAGATATGCCATAGCTATCTGCTTTTGATTCATCACCTATAGCGATAGCTAATGAGTTTACGCACGTGCGTGATCCTAAAGCCACCGATGAACCTCCAAATGCTCTACCAGTTGCACCACATCCAATTATGACAGCATTACCTCCATATGTTGCTCCATTTAATGAAGTAGCTCCACATCCTATGACTATTACCCCACCTGCATCACTTGTAGCACCGTCACCTAAACTAATTGCTCCTTGTCCTCCAGCACATGCAGCTAAAGTTACTAAACTATCAGCATTCTTTAGTGAATCAGTTGTGGCATCGTTAACCAAACCTGCAGCTCCGCCTCCAGCAGCATCGATAGTTATATTATTTGAACCATCATCAGTCAAGGTTACATTAGTACCTGCGACTAACTTGACAGTATCTGTAGTTGCATCAGAACCAGTTAAGTTGACGTTAACGTCAGTACCAGACTGAGCAGAAGCCAAATCATAAGTAGTATTATTATCTGGCAAACCAGTCACAGTAGCTGATGTAAAGTCTGCTGTGCCTGTAAATACAGTACATGTTGTACCTACGGCGATTGAAGCATCATTACCAAGACCATCAGAAAGCGTCTTCGGTGTAGCGCCTATCGCACCGTTATCTCCTGTTTTCAATAAACCGCAGTAGGAGTTATCGATCTGCAGTCCTGTTAATGTTGTTCCCATTTTATATTATTATATTTAGACTAATGTTGTTGTTAAGTTTCCTGAGTTATCTACAGCTATTCTGTAAGAGTTTAATCCATCTGGCGTCTTGACTATTAGGCCTTTACCTGCTACGCACGTCTCGAGCTCACAGGTAGTTAGAGTGCTAGCTCTATTAGCTGTAACGCAATATCCTAAAGCTAGAGATTCATCTGCGTCAGCTCGTGCGTACGCACCTAAAGCTACAGAAAAGCATCCATTTGTGTTAGCTGAAAATCCCACAGATGTACCAGCAGTTGCACCTCCATCAACACGAGAGGATGCACCGATAGCTGTACCAGCTCCTACTATAGAACAAACTCTAGCATTATAACCTACAGCTGTACCATAAAAGCCTCCTTCAATATAACCTTGATGACCAATCTTTACAGCAGATCCAGCTGTTGCAGTTACATAAGCACTTGGACCTATTACAACACTTTGATTATTACATGCTTCTGTATAATTACCTATAGCTATTGCACCTGTGCAAGCTTTACTAACATTACCAATACTTATACTTTGGCCTTGACTTGTAGCACAAAAACCCATAGAAATACCACCTTGACAACCAACAGCACATTTTCCAATTGCAATACTACCTGTACAGTCAAAAAAACCATAAGTATCATCTAGTAATGCACAAGCTTGTGAACCTATAGCTATTGCAGATTCACATGTTACACAGTTATTAGAACCAATAGAAATATTATATGAACCTTCTACACAGTTAACAGCACCTATACCTATATTACTAGTGCCTGTACCACAAATTAAACCTATAAAGTTGCAGCAGCCTAATGCAACAGATTGGTTATGAGCAACTCCATTGGATCTACCGATAGAAACTGAATCTTGAACTCCTGTAAATGTCTCTGAGTCGTGACCTATAGCAACGCCGCCTGTGCCTCTTGCAGCAGATCCGCAACCTATAGTTACTGAACAATCACCTGTGCCTATTGTAAGATGACCTATAGAGACAGCTCTTAGGCCATTAGCTGATGCTCCATACCCTAAACCAACTGCATACTCAGCAGCTGCAGCACCTCGACCTATCGCAACACCTGCACAACCAGATACAGATGTACCGAATCCCATAGTTATGCCTTCTTCACATAGTGTAGTAGCTCCTTCACCAATAGCTATACTTTTACAGCCATCTGCGTAAGCTGCATTACCTAATGCAATCGAGCAAGTACCTAAAGCACAAGCTGCGATAGTAGTAACATCTGATCTCATTGAATCAGTGCCTGTACCATTAACTAAACCAGCTGCTCCTGTAATACCTGTAACTGTAGCTCCTGTAAAATCATGGCTACCTATATAGATTGCACCTACTGTACCTAAAGCGATGGGCACATTGTTGCCTACACCGTCAGTTATAAGCTTAGGTGTAGCATTAAGAGCTGCATTGTCACAAGTTTTGAGAACACCTGGATAAGTGTTACAAACTAATTTATTAAATAATGATAATCCCATCAGTTGTTAGTTGTTTTTAGCTCCATGTTCTTGGCTCTAGGTTCCACTGTCTAGTATTTAAGTTCCAAATAAAAGATGGAGGAGGTGTAGGCCCACCGTTACACCAATGATCTGCGATAGCAAACCACCAAGTGCCATTTAAAGGCTCAGTTATACCGTAACTTTCAGCTAAGGCTTGAACCCAACTATCATTAACAGGTGCTGTAACACCCTCAGCTGCACAGAGCGCTTGTATCCAGCTACCATTAACTGGTTCAGTTGCACCAAGGTAAAGTGCTATAGCTGAGACCCAAGTGCCTCCATTTGGTTCTGTGACAGCTCCACCTGATCGGCAGTCTGCATAGTCTCTAGTTACATTTAAAATATCCATCTGTTATGTTATAAGATATATTTGTAGGCTTAATTGTCAGGGAGTGTAAGTCACTATATTACCTGAATTATCAATGCCTATACCAAGAGTTGTTAAACCATCAGGAGAAGTAACAACTAAACCTTGACCAACTACACAAGCTTCGAAAGCACAGCTTGTAGTATAGTCAGCTCTAGTTGCACAAACGCCTCGCCCTAAAGCAACAGCGCCAACTGCAAATGTATTAGCACAACAACCTATAGCTATACTATCATTACCATTAACATAAGTTCTAAAACCTAAAGCTATAGTACATGAACCGCCTGAAGTGTTAGCTCCACAACCTATGGCTATAGATTCTTGAGTTACTCTAGCTGAGTTACCTATAGCTATAGCATTAGGTCTAATAGCATCAAAGACTTGAGTATTAAAGCCTATTGCAATCGAGCAATTGCCTATAGCACATGATATTCTACCAATTGAGATAGAATCATTACCTGTAGCGTTAGAACTCTGTCCTATAGATGTCGTGCATAAACCACAAGCTTGAGCACCTCTGCCTATACTAATAGAATCACAAGAACCTCCTGTAACCAATGCTCCACATCCAATAGCAACACTATCGTTTGCAGTGTTAGTTGCACACGATCCTATACTAACACCATCTCTAACGGCTCTAGTATTACTACCTATAGCAATACCACATTGTGCTGGAGCTGCATTACAACCTATTGCAATAGCTTTGACTCTACTAACATCAAAATCACAAGCATTATGACCTATTACAATAGAACAATCAGCATAGGCTTGAGCATTATCACCTAATGCAATTGAGCAATTACCTGAAGCTGTAGCTGGATTAGTCACTAAGCTATCTGCATTCTTTAGTGAGTCAGTACCAGTGCCTGATACCAAACCTGCAGCACCACCAGAAGCATCGATAGTAATTTGGTTAGAACCATTATCAGTTAGTGTAATATTAGTTCCTGCTGCAAACTTAACAGTATCTGTAGTAGCATCTGAGCCAGTTAGATTTACGTTAACATCTGATCCTGCTTGAGCTGAAGCTAAATCGTAAGTTGTATCAGTGTCTGCAGCTACAGCAATAGTTACATTATTAGAACCATCATCAGTTAAGGTTACATTAGAACCTGCTACAAGCGTTATGGTGTCTACTGTCGCGTCTGAACCAGTTAAGTTAAGGTTTACGTTGCTGGCACTTTGAGCTGAACCTAGATCATAGGTTGTATCTGTAGTAGGTATACCAGTTACTGTAGCAGCTGAAAAGTCAGCCGTGCCTGTAAAGATTAAAGACGATGAGCTAGCACACACTGTCAATGCGTTACCTGCACCATCGCTAAGTTGTTTAGGACTAGCTGTTATCGCTGTGTTGTCCAAAGTTTTGATGATGCCTAGATAAGAGGCACCGACTTGATTTCCTGTTAAACTAGCCATATCACTTGGTTTTTTTAGTTGGTTGAACCTTTACTTGAACTTTCTTTTGTAGAAATAGTCTAAGTAGGTTAATATTTTTATCTGTTTTCTTAGTTGATTTCATCTGTGCAGTATTCACATTCACCACAGTCACAAGCTCTAGACTTTCTATACTTGCCAGGTATAACCAAACCAGTAAAGTAGGCAGTTGACCTATTAGGTGCCATACCATCTTTAGAAGTGTAGCTAGTATACTCTGTGTATAACTCTGAGTGATTAACTAAGTAGTCTCTTAACCTCTCGTCATAGAATTGAGCTGTTTGTTTAATATTGTTTCTCAAGTACTGAAGTTCTTCTAAAGTTATAGTGTCAGCCACTTCTGAATTGCCTGAAACAACTCCTTTATTCTTCGTTCTGTACTTAAGATGAGGTAGTGCGCTCCAATAAGCGTAGTGAACAACAACTGGAGTGATATAATCATCCAATAGTGTCTTATAATCTGGATCAATCGGCGTACCTGATACAATATTGTCGACAACATCATCTTTGATTCTTTTGTATAATTTAGAACCCAATGACTGAGCTATATAGATGTCTTGGACTTGCAAAACATATGGGTAAAGGTCGCTTGGATCAACATTCTCATCGATACCAGTGTATCCTTTAAGTCTTTCTTCTGTTACAAATAATGCTGTAGCCATAGTTATTCTTGGTTTGTTTCTATTGTATCTTCGATGTTGTCTTCAACTACCTCTTCGACATCTACTGTATACATAATCGAAGCTTGTTCAATCTCTAAGTTTACATTTAGACCGAACCTTCTCATAATCTTTTTTAAGCTCTTGAGCAGCTTCTTTTGATCCGGGATTATTACTGTACCTAAGAAGTGATTAAATGCAGTCTGAATCTCGTCAGCATTGCTAGAGAAGCCTGATGCATCAACAATGCCCAATAACTTCGGTGAAGTTATGCGATGTGCAGTCAATATGCGACTTACAATACGTTGCTCAAGTGTAATATAGTAGTCATCGTTAGCGTTCTCAATAGGTGTCAAAGTAGGTTCTCTACCTGGCTCTGAGAAGTTGATGAATGCTCTACCTGCATTATCTTCACCAGCGAAAGTATCGTTGATGTCACGCCAAATTTGATCTTGTTCGTCTTCAGAAGGAATACCGTTTCTAAAGGTCAATAGCATCGAAGGTGCCAGGCCATTTGACAGATTGCTGGAGTGAAAGCGACTGACTCTCACATCAATATCGATGTCATTGATGGCACCTACGTAGGCTGGTAGAGGGTAAAAGCTTTGACCTAATGTGTAGTCAAAACAGTAGTAGATTTGTGATGCGTTATCACCTTTATTGTCAGTTGGAGAGTAAGCTGGATATGAAACTGGCTTTTGTTGTCTAAATCTAGCCCAATCACTTGAGTACCAATACTGGTCTACTACATCATCCTCGTTCATTTTACCAGATCTAACGTGATTGAAAGGTATATGATAAATCTCAGCTATCTTGTTGCCATCACGTGACCAAATGATATTAAGAGCATAGCCACCAAAGACTACGTAGTCCTTAACTATCTTTTCAAACAAGTCATTCAGCGTCTCATCTTCTTGGTTCATTATAGTATCACCATAGTACTTGATGCCTTCACCTAAGATGGCATCTTGCTTACTCTCTACACACGTGTGATGAATAGCTGATGTATTAAGTAGATCTATAAGTAAATCAGGGTACAAGTTCTTTTCACCAAAGTCAACCCAATCTTTAGTCTTTTTCTCGACTATAATAGGTAGCTTGATAGCATCGAACTGGTGTGCTTGGAATACGTATCTTTGCATGTTATATTAGTATATTATATAGCTTTCAGCATTAGGGTTAGGTCCAACATATTTAGGCTTTTCATCTAACTTCTTTGAAGATGCGTTAACAACTTTAGTCATACCCTGTGCTAAGTTTATTAGATTGTCAGTGTCTGGTCCTCCTAATACTTGATATTGCCAAAAGCCTTGCATATCTAGCTGAGCCTCTTGATCTGCATTAGATGTAATAGACCACTCACTGTATCTATCGTTGTTAATTAGGAGCGTCATATCCCACTCAAGCTGAGTACCTGCGACCTCAATCTGCTTATTACCAAAGTTAGAGGTAAGTCTTAGTTTCCAAACTGGCCAATCAGTTACCGATTGATTTAAGTAAAATCTATAGGCTGTTTCTGCTGAGACCAACTCTTCCCAATTAGGAAGTACTGCTTCCCATAATGTGGTTATGTCTTCCCATAAAAATTCGCTATCTTGAGGTAAAAAGTAGATCGTCATTAGCTAAATAATGTGTTTTCTACTATAAGATATACTTAAAAGTCTAATTGAAAAAAAGAGGGACACTTGGTCCCTCTCTTTCTATGTATATAATGGTCACTCTTATTCGCCTACGAAAGCAGGAGTTACGATATAAGGTGGATCGGGTTCCAAACCTGTGATGGTTAGTTCTCCTCCATTTCTGTCTGCATATGAAACACCAGTTTGCATAGTGCCTGCAGAGATTTCAGCGCCTCTAGTTGCACCAACTCCGTGAAATAAACCATTGCCGTCTTTTACAACTACAAAGATTCTTGGGTTTTGTGCGATCAGAAGGATCTGGTTTCTGATGTCAGCAGTAATCTTGTTGAAAACAAAAGTTACAGCTTGATCGTAAAATACAGTTCCTGCTGCATTATCAGCGTTGATGGTCGTGGTTAAACCACTTGTTTGTTTTGGGACTTCAAACTTAAAGAAAGTAAGAGCCACTGGGTCTCCAGCTGCATCCTGATAGCCAGTGATGATGTCATCACCATCGACTATTGGAATTGCACCTGATGGCAAGTCTGCCATGTATAGGTATTCTATACCGCCCTGTGAATCTTTACATCCAAGTGTTAGTCCTTCTGTTAGGTTACAAGCCATGATATAAAGGTTTTTTTAATTGTACAGGTGTACGGTTAGGTTAGGTATAGATTACGCTGCTGTGAACCAGCTCCACTTACAAACATCGACGAAGTTAACACCGATTCTCCAAGCTGCCATTACCTTAACTACGTCATTTGACTGATCGTAGAAGATACGTAGCTGATCGAAATCATCTTCAAGGCCAACACCTATGACAAGATCTTTAGAAGGACCTGCAATCATAGAGTTGTAGTACTCACCAGCTGGATCGGTTAGAGTAACTTGAACAGCCTTCATGTTAGTACCTGGGATGATCAACTCGTCTTGAGTGCCTTGACCTTGGTTGTAGTGGAAGTAGTTTTGTGCAACCAATGCTCTGCGTAGAAGTGCAAAGTTGTGTGGTGCCATCAAAACGACCAAGTCATCTCTCATCTTAACTGACTCATCGATAGCGTCGAACAAGTCAAGAACGATACCAACAATGTTATTTACATCAGGAGTAGCAGTAGTAGTGATAGCGTTAGGGCAAGTACCACCTAAAGCAATAGCATTTTGTGCAATTTCCATTGCAGTTGTTGCCAAGTAGTTTTCGTTCCAGTTCTTGATCTTCTCTACGAATAGGTTAGAAACAACTTCTGGGAAAGGCACTTCCTCAGCGTAAGCAGTAGCGCTTAGTCTTTCTGATAGGTAGTAATCACGAAGATCAGTAGGGCAAAGTTCTTGCTTTGACTGCTTTTCTGCGATGTCGATTACTACTTGTGAGAATGTCATGGTACCATTATTGTCCCATCCACATGCTCTGTCTTGAACGCTGATGTCAGCATCCAAAAGGTTAATAGCTACATTACCAGCGCGAAGACCGCTTCTGATGGTAGCATATTCCATAAGGTTTGTCTGCAATACTGCCTTTGAGACAAGCTCAAAGCTCATTTCATCTGTGTAAGTATTGAGATCTACTAAATTATAGCTCATCTTTTATTTGGTTTTTTTAAGGGTTACTAGACGGTCTACGCGTGATGAACGCACGTCTTGAAAGTTTTCGTTTCTTTTAATCTTCTTAGCCGCAGGCTCAGCAGACATTTGCTCGAGTTGAGTCTCGAACTTGGACATTTTGTCCTTCATCTCGTCGATGACTTCAAGGTAAGGTAGTAAGGTATCAACAAGAGCGTCAGCCATTTCGACTTTCTTCTTGTCTTCTTCGGTCATTTCGACCTTAACCTCTTCTTCTTCCTCCATTACAACCTCGACTTCTTCTTTTTCGTCTTCAGCTTCAACTTCAACTGGAGTCAACTCAGTGATGGTTCCTGTAGCATCGACGGTTACTAGCAAATTCGAGGTGGTTTGATGTTGTCCCTCAGGTGCTGGAATTTCACCTTCTTCAGTAACGACAACAAGTGCCTTACCTACTTCAGGTTCTCCGTCTACTCTTACAGTAGTACCATCAACCAAAGTTAGCTCAGCGAATTGAACCTCGACTACTTCGTTTGGCTCTAGTCCGAGTAGAACCTTAATCTTGGTAATTGCTTCTTTAGCTTCCATGTGGTTAAATATATTTTTAGGCTACGATAGCCACTGTTTAAGGATATACTTATCTATCAATATGACAAAAATCTGGCATATACTGCACTTTAGTCATTGTCTTTAATCTTGCGATGCATTTGGTAGATGCGATACACATTAAAGATGAGTGCAGTTGCTAAGACTAATACTGTTAAGATAGTCTCAATATTCATTAGATATGCACCTAAAGCTGATGCAGAAACTATATTGGCTTGTAGATCTTTGTCCATTAGTCATTGACTTTTTTTAGTACGTCGAGTATCTGTCTCAACTTTTTATCATCTTCAGTTTCTTGGACTTGTTTAGCTGATTCAGTGAAACTGCCTTCGATACTAAAACCATTTAGTCTACCAGCTTTTATGTCTTGCCAAGTTTGATCATCATTGACTTTATAAACACCGAACCAAGTGCCTTTACTTAATGGCTCAAAGCCATAGTATCTGCTCTTGTCAAATTGTGGGTCTTCTACGATCCATTGCTCAAGTAGAGTGTTAGTCTCAGTGACTTCACCGTTATGTTGAACGTCGGTTCTGTTGTGAGCTTGGTTTCTGCTCCACTTTTCTTGTATCTTTCTGATAGTATCAGCTTTAAAGTAGACATAGTAAGGTGAGCCATCAGGATCTCTTCTCAAAATCATCTTGTTAGCGATCATCAATGGACCAGCTACTATTCTCTTTTCATCGTCTATTGTAGAGAATCTCAAGCTAGCATTATTAGCTGTAGCACCAGTAGGTGAAGGTGAGTTTCTGTTGTTAGACTTACCAGCGTCACCTTGTGCAGGTCCTTCATTAATCATAAGCACTTTGTTACTGCCTTCAGGTTTGTATAATAAAAGACGAGACCAAAAATGGCGGCAATTAACTCCACCTTTCCATCTAAAGACACTGTATCTGTTACGACCATCAGGGCCCATACCTGGGTTTATAGAACTCAATCGAGACTCTAAAGTTTGCATATCTTCAGCAGAATACATCTTGTTTAAACCCATCATAGCTTTACAAAAGCCACGTTCAGCTGATGGTCCAGTGTATTGGTATCTTACTTGAGCTTGTTCGCGTTTCTTTATACCCATTTTACCAAGTATATCTAAGCCTACGATAGCATCTCTAATATCTGATATAGTTGAGAAGCCTTCTTGATTTAGATTGATCTGAGTAAAGTCAGCAGTAATGTCTTCGCCACACTCTTTAGCCCATTGATAAACTAAACGCTGCTCTTGAGTCATATCGTTCATCATCTCATCTTCCCAATATGAATAGCAAACAGCTAATCTTTGGTTTTCATCAGGAAACTCAGAGTCTAGTGCTGACATACAGCGACCTATAAATTGGGCTTCATCTTCACCTGCATTAGGTGTTACGAACTGCTCTTTGTTAAAAGCGACCCAGTTCATTTCTATTGCTGGCTCATCTACGAAGCTGACTACATCAACTCCTAATTCTTCAACGTCGATACCATCAACGTCTACTTCGAGTTCTACTATTCTGTCTATATTTTCCATTAGAGTTTAGCTAAGTTATCTATATTTCTGTTGGCCTCTTGTTGGCTCGTCATCTCAGTAGCTACTACGTATGCTTTGATAGGTGCAGCTTGACCTGAGCTTAGTTGTCCAGGTCCTATAGCTTGACCAGGATCTTGTAGTGATGCAGTCGACTCGTTTAGTTGAGACAGACTAGCTTGAGCATTAAAAGTAGGTCTTGTGCCACCAGTAGTGCCTACATCACCACCTCCACCGCCTCCACCAGCTGCAGTAAACTGAGTGTTTTTAATCTTGATGATCTGAGCCAAACCATTTGCAGCTACGATAGCTGCTTCGACAAACTGTGCACCAGTTGCTAACTTAAGTGGGTTACCACCTGCTGTCAATGCAGCTGTCACAGCTTGTGCTGTTTGGATAGTAGCTAGACCAATCTGTAGTGCCTTGTTTCTGTTAAAGGCTTTTCTTTGCTCTTCTTCAGACTCACCAGCTGCAGCCTCGTTAAGTGCTGCGATAGCTTGTAAACCAGCTGAGGCTAGCTTTAAACCATTTTGGACTGCAGCTTGTTGAGCAGCTCTGTCTTTGTCAACCTTTTCATCTCTATACTTGTCTTCGACTGCAGCAATAGCTTTCTCTCTTTGCTCTACAAGTTGCGCAGCTAAATCAGTGTTTTCACCAGCTAAAGCAATCTGCTCTTCATACTTGAGTCTAAGTGCATCGATCTCAGCTTGTTGAGTATCTAAGGTTTGTTGTCTCAAGAACTCAGCAGCTTGTTCTTCTCTTTGTAGCTTTTCATCGAGTAGTGTTGCATCCTCTTCAGCAAAAGTAGCCTCAAGTTGACGTCTTGACTCACCAAACTGGGCTCTAAGTGCTGCAATCTCTTCTTCTGAAGCTCTAAGTGTTTCTAACTCTTTAACAGCTGCCTCTTCGGCGATACGTAAGCCCTCTCGAGCTGCCTCGCGCTCATCCTCGATGTTTTCTAATCGTAGACTATTGATTGCATCGCTAATAGATTGTTTTCTGTCCAGCTCTTCCTGGTCTAACTCTCTACTAAGCTTAGCAGCTTCTTGTTGTTTGATTTGTAGCTCAGTTTCACGTGAGATACGCTCAGCGATGGCTTCAGCTAATCTAGTCTGTAGTTCTTCTTTTTCTTCATAAGCGTCAGCTAATGCAAGTTCTTGGCGAATAGCATTCTCGTTAGCTTGTGCCTCTTTAGCTGCATTCTGAGCCAACTTAATGTTAGCCTCATTAACTCTGTCTAATGCTTCAGCTCTTTCGGTGTAACTGAGCGTAGTATCTTCAGCTATCTTTTGGTTTAATTCAAGCTCTTTGGTCAGCTCTGCATTTTGAACTATAAGTTCTTGTTGTAGATCTCTTAGATTACGCTGGGCTTTAACCAGATTGTTTGTGGCAGTCACTGCCTGAGTCACCGCAGGCACTACATCGTTGATAATAGTCTGACCTAACTGATATGCTACAGCTGTCATTGGATTGAGAGCCAATGCTGAATCAGCAACTTTAGTAAAGCCTTCAGCAGCTAAGTCAGCAGCTTTACTAAACTCACCTTCAAAGACAGCACCAATAGCTTCGCCTAATAAACCAATACCTTCGATAAGTTGTTCGACTTTGTCGATCACAAATGCCTTTAAAGTATCGTAGAAGCCCATAATAGCCTCTTTAGGATTAGTAAATGCCTCTACTAAACCTTTACCGAAGTTAGCGATACTATCAATCAACATATTGATGATGACACCAACTGATTCGAAAGCAACCGTAAGCACTCTCGAACCTTCTTCGGTGTCCTTAAAGTAGTCAATGAGGCTTACGATTGCTACGATAAGTAGACCGATACCTGTAGAGGCAAATGCAACCTTTAGCAGCTTAGCACCTTGAGTGCCCGATGTAAAGAAAGTCTTGATGCCTTTAGTAGCTAACTTAAAGTCAGCTTGTAGTTTACCAAAGGTTTTCTTGAGATCCTCATACTTATCAGTCAAGAAGCCAGTCTCTGAAGCTGCCTCTTTAGTCTCTTTGGCATTCTTTTCTTGAGCAGATGTCAAGTCATCAGTAGCCTCAGCTGCACCTTCAGTAGCTTGCGCTAGCTTGTCTATTTGAGTGACAGCATACTCAACGCCATCTATCTCTATCTTTATGTTAGCATTAGCCATACTATAGGATATACTTTAATTTGTCTGTGAACTTTATAGTTCGTCCCATTCAGTGTCTATCTGACCAAACTCTTGGTTAATTAGGTTCCACGTTGGCTGTGATGGATCAACTGGTGGTGCATTCTGTATTAGGATTACATCGAGTAGTTTAACCAACTCTACTTTAACCAAAGAGCGCTCACCCACGAGTGCATCCGTGATCTTCTGCACGTAGTAGTAAGTGTCCTTGATAAAGATTATATCATCGAACGTAAAGTCTTGTAGGTCGACACTATTTAGCTCTATATAATAGGTAACTGTTCTAGCTTGTGGATCATACAAGTTATTGATATACTGTAACCAAAACTGATCGTAACATGATCGACCTGTAGTAGGTTGACGAGTGTAGCCTTGTTCTACTTGCCAGTGTAAGTCTATTGAGTTGCCAATTGTAGGCCAATCTTGGTGCGATGTGACTAAACTATACTGAGTATACGCTCTGCCATCGTTATTTCCACCACAGTTAGGATCAAAGTCAGCATCATATGGACTAGGACATACGTAATAATTATGTGTTGAGCCATTACCAGTAAATGTTCTTAACCCATTATAATATAATATTCTAGTTATAGGCTTGATAGGGTTATGAGCTATATAAGTGTCTTCAGCTGTGTGAGTGTGTGGCTGCAGCAACGGTGTATTATCACTGTATAGAGTGCCTTCCATTATAGTTAAAGGCGAAGCTGCAAAGTTAGTCTTGATATTACGAGTGTCTTTAAGCAGATCATTACCACTTTCAAAGATAAGTGTACCAAAGGTTTCATCAAACTGCTCAAAGTTAAGAGTATTAAGCCAATCACCATCTCGTTTGTCTTCAAAGACTATTCTCGATGATTGTGAGTAGAACGTAGGCTCTATAATCATGTCTTTGTTAAGTGCAATCTTGTCAGTCCAATCATAGTAGCCACCAGTAGCTATGTAGTTGCTCCAAGGTTCTATAATAAAGTTGTTAGGTATATTTCTATCAGGAGCCATAACTAATCTAAACTTGGTTAACACATCCTTAACAAAGTCTATCTGCTTGTAGTCACAGTCGAACATAGTAGATGGCTCCATTTGACCTGGTGTCTCTTCGACCCAAAGCCAACTAGCAAGCACTGACAAAAAGAAGCAATTAAGCGGAGTATAAGTAACTTTAAACGAGTCACCAGCATTAATGTCACCAGTTGGATGACCTGCTGCTAAAAGTGCTGTGTTAGCGTTAAAACTTAGGTTCTCTAAAGTAAAGTAGTCTATGTAACCACTATCAGAGGTATCTGATCCACTTTTTATAATAGTCTCAACTCCTGTTAAGGCCTCCACGTGTTTAACTTGGACACCTATTGCAGCTATAAGAGTACCAGACGGATGAGCTGCATACTTCATAGTAGTATAGTGATACAACTGATAAGGATCAGCTACTGTGCTATCGACAGGACATACGTAACTAAATGTAGCCTCGTTAAAGTTGTTGCCAGGATCTTGTACTATTCTGTCATAAGGTATAGTACCTGGGTCAGAAGGTGTTAGATACTTTTCAATATACATTTGTATTCGAGCTGCGTTCGCAG
>Ga0070751_1001450_pt1 | contig 13957 bp, 14 predicted proteins | sample VirMetDEL_Aug_28_FD_78514 | JGI IMG/M metagenome (GOLD analysis project Ga0070751, IMG submission 78514) | Aqueous microbial communities from the Delaware River and Bay under freshwater to marine salinity gradient to study organic matter... | ecosystem: Environmental > Aquatic > Marine > Coastal...
AATGATAGGACCTGCAGGGTGATTCAGTTCACCTACTGCACGCTGGGTTTTCACCTGTTCCTTATCATACTTAGAAACTGCTGATTCCAAAATTGCTTTTGGATAAATTCTTCCATTGCGGTTTTTCTGTTCCGCTTGGGCAAAGATACCTTCAATAATGTAATTCTTACCGCCGCCTTCTTTAGCTTCGACGATATAAGAAACCTGTTCCGTATGTTCTGTAATCAGTTTCATTTGAATCTACCTTTTACCCATCATGCTGCCGAATTGCTTGGCAGCTCTCATTGCTTCTTTCTCAGTGCGCAGAGTATCGACCACCTGGTTGTCAAACATTACGTTGAACTTACCTTTAGTGTCTTTAGTTACCATTGTTTCTCCAGCTTTTGTATCTAAGACCTTAATGATCTTTTGACCTCTTGGAGCAATATTTTTGGCAAACTCTTTAAAGCTCTGCATCTTCTTCTGTTTCTTCTTCTTCAGTTTCTACTTCAATTTCATCTTCATCATCAATATCAATGTCCTCTTCAGGATCAACACCATTATACACTTGGTTAGCGATCATAGCCTTATGTGATTCAAGGCGATCTGCTAAACGAGTATTAATCATGTCAGAGAACTGCTTCTCTGCCTCTACAAAGTTCTTGTTCGCGACATTGTCTAAAAAATTATCAATATTCTCAACCATTGAAAAAGTCCTTATAATTTTATTTAAAAGTATTTATAATAATTTTGTTTTTAATCAAATATCTGGTTCTTGATCTTGATCCGGAATTTCACCGTCCTTCTTTTCTTGATCAATTTGATCTTTCATAGTTTTGATATCGTCATCGGTCAGCATTAATACGTTCTTTTGTGCCCATTCCTTTGAATAGAATGTGCCGAGATATGGTTCAATCTCACGAAGCATATTGACCCGCTCTCTTAACATTTCTGAGTTTTTCAGCTCAGAGAAGTAATTGTCTGTAATATAATCTACATGCAGATCGCCTTTCCAAGATTCCCAGTCGTCCTCTGTGATTATGCCTTTGAGAAGTAACTGTTTTTTCAAAATATTCGTGAAAAGATCAGAGAATCTACGACGAAGCCTTTCTATGAACTTTTGAAACTTAAACTCGTCTCTGGTAATCTCAGAAGTTCTTCCAAGAATACCTCCGCCCTGTTCTTCTGGATTGATTCTACCAACAGGAACGTTCAGAGCTTTGAAAACTTTCTTTTGGAAATACACAATGTCATCAATCTCTCCGAGGTTTTGTCCTCCTGGAAGAGTTGAGATCTCAGTCCCTCTACCGCCTTCTCTACGAGGAAGCCAGAAATCTTCAAGCATTGACATGTGTTTAGAATCATTTTTCAAATCGCCTGTATTGGCATCATAGACAAGCTTGTTTCTATAGCGAGTCATAATGTCTTTCAGATATTGTTCGGCTTTACCTCGAGGTAAGTTACCCACATCGATATAAAAGATTCTTCTTTCAGGCGCTCTAGCCAATCTATAGATGATTAATGCATCTTCCATCATCCGAAGCTGGTTAATAGGCTTCATTGCTTTATCTAAGTAGGAAATAACTTTCTTTCTACTTGCATCCAATAAACCACTAGTCACATAACTAATAGCATCAGGAGAGATTTTTAAAGCATTATTATTCTTTTGACCACCGGAAATATTAGTGCCTGTTTCACTTTCCGTATAAATGAAATATTCTTTAATGTTTTTGACAATATTAGCACCAGTAACAGGGTCTTTTTCTTTTTTGATCTCTTTGACTTTACGGATCTTAAGAGCATCAATAGGCCTAATTTCTTGAATACCCTCTTGAGCTTTAGAGGGATCAATAACTAGGTGATGATAGATTCTACCATCAATATAATACCTACGGAAAATATCGTGGCCATAGTTTTGAAAGTCCAGCATAGCCGCAACATTATCAAATTCTTCTTTGATTTGCTTTTTAATAGAATCTGTTGTATCTACGTTATCTAGATTTAGTTCAACAACTTCATCTTCTCCAGAAATGACCTCATTGACAATATCTTCAATGGCTGCGTCAACCTCTGGGTGAGCTGCAACATTTCTGTATTTTTTAATTAGATCTTTATCGTCTTTTGCTTTTTCGCCACTCAAATCGATATACGAACCATAGTGGCTGCCGGCCGCAGTGATATAACCTGCGCCATCATCATCTAAGGGCGGAACAATAGATGGAAGCTGTTTCTTTTCTTGTTCTCTTCTGGATCTACGAATCTCCAGTCCAAAGAGTTTTAAGCTATCGTCTGCCAAAATACTTCTCCAAATGCAATTGTAGGGGAGAGCCTATTCCCTCCCCTACTTTATTTATTGCAATCTTAACTAGGTAGTTGTGTTAGATTCCCAGTATTGAACCTGGAAAGTTACAGAGAACTCTTCGATTGCCGCTGCAGGATCGTAGGACAGATCGATAGGATCAATATTGGTTGGGAAACAACCACGGAAGTTATATGTCTTAAGGACTGTTTCGTCCTTATCTAATTGCTCTACAATCAGGTCAGCTTGGTAATCAGTAGGGTTTACCAGACCAGTGTTTGCAGAGTGTGCATTAATACCGTTCATCCATCTTTCCATGGAATCACGGACGACGAAATCAGTATCGTTAATGATCGTTGGTGTCCATACGTCAAACGTACGATCACCTGCAATCTTTAACTCACGACCTCTAAACGGTACAATGATCTCTTGCATGATAGAACCAGGAAGCTGAGCTGCCCGACACATGAAAGATGTGACTTCTACGTCACCCTGAGCATAAGCTGGAAAGTTGATCGTTGCCTTGAATAGATTAGGTCTAGCACCGCCACCTTTCAGTTTTGCTTTGAAGTCATCAACTCCAAGAATAGCCATTTCTTATATCTCCTTAGTTATGCGGTTATGCTTGACCTGCTACTTCTTCAAAGTCCACACCGGTTCTAGTAGCTACGAAGTTCAGAGTTACGTAGTTAATAGATCTGGAAGGCTTGATGAAGATTGTAGCAACAAACTCATTGCGATCAATTACAGCTGCAGTGTTATTAGTCGCATCACATACCACTCTAAAGTCAGTTAAACCTCTACGACCCTTGACGTCTCTAAGGACAGGTTCGATGATGTTAACAAACTCGGCTCTTGTAAACTCATCATTGAGTTCGAAGAGTACGTTTTGTGCTGCTCTACTAATAGCTCTCTCCAGAGTAATAAACAATCTACGAACGTTAATTCTGTCAAACGCAGATGGACGTCCTAACATTGTCTTATCGCCAAAGAGGGTTACACCTTGACCAGGAAGGTTGGTAATTGGGTTTACACCAGCCTTATACAGGGTATCTCTGTCTGTTTTATTTGGGTTGTACGCCAGAGAAACCACATTGAAGTAGGTACCTCTGTTTGTACCAGCAGGAGAGAACCATGGAGCAGTGTCTCTGTCAGATCTAGCCATAAGACCCGCAGTTGCACCAGAAGCTGGAATATGAATGAACTGATCGTTGTACTTATCAAAGATCTTAAGGTGCTGGTTATCTACAAAAGCATATGAGCTCTTAGCCAAACCGTTAGCAAAGGTAACAGTGTCAGCAACTTCGTTTCCGCTGTTATTAACAACTTTTGCTTTAGGTGGAGAAATAACAGCAACACAGTCTTTACGAGTTGTACCTGCGATAGTGATCAGGTTTTCTGCAATTGCATCTGCGCTATCAGCCGTAGCTGGAAGAGCAGGAGCAATCAGGAAGTCTACCTGATAGGTATCTTTGTCTTGAATAAGATTGTAAGCAGTGTTAATCTGTGCGGGAGTCAGAGTCCCAGAGTTTGCGCCGTTCTTAAGGGAAACAGACTTGGTAGCAACACTAGTAAGCTTGTAGTTTTTACCGTTAGTTGCATCTGTACCAGCTTCAGCATCGTTGGTATAATCGGAATCAAAGCCTGCAGCCCAGATGTAACTAGACTGGTTGTTAATGACATCGATTAAGTAGTTGCTGGATCCGTCAGTATTCTTAGCATCGGATGCCAGAGACAGGAACGGATAGGTTTCCAGAACAGTGTTACGAGTGCCGGTAAATTCACCATCTTCGTCAACAACGATAACATGCACTTCATCGTTAGAAGCACCTTTATTGGTTGCATAAGTCGAAGTTCCCGGAGCAGCATCAAACTTGCTCTTATAGCTCCAGTTAGTGAAAATAGTACTAGCAGAAGAATCCGCGGGGCACATTTCTACTTTCAGAGAGTTGCCCAGAGAACCTTTCCACTTACCAATGAACGTGTGTCCATTTGTATCAAGAGTGGCTAATTGGTTATCAAACTCATCTCTGTTATTAATAGTAGCAGATGTAGAGGCATCAGAGTCTCTAGCGTTTGCTGCTGTGCCGTCAACAGCTCTAATCGTCAGAAGGCTGTTAGAATAAGTTAAAAAAGAAGTAGCTGTGTGAAAGTCTACACTTGTATTGGTGTCTGGAGCAGAGAACCTTTCTACTAAATTGGCTTCATCATTAACTAGTGTTGGAATATTAACTGGACCCCAGTTAAAATTACCAACAAACGCGCCAGTGGTTGTCTGCACATTGGGAACAATCCCAGTGTTATCAACCTCTTTTATGGTTACTGCTGGAGACTCGGAAGGCGAAAATAAAGCCATTTGAAAGTCCTCTTAGTTTTTCGTTGTCTAAATAATAAGTAAACATTATAAGGTGAATCAATACACCGATAATTATTTATAATTAAACGATTTTTAGAATAATCCAGTACTTTCAACCTCTTTCCAATGAGAAGTTTTCTCTTCTGTTCCATCATCAATGATGCCAACTGGCACTATTTCATCCTCGATTTGTCTCATTTTTTCTTCGTATAACATTTGTTTGATCGTCATATCCGTTTGATTGAAAAAGTTTTCAGTGCCAACATACCATGCAAACATGACTAAGTTCATAACTAAGTCATCATGGTTACCGTCAGATGCTTCAAACGAATTACCTCTAGCTTCAAATGTAGAGCACTCACTGATTGTATTCAGATCCACAATTTCCAGTCTTTTTTCTTCGATTAGATCTTTGAGATTAGAGCAACCAATCCTTTTTACCTTTCTATTCATTGTCATACCAATTGCACCAGCCTTAATCATAGACTCTACATGTGTGTTTTCATATTCAATATCATAGTAAAGTCCATTGGCTACAACCGATCCTTGATCATTAGATTCGATAATGACATAGGCTTCCTTATATTTTTTTGCCCACTTGTGAATAATGTCAGGAAATAAGATAGGTGAAATAAGATTGTTTCTGTAACACGCGACCTGCTTAAATGGTCTAGTAGTAATATCAATGATATTAAACGTTGAATAGTCTTGACCACGGCCCTTAGCTACGTCCACCGTCATGATATAATCATGATTTTCTTTAGGCTCTGCATATACATTAACATCACCAACAGCTACAGGAGGCTCTGCCTTCATGTTCATTAGTGCATCTGCAGAGATTAGTGTATTACCTGTACCGAAGAAAGTATTACCAAACTCCTGCTGAAACTGCAATTCTGAGGTATTGGCAATGGTTTGTTTCTTCCATTTCTCATCTCTACCGGGCACATCCCACCAGTCAACTCGGAATGGTTTGAATTCATTGACCTCCTGCACCGCGCCTTCATAGATCTTATGGAACACGTTACCGATACCGTTAGCAGTAGATGTAATAATAACTCTAGATGTTTTACCAGATGAGATAACAGGATATGTTGAGGTATAGAACTGTGCTGCGTTTTCTACAAATGCAAACTCATCCAGGAACAGCAGATTAACAGATAAACCACGAATGGAAGAACCAGATGTGGCTGCAGCAATAATCCGAGAGTTATTAGAAAACTCAATAGAACCTTTGTTTAATGCTTTTGTACCGGGCTGCAGAAAGAACGGAACATTTTCTAACGCCAGTGTAATGCGCGCCAGCATTTCTCTTGCTGTGGCACCTTTGTTAGCAAGGATAGCAATAGTTTGATCTGGATGAAATAATGCATACCACAATATGTACATACACGAACTGATGGACTTACCAGACTGACGGCATGCTAACACGATAGAGAATCTATTATCCTGAAAGTGATTAAACATTTCTTTCTGATAAGGATACAGTTTGAAAGGAACAAGCCCTTCATCCAATGAAATAACTTTACCATAAGTCTGAGCAAAATATACAGGGTCTTGCATACAGCGCTGGTACTCTTGGATGTCTTCCTTAGTCCAACCTTGTTGTACGCCGTCTTTTTTTACCTGTGCATTACCTAGATAGGTTTCGTTCACTTAATAAATCTCTTTGCTACGAATTTGTGTAGTACATAGAACCATACGCCATTGATGATTGGTTCAATCAATGCAGTCAGCCCTGCGTCAAACCAACTAGCTCCCGTGATCAGTCTAACCGTCGTAATGGCCACCAAGATATGACCAACCGTATAGATCACCGCTAGTAAGACTGAGTCTCCAACCAGCGATCTGATAATTTTAAAGATTCCGTTCGTTACTTCCGTCATGTTCAATCACCTTTTCACTTTCACCACGCAGCATCTTTTGTAACTCTGCTGTGGATCCTACAAATACATTCTGTGTTAAAGACTTGGTATCATCAGGCTGACCTTTAGCCTGAGTAACGTTGATGTCTTGGTTCTTCTTATGCATCGCCATCAATGCATGAGCGTTTTCTGCCTGTTGTTTAATCATGCCAGTCAGGACTTCGATGGCGCGCGGGTGTTCTGATTCTTCCGCTACTCTCTGTGCCAACTGTAAACCCTCTTCACCAGAAAGAAGCAGGGATCTAAGAGTCGAACGAATCAGATCTAGATCTTCATCATAACTAGAATGAACATTCTCAGGAATGTCTTTCTTTGGCACGATATCAGTCATTAGGTACTATCACCATTTCCAGGAATTAAATAAGTTGTGGTAAATCCATAATCGCTGTCCAGACTTACATTAAGAGGATCAGGAACAGTTGTAATTCTTTGCATTAGGTTATCAGAATCCGTCAAGCTATTAGTATTGCTAAAGCTACGGAAGTCAACAATAGACTTTCTAATAATAGAGTTATCAGAGATTGGGCCGAAAAATGCAGTCTTCATTTCAAAGTCTAAAGTATAGATAATAGTTCTTCTACTTTCTAATGCACCTTCATAATCATCGGTATACGAAATACCTATCAGAGAGATAGGAATGTCTTCTGTGATATTCGGGTAATCACTAAACTGTTTCATTGTAACAGTATAAGCCGGATTAAAGAATGGCAGAATCTGTTCCACAATTTGAACAGCATCTTCATTAGTTTTTGCTAAAATATTTAGCTGAAAATTCATAATATATGGAACAGAAGTAAAAAACTTTGTCTTTTTAGTATTATCATCAGTAACAGTTTCAGTAAAGTTGCTAACTTTAGAAAGTTGTCTAACTGGATCGTAATACATCGAGGAGATCTCAAATGACATACGAGGGAGTTTAATTGCAACGAACCTGGCATCAGTTTCCAGGTCTGCGTTTTCTCTAATTCTATCTAAGAATTTTTGTTTAGGAGCATACGCCAATGGAACTTTGATTTGACTAATCACAGCTCCAGCAGCATCTTTTCTTAACAAATAGATGTTATTAAATATGGTACCAAATGTAGCCACACATTTTCTAATTTTTTCGTGGTAAAAATGCTGTCCAAACATTAGGTAGGATCTCCAAATGGGTTACCTTCACTGAAGTCTAAGAAATCATCTCCGGCAGTTTCAAATACATCATTTTGATTATTAATTTGAATTACATTATCCTCTGATGTCGACAAAACGGTATGTGTGTTACTACTAGCATCAGTAATTGTTCCGGCCGTAAATAAGTGGAACTTACCGTCATCTGCTCCAACATGTACAAGCGTTAGTTTATCAGAACTATCATTCCAATTAGCAATTTCGCCTGTAATAGTGACACCATTTGCCAAACTTTGTGTAACAGAAGTACCTACTTCAAAAGCACCACTAGAATAAGCAGAATCCGCTAACGTTAAGATATACTGATAAGCATAACTTCCTTCAATATCATCAATAGCTGCAATGTCTGTATCAAAGTCTTCATCATTGTATTCGAACAGCTCACATGTTAATCTGAAAACAGGAAGATTAGATAATTGGTAGAAAGGTCTTTCGTCTTCTACTCTAGTAATTTCAAAAATAGAATTCGACAGAGGAATAAAAATTAAATCACCTTCGTTTGGTCTTACCTGTGAAGATGAATGGCTGGCTGAAACTTCATCCCATCTTTTCTTAGCTACAATGAAGTTTGCTTGATCTCTTAGCTCTACACCAAATTTAGTGAATAGATCTCCATCACCACCATATCCATCAATGTTTTCCAAATACATTTCAATTTGATATGCATCTTCAAACTTGGAAACAACATCCTCACTAAACACTGTATCTTCAGCCACAATAGAACGAGGCATGTAGAACACGTCTTGTCCATACATCTTTAAAGATTCAATGACTACATTTTCATATAAGTCTTGTTCAGACTTAACTTTTTGGCTGAAGTAAAGGTTAGTGGCCATTATGCTATCCTAAGAAAAAGTCAACAGGAAGCTCATAAGTCGTTCGCATTTTTTCATCTAGTCTTAACAGCTCTTGAGTTGCATCGTCATAAATTTGTCTACCGTTTAACTGCACACCACCTGGAAGTTGCATGCCATCAAACTTAATCAGGTTTGATCCCCATTGCTGTTTAATTAATTGTGTCAAGTATTCTTTCAAGAAAATATCGTTATAAACGTCTGTATGTGTTTCAGGATCTACGATCTTAAAGGTCTCAAAGACTAAATAGTCGCCTTCTACGATATTCTGTTCAGAAAACTTACCGTGGATATGTACTCTGTTCTGATGCCGATTAAAATCAATTTGAGGATACCCAGTCAATTGCATATCAATCAATGAAAGATATTGTTTGACCTGTTCATAATAAGCTAAATTACCGATAAAAGTATTTAAATCATAGATTTCATTAAGCGACATCTGATACTTAATATCAAACATTCCAGCAGAAGATCCACCGGTGGATCTAATCTGAAATAGTTTTTTGATAAAAGTAATACTATCGTCTACATCAATATATCCGTTTGTAATATCCGTAGAAGTAACTTGATGCTTTAGAAAAGTCCGGACTACTGCATCAGAATGATATTCCTGATACATTTGGAGTGCATCGTCCGTTCTATCCTCAAGCTGATCAATATCAACATTGATTTCAATCACCGGTGCACCAAGTCTTCTTAGACAATGATCTATTAGTTGATCTCGAGTACTAGGCTTCGCCATGGTTCTTCCTTACAAACAGATTTATATTATCTATTTATTAGCCCGAAGAATCCTGTGAGGAATCCTGTGAGGAATCTTCTGGATAGGTGAATCCCATTTCATCAAACCATTCTCTAGGATAACCTTGATTTTTAAAAGCCAATAGCGCTTCTAGTTCAGTTGGCAGATCTGCAGAATCCAGGCCCGGGTCAGGCTCCGCGCTATTCCTAGAATTTCTGATAAAGTCTCTATTATTATTTTTCGGTTTCCCAGTAATAAAAGCAATACCATCATCTAAAGATGCGGAATCTAACATTGTATCATAATTTACAATAATCCATTTGTCACCAGCGCTGTCGGTTAAGTCTGATTTAAGATTATAAGTTCCACCATAGTATGATTTAATGGATTCCTTTGCAGTCATTCCATCTTTCTTTTTTACAGCATACCCAAATTCATTTAGTTTACTGTTATTTTGACTTTCTCTGACATACTCTATCAAAGAATTTGTAATTGTGAGAGACATTTTTGCACTCCTATTTCATATCTCTACGAAGACGCTTGGATAATATCACCCGGCCGACTTCTAATAATGACCTGTTCAAGATCAGTTCCTGGTCCGTATCCTCTGTAATCGTTTGGATCTGATGGACCAATTGTTGTTCCTCCACTAGAATCCAAATATGGAGAATTAGTAATAGTAGCTTGTACAGCGGTACCAATAAAGTTGCTTACCACCGTAAAGAACGTTAATCTTCCTGTTCCAACCACAGGATCACTATCTAGTTGACCTAAAGCCGTTAACTCGTTAGAGTCTCCAGATCTATTTCCTAGGAAGTCAGGTCTAGATGCAGCACTGTCTGCGCTATCATGAATTACATCATATGGATTTTGAGCGATAAGCAAACTATTTATAGAATTATTGTAAATAGTTTGATAAAGCTGCAATCTATTACCAACTTCTGGAGCTCCTACCTCACCAAACGGGCCGGGAGGTTGTTGATACAGAATTTGACTAGCATATGAAAGCCCACTATCCGTAAAAGACAGATCTAGAGTAGGTGAGCTATCAAATAAGTTACTAGTAATAGCTTTATTAGAACCAACAAATAAAAGCCCTTTTGCATCAGAATCTGCGCTATCATGCACAATTTGTCCATAGGGGTTAATATTAAATCCGGCAAGATCGACTGCAGGTACACTACTAAGATTCATAGTAACAGTTAGATCAGTAGCAGCACCACCATCTGACTCTCCAGCGATTCCTAATTTTCCACCTGCTACACTAATAGATTGAACGCTTAGATCTCCTTGTGCAACTGCGATATTGTTCAGGTATGCAAGACCCCCGCCTCCTCCACCGCCTCCGGCAGAAGTAGAATTAGAATAACCTGCAGCTCCACCTGCTCCGATAGCCATAATGCTAAACGAGTCTACTCCTTCAGGAATAGTCCATACTGTGGCCGAATCACCAACAGATGATTGTGTAGTAGTAGTAGTAGTACTAGTATTTGGAGGTAAAACTGTGTTTTGATAAGCATTAGAAGATGGTAATTCACCTTGAATTCCGGCTTTATGTGCTAAGTAACCATAAAGTTTTTCTTCTTCGGTTGAAGATAATGTTCCTTGGATAATAACAATATCTAGATAGCTAACATCTGCTCTTCGTGTATTAAGAACCTGATACCCAAATGTAAGTAATTGACCAGCAGGAACTGCAGGAGTTGCATCTCCTCCACTATAACTAGCTCTTCCTCCATCAAATGTTGTTACATGCCCGTTAGTAGTACTGGCTTTGAAATCGAATAACGCCGTATTGCTGTGTAATGTTCTGTAGTTAACATTTTGACCATCGACATTAGTCCAATTATTATAGTTCCCGTATGAAGCAAAGTCGTCGTCACCTTTCCAGTATATATAAGCTCCCGGATCAGAGCCACCCGACGCCCATACTCCACTTACAATTGGACCATAAATATCACTACCTGATCTGCCATTAAGTCTGCCTACTATAAAGACGCGCCAATCATTTGCTTGATGAAGACTTGCAGTACCTGTTTCTTGAAGATAACTTCCTGCAAAAGTTCTTACATAATCATTACCAATTGTAAGATAAGTGCCATTAAAAGAAAGATTGTTTTGTCCTGAAACTTTATTAGTCCATTGCGTTTCACTTCCAGTATTTGCTGAACCGTTAGCACTAATATCACTGCCATCAAACCACCCAACAAGAGTTGCAGATGAAATATCACTGGGTTCCCAGAAATCATAAGAAACTGAGTTGACATTACCTCCACCTCCACTACCTCCGCCCAGAATAATAACCTGGCTGTAGCCTGCTGCCGCTAAGTCTGCGGAATCTGCTGAATCTGGAAACTTTAAAACCAATTACTTATTCCTTAATTTAAACATTAATTAATTCCCAGTTAACAATTTCTTCATTCCATCCATATCTTTCATTAGAATCAGATTCTGGCATAGGGACTGGAGGTTCCCAGCAACAACTGGAATCATTTAGTACCCATGACTCAAAAGATGGTTTGGGTGCAATAAAAGCATCTCTATCAGAATCATAGGTATATCCTATACCTGCATAATTTTTTCTAAAAGGAACTCCTCCTAGTAAATGCTTTCCTTCGGCTGTATTATAAGAAGTTCTTTTACAGGTTTGACCAAGCCTATTACCATAGTAAACTTCCCAGTCAACTCCATCTGTATTCTCGTCTTTACCAACGATAACTTGAGTTACTATGTTATCTGAATTTAAGAATGCGTAATGTGCCATATTAGCTAAACGATATCGAATCGGTCCCTGCTGTGAATACTGTAACTTTATCTGTTCCAATAGTACTAGTTATAGATGTTAATCCTGATCCTACAGTTATTGTATATGTATTGGGGTATCTTAAAATAACTACTCCTGACCCACCAGAACCCGGATATCCATTAGCAGCATCTAGTGCTGTACCACCGCCGCCACCTCCACCAGTATTTACCATTCCTGGTGTAGCAGGAACAACTTTTCCTCTATCGCCAAAAGCATAGCAAGCGCCATCACCACCGCCGCCGCGGCCACCTACTCCAACGTCAAGATTATAAGTACTGGCTGCACCACCGCCAGCTCTAAATACTGACTTTCCGGTAATAGTAGAAGCAAGACCGTTACCACCATCACCACCTATACCATATCCAGCTCCTATTTTACCTTCTTCACCGGCTCCACCTCCGCCTCCTGGCCTGGAAGCTAATGCGCTCCATTGATTTGCACCATCTCCACCATCAAATCCCTGGCCAGCACGACCCGCTCCTCCTACATAGGTGACAGCTTGGGCTGAACCCCCTCCAGATCCGCTGCCTCCAGCGATACCTGCAGTTTGGCCGTTAGTTCCTCTACCGCCACCAGTAGAAATAATTGTATGAAACTTGCTATAACTACCATTACTGCCAGCGGATCCTACAGTAGTTGCCCTAGCTCCTCCTCCGCCAACTGTAACTGTATAATTTGTACCTGTTGATAAAGTAAAAGCCGATTCTATGGAACTATTTCGTCCAGAATAGGTGTCTCCAGAATAAGAATTTCTATATCCTCCTGCACCTGCTCCGGATCCCCATTCTGAATAGGCGGTGCTCGGAGGTCTACCTCCTCCGCCGCCACCAGCAATGACCAAATAAGAAACTGTTAAACTAGACATTTACTTATTCCTTAATTTAAACATTTAATCGACGACGCTAGATAGCATATCGTATAACTACGATGCCAGAGCCACCAGCACCTCCGTTGTCCGCAGCTGCGTTTGATAATGTACCAGCACCACCGCCTCCAGTGTTGGCTGCACCATCACTTCCTGACCCAGTTCCAGCAGTATTTCTTCCATTTGTATCTCCGTCTCCCGCGCCACCGCCTTTACCACCAGTACCCATAGTTGCACCAGTGTAGTAGACACCAGCGCCGCCACCGCCATAATAATAGTCGTTCTGCTCAAAATCAGTTATTAGAACACCGTCACCACCATTTCCAGCAGTGCCAGAGGCGGCATCAATACCATCGGCAGCAGCACCAGCACCACCGCCGGTAGAAATGGGGCCCCCCCAATAGCTGCTACCACCATTATATCCAGCATAAACATTTCCTGTTATTCCCGCTGGAAAAGTCGGTGCAGTCCCAGAACCACCTGAAACGGTGATGCTGGCATGTGCCCCAGCACCACCACCGTTTGCACCATCTCTACCTTCTTTTTGCAGTACTTCGTAGTAAGAACCACCCCCACCACCTCCGGTTGCAGTTATACCAAAAGCTGTGGTTGATCCACCGTTGTTACCGAAAAGGTTGGCTCCACCACCTGCTCCACCAGCACCAACTGTAATGGTGTGAATTCCGGTAGCCAGAGTAACGCCTGATCCGTTGTGAGTGGTGCTTGTGAGCATAACAGCTCCACCACCTCCACCACCAGAAATTCTCCCTCCGGCTTCACCACCACCACCGACTAGAAGAACGTCAAACATCCCTGCTGTAGTTACTTCGAAATCTCCGCTACTAGTAAACTCTTCAAACTGATACAGTTGACCATCAATAGTTTCTTGATAAGAGTTATCACCACCAGTACCTACGCCGTAAGAAACGGAGGCGGCGGAGGCAATAAAAGGTAAAGGAGC
>Ga0070751_1001467_pt1 | contig 13870 bp, 9 predicted proteins | sample VirMetDEL_Aug_28_FD_78514 | JGI IMG/M metagenome (GOLD analysis project Ga0070751, IMG submission 78514) | Aqueous microbial communities from the Delaware River and Bay under freshwater to marine salinity gradient to study organic matter... | ecosystem: Environmental > Aquatic > Marine > Coastal ...
AGGCGACTAGGCAGCTCCGCAACTTTGCCGCTTGGGGAGTTTTAGTTTTGGTGAATCTCCTGGGGGGTTCAGCAAAGCCAGAGCTAACGGCTTAGGGGGTCTTCGGACCCCCTTTGTTGTGTCTATACGGGTGTCCGCTATCGCTCAACTGCCGGGAACTGGTGGCCAGGTCACGTCCCAAGGGAAGCCGGCTTGCTCGGGCACCATCCGCAGGGTTTCGCGGTACAAAGCCCAAGCAACTTTGGCGTCAGCATCTAAAGGGCTGTCAGGAAGCTGGGTCCAGTCGCACTCGGCTAGACGGCTATCCCGGTCAAGGCGGACACTTTTGGCTTCCGATTCGGTGCGAGCGGCGATCTCCTCAGCCGATGCGTCAACTTCAGTCCATTGCTCAACCCAACTGCCATCTACTTCAACTGCAGTACGCTCCAGATCCTTGGTGTGGTCGTAAGCGGGCTGGTTTGTAGGTGTGACTGGAAAGACGTTGTAGTCAGCGGCTGTTTCATCACTGATGGTCTTCGGCCAACTGACGTTTCTGTTGTCACGTTTCAGGTCGGTAAGGGTATAGGGATACCGCTCGACCGCGCCTTGTCCGTTGAGCTTGACGTAAAACATCAGGATGCCTCCAGTTCGGCAACTTGCTCGGCAATTACATCACGAATGATAATCGCCTTGAGTTGCTCAGTCTGGTTTTCTTGCAAAAGCTGTTCCAGCCTTGCCTTGAACTCGACCATTGCAGGATTGTCTGCATAGTCTTTTTCGATCTTACGAATTGCAAGTTTGAAGTTATCAATGTTGACTTGATAGCCAAAAATTTCTTCGTCTCTGATAGCGATTTGCGGCTGAAGCGTTTCGAGCTTGTTCATGGGAGAGTGTGTGTGTGGGGGGTTAATTGGTGAATCTTACACCGCCAAACTGCTCATAGCTGCCTGAGTATTCATTGGATGGGATTGGGTGAGCGGTGCCAAAACCTGAAGACGAAAATTCGTATACAACGCCTTTGACAAAATTGTCGGGAACATAATAGTTGTAGTTTTGCAAGCCAACTCCAGCCACAGCGTCATTGTTTGGCGTGAAAGCAATATCGGCAACAGTATTACCCCAGCCAGGGTTAGGCTCATACTTGCTCCCAAAACCGCCGGACCAATCATATACTACAAGGTTATCATTGGTTGCGACTCCAACATAAGAGCCGTCAGGGCTAAATTTAACTGAGTTGACAATATCGCCTGGGCTGCTAGAGGGATTTGTGAGATAGGATCCAAATCCGCTTGAATTAGACCAGTTTAATGCTTGCAGATAGGGTGAACCACTTAAGCCGACAGCGATATAATTGCCATCTGGCGAGAATGCGGAACAATTACAGTATCTAGTGTGACCTGGGTTGCCGGGATAAGAGTACCTTGTGCCAACTCCCGATGATGATGACCATGTATAGACATCGTGGGTCGACAACTGATTTTGATAGGTGGCGAAGGAGATAGCATTCCCCGTCGGGTGCCAGGCAATATCTTGGCCTCTATAGCCGCCCGGCCATATGCTAAAAGGCATGTCTGCATACTTTGCGCCAAATCCTGAAGAAGACCACTGATAAACGTTGAGATATGGAACCTGACCTATAGTGCCGATTGCAACCGCGTTGTCACTTGGATGAACCGCAACACATTGACTAGCTTGCCCATTTGACGGAGGGAGCGTGGATGGATTTGCATACTTAGTGCCTACACCTACACCAACGGTGTAGCTATAGGCTGAAATAAACGGGGAATCTGCGTGTCCAAGAAAAACAGCAGAATTATCTGAAGTCACTGCTATGTCGTAACCTCGGTCCGGTGGCAGAGTTGATGGACTTGTATATCTTGTCCCAAGACCTGTTGATGAATCCCATGGGAAAGCGCATACATACGGCGGTGATGTGCCTGAGGCAAGAATGTCATGGATACCTGGACCGCCTGCTCCAGCAGCTCCAAATGCAATTCGAGTTGTGATCGGATCCATCAGTTATCAGGTGGTGTAATCGACGAGGGATGCACCACGGAATGTAGTGCCGCCGTCATCTGTCACAAACAAAAACAGGTGGGTCTTGCCATCCGTTAATGTTGGAGCCGTATCTGCCGGCCACTTCACTGATGCCGGCCAAGTGATCGCAACGCTCGCTCCAGTGCAGTTTACCTCAAGGGTGAAAGAATAAGCGCGGCTGCTAGGCACATTACTAAAAGTGAATGTGCTTGACGTTGAGATGCTCTTGGTGAAGTAGTTGCCGGTGCTGCAGTCAATATTTAGCGCCCCAACCGCAACAACTGTCTGTGCATAAGTACCGGCTAAATCGAAATCTGTGTTAGCTGCGGCACTGGACTGTCCAACAGCCAGAGTTGAGGTCGTCGCAAAACTACCGGATGTACTTATGTTGCCGCTTGTGATTGCAGTGCCACTGACCTTTCCAGCAGTGCTAATAGTTGCCAGTTTTGTATCGGCAATTGCTGCCCCAGCTGCAATCTTTGCGTCTGTAACGCTTCCGTTTGCCAACGTAAGCGTCACTGACGTTGAACCGCTACCCGTGGCATCACCGCTGAAAGTGATTGTTTGGTTGCCCGTTAGGTAGGTAGAAGTATCTAAAGACCAAGTGTTTGCTGCTGTCTTTCGTAGAATTCCGTTAGTTCCGCTGAGTGCAGCAATAGCATCTAGATCTGCGTCATAAGCCTGGACTGTGGTCCCAACAGAGCCACTTGTTAGATAAGTAGTAGTGTCTAAAGACCAGGTGTCTGCTGCTGTCTTTCGTAAAATTCCGCTAGTTCCGCTAAGTGCAGCAATGGCACTCAGGTCTGCATCGTAAGCCTGAACCGTACTTCCAACAGAACTAGTTGTTAAATAAGTAGTAGTGTCTAATGACCAAGTATTAGCTCCTGTCTTGCGTAAGATTCCGTCAGTTCCGCTGAGTGCGGCAATAGCGTTTAGGTCTGCATCGTAAGCCTGAACTGTAATTCCAACAGAACTAGTTGTTAGATAGCCGCTGATTGTTTGTCCGGCAGCAAATGCGATTGTGCCGGTCATCGTTCCACCGCTCTTTGGTAGAGCGGCGTTTGCTAAGTCATACGCAGACTTAACAGAATTTGGAGTGGCTGCGGTTGTGGTGCTTGTGCTGCTTGTGTTGTCGGTAAGTTGAAGCGTGCCACGAGAAGCTGTGGTACCCGCTTGAATTTTTGTACCGGCAATGTTTGCACCACTTGCAACTTCTGCGTCGCTGACACTTCCACTGGAGAGAGACAGCGCTACAGACGTTGTGCCACTGCCAGTCGCATCACCGGTAAATGTGATTGTTTGATTACCGGTTAAGTAGCTTGTTGTGTCCAGCGCCCAGGTATTAGTTGCAGTCTTTCGCAGTAGACCGTTTGTCCCAGCAAGCGCTGCGATTGAAGTCAGATCCGCATCGTATGCCTGAACGGTGCTTCCAACAGAACCAGTAGTTAGATATCCGCTAATAGTCTGGCCGGCAGCGAATGTAATCGTTCCGGTCATCGTGCCACCGGACTTTGGCAGCGCCGCAGCGGCTAAGTCATACGCCGATTTGACAGCGTTGGGAGTTGCTGCAGTCGTTGTGCTAATGCTCGATGTGCTGTCCGTCAGCAGAGTAATACCTTGGACAGTCGTGCTAGCCGGCGGAATGGACTGGTTCACCCAGATGGCGCCGTCGTAGGTCAGAACTTGACCAGTGCCAGGCGTTGTAATCGTGACGTCTGTCAGCCCGTCAAGGCTCGAAGCGCCGCCACTACCACCATTCAGGGTGTCGATACGCTCCCAGCCTTGGGCAACACCTAAACAAAGAACCCAGTCCCCTGGGTCGTAATTCACGCCAGGCGTGACCCCTGTGCCATTGCCTGCAGTTTCAGAGACAAAATAAACACCCGTCAGCTGCTCAGTCGCTACTGGGATCACGTCCCCAACGCTGAAGCCAGCGTCTGCGCCGAACTGGGTCAGGACTGTGATCAGGCCGTTCGTTGCATCAAACAGACCGCAGAAGCGCAGGTTCTGCTCAGACAGTGCGCCGACACCGATCGGGACCCAGACGTTGCCGTCCCACATCCTGATCTGCTGGGCCAGCGGGTTCAGCCACAGTTGGCCGTGGAAGTGGTCCGTTCCAGTCGGCTGGGTGTCTTGGATGTAAGCCGTCGAGTAATCAGCGAGCTTTGGCGCATTGATGCTTCTGTCAGCAGTACGAGAAGGGTCAAAGGTCCCCGTGCCGATCTTCGATGCATCCAGCGTCGGGATGTCAGTAGAAGCCAGCGCCAAGCCCTGGGTGATATGACCCTGAGCGTCAAAGGTGACCTTTGTGGCAGTGCCTGCAGCCACGCTGTTTGAGTGCGACAGCGTGCCGCTAATGCTCGTGAATTGCGAGCCGAGAGCAACCGCACCAACGGAAACGCCAGTCGCTAACGGGAGGTCACCTGATTGAATCTCGCGGCCATCGGTGACAAGACCGTTGGCGTCGTATGTGACAACCCCAAACGCTGTCGACGGCGTTACGGCGTTATCAATCTCTAGGCGAGTGCCATCGACCTTCAGACCAAAACCGTTGACCGTGATCGCACCCTGCGTGGTGCTTGTCGCGGTCGGCAGGTCACTGCCAACGATGATCCTGTAGTTGACCGTTCCAGCGCCACCTGTTGGGCCTGCAAGGAACTGGGCCGCAGACGTGGTGTTCTCAAGGTCAGCACTCAGCTCAATGCTGTCGCCAGTTACGACGCCCGCAATGTCAATCGGGCCAGTCGTGTTGTTGTAGGTGAGGGTATTGACTGATCCTGCAGCCTTGAACGCATCCCAGGCGCTGCCGCTCCAGACGTAGGCCCTGTTATCAGTATTGTTGACCGCTAACTGCCCGATATAAGCACCGCTCGCAGGTAATCCCGACTGGACGACGGCGCTGCTGTTGCTCGCCAGCTTGGCTGCAGTGACCGACCCATCGGCTAGCTCAGTGGTGCCAATCGAGCCTGGTGGAGTAGTTAGTGAAACCTTCGCTGCTGGGATGCTGCCGTCATCAATCAGCGAAACGCCCGCCTGGACGAGATCCTTGGCGGTTATCTTCTTGGTTTCGCTTGCGCTTAGATCCGCAAGCGGCAGGGGGTCTGTCGCCGCTAGCAACGAGCCAGCCAATGCTGGCAGCTCTGAGATCTTGAGATCTGCCACTTAAAAACCCAACCCAGCTGCCCCAGTCTAGGTTCAGTCGCTCTCTAGCTCTAAATGGTAGTCGCCGGTCTCTAGGAGAACTGCGCTGCTGTCCTCCTGCAGAAGGTATCTGGGGACTGCGCCGGTCCGTAGACGAATGGGGCCACTTGTCACAAAGTCAACGGTCGAGCGCACAGGTTCTGATGCTGAGAACGCCATTGCGACATTGGTGATAACGCATTTCGCCTCCCACCAGATCGCATCGTCTATCCCGTAAGAGTTGCCGCCATCAATCGCAGCACGACCAGGAGCTTTCAAGAAAAAGCGTCCATCAAAACTCGCGCCTTGCTGAGTGCGCATCACCAGCTGCGCTAAGTAGTGCGAACGCTCTGCACCAGTATCACCTTCGGTGTTATTGCAAGTCGACGCCTCGTAATCCCACAAGCAGTTCAGCTGGCCTTGCCCGCTGATTAGACCGCTGGAGAAGTTAGTGCGGAACTCTTCCCCCAGACTGGTGAGATCCACCGTCTCTCGTGCCGTTGTCATCGAGTAGTCACTGACTTGTGCGATGCAGCGATACAAGCTGTTTCGCGTCACCGCGTAAATCGGGATGCTGCGCGACGGGACAACCAGAGGCAACGCATCCGCCTCCTCCCCGTTTAGTGCACTGGCGAAATCGTTATACAAACGCACCCCACCCGCTTGATCGACGTTGCAATACCACCGACCATCGGGATAGACGTGGCCATCGACCAGTTCGAGCGTGCTCCCATCCTCTGTGTAGATCTCAAGCTGATCGCCCGTGATAATCGAGTCGACCTCGAAGTCAAAGCTGAACCGCTTGCGTGCGACATTCACGTCATCTGGGTCAAGCGTCGACACCAACTTCGTATTGAGGCCCTCACGCTTTAGTTCGACGTAGCCGCTATCCCCCAGGTAGATCGCCATCAGATGTTCACCTCAGTGGGTGCGCCGTTGAACTCAAACGCGATATCAGCAGACAACACCTCACCGACCGACATCGCCAGGGCGGCAGAGGTGATGATCGCCTCTCCTTCGATGTACTTGCCGCCAATCGTCTGGTCTTGAATTTTGAGTCGCAGGGTCACGCGCTCAGACTCAGGAGCAATCCCTTCATCAGCGCCGACTGTCCGAGCTTTGATCAGCTTCCTCAGCAGAGTGCTGGCATCATTCCCTGAGTCGTCGGCGTAGTACCAAAGGGCGCAGCTGCCGCTATGGCTGCGGATACCCTCTGTCACCGTGCGGTCTGTATCCGCCAAGCTGGTGGTATCTAGCGTCGCCTGTGTCGCGCTATAACTCCAGCTCCGCACACGCGCAGCCTCTTGGCCATCAATTAGCAGGCGTCCGTCGGTTCCTGAATAGAACGCCATCAGAAGACACCCACAAGCGATACAGACACGTTAGAGACGCCAGGCCTGACGTTCTCGATCGTGGGTGGTGCGTCATAACGCCACCTGTTCCCTGAACCCTGCCCTGTAATTACAGAGGACGCCCCATCCCATCCTGCAGAAACTGCTGTGTTGCCTGTCAGGTCAAAGGTTTCGAAGGTGCCCTTCACCGACTCAAAGTGCTGGAAGAACAGCTCAGCCTCGGAGTCACTGATGTTCTGATACGCCAGGCCAAGCTTCATCTGCGTGCGGCGGTTGCCATACAACAGCCGAACCTCTGCACCGTCCTGCGCGTTGTACGTCTTTACTGGCCAGCCGCCTGGGTCGATCTGTCTGGAGCTGGGTCTGATTTCGGGGTAGTTCATCACTCAATAATCTCGAATAGGGATTCGTCGAAGACGTCAGCCACAATCACACTCCTATTGTCGGCGGTTGTTGGGTGGTGACTGCCCTTCACCTCAACCAAGCCGTCCTCATCCAAACTCACCTCTTCAACTTGGTAGTAGTTGCCGCTGGTCGTTGTGTTTTCAACCGAGAACAGAACACCCCACATCGACTGGTCGGCAACACGGCCATTACTGATCACCAACGTTCCAGTCTCCACCTGATCGCTGCCCGTGCGGTACAGGTTGACGCTATAGGTCCCATCAGCGATCGAGGAGAACGCCTGGACCGTTCCGTCTGACAGCACTACCCCGTTGTTATACATGCTGTAAGGGCTTGAGGCCGTCTCCACGCGGATTAACGCGCCAGGGGCGATGTTGGCTTGGTCTGGTGTCGTCTTGAAGGTGACGACATGGGTCACTCGACGACGCAGGGACATCACATAACGCGCCGCCAGGTAGGCGTGATGTTTGGTAGTGCAGAAAGAACTCATGTCGAACGCTTCTTCCACGCTGGGCTGCGCGTCGCTCTCGTCTGCCCACTTCACAAGGAACGATTCGTTTAGCGGTGAAACGTTGCGCTCGGAACTATTGCGCCAGGTCATCGCTGCACGCATCTGCAGACGCTCCTGACGCTCTATGACTCCAATGTTGAAGCTGCCCTCGATGATGTTACCTGAGCTGAACATCGCCACGGGCACCAGTGCGCCGTGGATCACGTTGCCTAAGTCATCAGTAGGCAGTGCAGGTTCAACCGTAAACCGCCCATTCTTAACGACAAAGTTGCTCAGGCAAAGCGGGCCGATTTGACCCATCCACTGCCGCAGATTGATACTCTCTGCGACGACGCCATTGAAGAAGATTCGATTCCGGATGCAGAACTGAGCTGTCCGATGAAAACCTTCCTCGTCGATCATCCGAGGGTCAATAATGTTACCCAGCCCTGCACGCTTATCCGTCAGGAGGAAGTAGAGCAGGTCGCTGAACTTGTTACCAGGGCCGACAGTGTCGTTTCCACCAAAGCGTCGAACGCTGACCCCGTTCTGCACCCAAGCTGAGATCTCGTTAATTGTCCTGAAGTTCGTGCCAGAACGCAAGACAACACCCATTGTCGTCAATGCCTCAAACTCTGGTGGCGCAGGATCCTCGGCCAGGCTCTCGTTCACATAGCTGATGATATGTTCAGGACCGCTATCGTTACTCTTCGAGATCTCCTCATAGAACGAGGTATCTGCAATCTTGTTACTCTTCTCGAAATTACGGGAAGCCTCTGCAGGTGTCCCAGGAACGAAAACAAGGTCGACATTGGTTATCCGATACCGTGCGCCGTACTGATGACCAAATGCTTGACCCGACGGGATGTCGTCAAACGTGTCGCCGACGGACCAGCCCACGCTTCCATATATCAATGGAGTTCGCAAAGACTGGTAGTCCCACACCCACCCGTTCCAGTTCGTTGGGTTTTCGGGGTGGTACTTGGTCGAAGCCACGATCTCAACTGTGACTGACCTGCTCCCCTCGGTATAGGTGAAGGTCGTGGCCCTTGTTTGATTTTGGTAGAGGCTTGGGTTCCCCAGCCTGTAGTACAAGTACCACTGAAGACGGCCTGTAGAAACACTGGCGGGCAGGTAGTCGTAGATCTCAACGGCAGACGCAGCGTCTTCGTATCTGTCCTGACCTTGAGGGCTGCCCTGTGTCGTTAGCTCCTCACTATCAAGCAGCTCGCCGACCGCTCGCTTTTTGCCTGTGACCGTAATCCGAAACTCCCCATAGGTTGTTGTGTAGAGGTCGCTCAGGTAGTTTTCAGTCGAGTGCGTCAACTCCCAGATCGTATCTTCAGGCGAAAACAGATGCTGCAGCATCGCTCCTTGAATAGGGACGAATTTGTACTCCATCTGCCGCGGCTCTGAAGTCTTGATCCTGATGTAGTTAAAAACGCTAGTCGGTGAATTGTTGAGGATGCAGAACTGTTCGTTGATATTTGCCCACGCGCAGGGATTACCAAGTTCATCCCCACCAGCAGGGCGCACCAAAATCGTCCAGGCTGAAACCCTGTCGATGTAACGCTGCTGGACGCCACTTTGTACGCCAATCTTATCGTCGTCGTACTTCCTCAGCTCACTAGGTGACGGCAGGCTGGGGAAGTTGCAAAGGTTATTGAGCTGCTGATAAACCTGGCTGCGAATACCGAACTCTGTGCACTCGACCTTCCTTGTATTCCGGTAAGACGCAAGCCCCACACGCATCAGTGGGAAGTTCAATGGGCCCAGGTCGTACGGAGGGTCATCCACACCCTCAGAAATGATGGGGTTAAGCAGTGCGTTCAGACCTGCGATCCTGATCGTCGAACTGCCGTTCGTCCCTTCAATGCAGGTCAGCGTGTAGTAAGCGTCGCGGTACTCAGGCGGATTAAGGTCTCGATTGCCGCGCTCCCAAACATCAGCAGGACGCTCACTGACCTGGAAGAGCATCCGACCAATCATGAAGGTCTCGCCAAGCTGCAGCGCATCATCTGCCAGCTCACCCAGACTGGCAATTCTCTGCTGCACGTCGTCCATTCGAACGTCGCCCAGATCCACTAGGTCGAGGTCCTTGATCAAATAGGTGACGTTGTCGCCTACCTGAACGTCGACATAAGTGGGGTTCTGATAGGTAACACCGTTGTGAGCGAACAGGCCTTGGCAAGAGGAATACAGACGACCCAGGCCGCCCATCCCATCCTCAAGACCCGATTCTTGCTGACCGACAATCTTGGACCTTTCATTCCTATTTCTGTCACGCGCTGCATCCTGTGAAGGCTCGTAGCTATGCGCCCACGGGATAATCTTGAAGTTCACCTTGATCGCTGTGCCGTTATACAGCGGGGCATAGGCTCCGAACTCGGTCGAGTTGCTAGGCAGCACTGACGCCGAGTGACCACGGTCTGCAGGTAAAAACGCAGTCGGGCAGGAGAAGATCTCCTCGTTCTGGTCAGGGTTGCCAGCTGTTGCGTCACCTTGCGTACCAGCAAACAAGTCAGCCCTTGTGATCCGATTGCCGCCTTCCTCGCTGCTCCAATACAGCGCGACGTTGTGCTCACTTGTCCCGTCCAGGGCGTTGTTGCCGATATAGACGCCCTCAAGCTGCGGGGCAGACACGCCGTACTCCCCAACGACATACATGCCGCGGAAGCCCTGATAAGTGCCGTAGCTCAGCATCCGCGACCACACCAGGGAAGGTGTGATAAAAATGCCGCCGCTTAGCTCTTCAAGTCCGTCGACGCTTTGGGTCTGCCACCTGCCAAAGACGATCGGGATTCGTGTGTTGTACTTGGTCAGTGGTGCGCTACCGCCCAGACCTTCTGTCTGGTTAAAGCGAGACCGCCCCGAAGCACTATCCAGCGTCACGCTGCTGCTTTCGTCGCTCTGCTGCTGCTGCTGCGTCTGAGGCTGCCTTGGTTTGGGCGCTAAAAAGTAGCTGGCGGCTGTGGATGCAACCCCGACAACCAGCGAAATAATTGCGATTGTCGTCGCAGTTGCCTGGACGTCAGGGATGCCCGCATACTCAGCAGGCCGTAGCCCTGCGTTCTTTTTAACTTCTTCCTGGAAGTATCGGTACTCGTCTTCTGTGCAACCGATCAGGGAGATCAGCTCACGCTCAAACGGGAGGAGTGGCGAAACGTAGATCTGATCTGCGGGACGGCGATAGGGCACCAAACCACCCGCTCGCTGAGGCTGCTGATACACAAAATCCCGCCTTGCCATGTAACTCCGAACGCGGCGTGTCCGCCCATCAGCAGACTGACATCCCCATCGTAGGCAGGACACTCGACACGCTTCCCCCAGGTCAATAACGCACGGCAGATCGGCACTGTTGGATAGTCGTACCAGCTGGCCTGAAGCGGTGGAGTGGGGATCCCCAGGTCCTTCAGGACGGCATAGACCAGATGGATGCAGTCGATCTCGCCATCAGTGCCGTCGGCCCCGAAGCGATACCTAATTCCGATAAAACGCTCACAACCCAAAACTGCTGCTGGTTGGTAGACGCCCCACCAGAGCCCTGTGCATCACTCGAATGGGAACGTTTCCGTCTACAGCGTCCAAGACGGTACTGAGATCTAGGTTCAACGTGGTGTTGTCCCAGCCCCCGCCGGTCACCTGTCCGAAATACTCATAAAGCAGGGTCCGCTGGGACGCATCAGAGGGCTTCATCAGGTAGACCTCAACATCCGCTAGCCATGACTCCTCTAGCGCCTGCGTCGCCCAGCTACGGCTTAGCTCGTTGTTAGGGAACACCAGCGACGCGATCAGATTGTCGCCCTGCCTGTTGGTCGTAGTCCCGCTAAAGCCAAACGGCATAAACGACCGCCCATCGACGGTCTCACCGATGAAGAAGTTCTGAAAGAACAGCTCCGTACCGGCTGTGCGGCTGCTCAGCTTGAGGAAGTGACCTATCGCGTATTCCATCAGATACCAACGCGACGACGGGTAGAAGCCGACATCTGAAGCTTACGCAGAGCACGCGCTTCGCCAAGCTGGCCGCCCTGAGCGGCTGCCGCCGCCATCGACGCTTCGAGCTGTTCACGGTCCACCCATTCGCGGTCCATGAACTTTGTCGTCTGAAAGTTCATACTCAGATTGACACCACTACCCCCACCTCCACTTTCGCCTCCCTCAGATGGGATAACAGAAGAGCCACGCTTGCCTGCGTTCCAGCGGGTCATTGCGCCGTTCATTTTGCTCGCCGGAATGATGTACTCGCTTTGCCCGCCTTCGCCGACGATTGCGTTGGTTGGGCCGGTGACGTAGCCGCCTTCGGCGAATTTGGGGAGGTTCTTGTAAGAGTCGCCAACGAGATCAAGGTTCCCAGTTCTTTCCATGAACTGGGCGTTTGTTTCTGTTCCCCCTCCACCGCTAGCGCCGCCTAGAGCTTTGAGGATTCCCTGGAGCGCAATCATCACCAGTTGTTTGGCGATGATCTCGGCTGCCATGTTGACGAAGGCTCGACCGATCTCAGCAAACATATCGGACAAGACTTCTTGTACGGTCTTGCTGCCGGTGACCAGAGCATCGACCGCACCAGCCATGGCCCCGCTGATCGAGCTCTCGACAGACTGGGCCAGGCTGACGATCATCCCTTCGGTGTCGTTAAGCCACTTCTGGGTTTGAGTGATATAGCTCTGTATCGGAGCTTGCGCAGCCTGCAGCTGCTGCTCCAAATTAATAATTTGGTTGACTTGATCGTCGTCAAAGCCTTTGCCCTCGAGCGCAAGCCGCTTTTGCTGGATTTTTAGGCGGTTCTCCTCTTCGCGTGTGACGGCCTTGGCAAGATCAAGCTCAATAGTCAGGCCGTCAATTGTTGCTTGGAACGACTCCTGCAGCTTTTTACGCTCCAGGGCACGCTTGGTGTCAAGGTTTAGAAGACCCTTTTCTAAACGGTTTTCTTCTAGTTGGATGCGTAGTCTTTCTTCAGCTTGCCCAAGACCTCTAGCCTTTATCTCAGCTACGCGACCAGCAGATTGCTCTACAAGTTTATCTATTTCTAACTCTCTTACTTTAGCTTCGTTACCTTCAACTTGAGCTGCTGCAAGTTGCCTTTCGATACCTAAAAGTTTTGTAGATGAAGCAAACTGAGCTTCTAACTGTCTAAGGGTACGCGCATCTCGTTCTTGTTTTGCAAGAGCAGACTTGTTGGACTTTTCACGCTCGGGTGTGTACTTTTTAATTAACCGATCGCGTTCTTTGTAAAAACGGTCGAGGTTACTCAGGGCTTGGTCGATAACGCCTTTGTTTGCTTCGGGGATTGCATCTGCACGCTCTCCCGCGATTGCCTCTGGAGTCAACGCGTTTGGATCTATACCCACACCGCCGCTGGATAGTGCAAAAGCGGATAAAATTCGATCCCACAACGTAACTGTACGCTGTGTTTCATCAGTTATTTTTTCCTGTTTTTGGAGAACGGCGTCTAGCAAGGCAGCGGAAGCCGCCTGACTACCTTCAAGTTCAACCTGCTTAAGTAGCTGGTTTGCAAGCTTATTTCCAATTTGACCCCGTAGCCTGTCTATAGCTTCAACCGCACTCTTCTCATCTGTAATACTTGCAATCGCTTCAGCAGTAGCAACTCCGCCAACATCACCAAACGCACGCGCCAGCTCTTTAACTGTTGCCGGATCATCAAATGCAGCAAACGTGCTGAAAAGTTCTACGGCTTCGTCGTTAGATATGCTGAGCTGCTTAGCAAGCTCTTCTACGTCTCCAGTTGTAATGCGCAGAATTGATGATGAGTTGCTAAGAGCACCGTTTAGCTGTGCAACTGAACGGTTAAACTCCTCACTCCGGGTTACTGCGTCCCCTAGTGCTGTACCAACCAGAGACAGCGCAAAACCGAACTGACCGCCAAGTAGGCCACCAGCTAAACCGCCAAGACCACCGCCGATAGCTGCTGCGGGGCCCTGCCCGAACAGGAGTGGGAACGCTCCACCGATGAGGGCGTTACCTGCTGCGCCCTTGAACAACTCGCGGGTTGCTGAAGACGCTTTGGTGACCGCTTTTGCGTTCGCGTTCCAGGCTTGGGTTAGACGGTTGGCTCGCCCTTCGGCGGTAGATATTTGGTCAAGACCAAGGGCGTCACCCCAGTTGACTTTGCGTTGCTCCATTCGCTGGAGCGCCGCTTGCAGTTCATCAATGGCCCCTGCGCTTTCCCTTATTTGCTTAGCGCGGTTTCTGCTAATCGACCTGTCGATTGCGTTCTGGTTGTCTACTCGGCTAGCTGATTGGCTAAATGCAGCAAACCCGGATTCAGCGCGGCTAAAAGCACTTTGACGGACGTTTCTTAGAACCTGGGCCTGGCCTCCAAACTCGCGTAGCCGAGTCGTTGCAAGTTTGATAAGGGTGTTTTGACGGTCCAGTTCCTCGTTCAGGAGTTTTGTGGCGGTCGCAATCG
>Ga0070751_1001468_pt1 | contig 13850 bp, 10 predicted proteins | sample VirMetDEL_Aug_28_FD_78514 | JGI IMG/M metagenome (GOLD analysis project Ga0070751, IMG submission 78514) | Aqueous microbial communities from the Delaware River and Bay under freshwater to marine salinity gradient to study organic matter... | ecosystem: Environmental > Aquatic > Marine > Coastal...
GCTACCAACTGAAAAACTTTTGAATCAGTTCCGCTTACAAAGAATAAGTTTTCTGTTTCAGTATATCTACCTCTAGTCTCAGAAACTCCTTCTATAAAAACTTCAACCGATCCTTCTACTATCGGAGCTAATTCTAGGTTAATAGACTTAATTCCAAAATCAGCATTAAATTTTCCAGTTTTCTTTACTAAAGCTCCTTCAAGTAACACTAAATTAGTGAATATAATACCTTCTTGGTTGACACTTTCACTTTTAAGTAATTCTATAGAAGAGTCTGCATTTGAATTTTCTAAAAGACCATTAGTAACTTTGTATAGGGTAAAACTTAAAGATTCTCCGTCTTCTGGGGAACTGACGGTGATGACTCTAGAAGTTGCAGGAATCGTTAAAGTAGCTCCAGGGTCTGAAACAAAGGCATCAGATGGAAATGTTAGTTTTGCATTTGCGATAGCTGCTGTAGGCCCTTTCATACGAACGCCTATTAATTCTAGTAACTTCTTTATGCTGTTTCTATTTTTAGCTGTTCTTAGATAGTTTTCATTAGCTAAAAAGTCTGCTTTCATTGATGTCACTGCTCCGACATAAGAAACTAAATCAATCAACATGACTCCTAAATCAGAACTTACAAAGTTATTGTAATCAAGTGGATAAACAGACTTAACGTAATTAACTAAGTTAGTTCTAATTGAATTAAAATCAGAGCCAGCATAGTTAATCAATGATGCTTTCTTAGCAGAATCAAATTCTCTTGCTAGCTTCATGAAGTCTGAGCTAACGGTTCCATTAAAGTTCATATTGATACATCCACTTCAAATTGAGTATTCTCATCTTCTCTAATTTGACAAGACAATTTAATTATTAAGGTGGGCAGACCATATTTAGTAGATTCTTCTTGTCTATAAATTTTTAGTCTGTTTACTTTTACATAAGGTATATAATTACTTATAGAAGTTAATATTCTTGCTCTAGCTTCGACTACTAAGTTTTCATCAAAAGGCTCAAATAATAAAGACTCTAAGTCGCAACCAAAAGCAGGTAACATAACTCTCTCTCCGGGAGCTGTAGAGAGAAGCTGCTTTAGATTACTTCTTGCTAAAGATATCTCTACGTTAGGTTGAACATAACTTTTCCCAGGATTCTTTTTGAAGGGAAATCCTATACCAGTTCTAGGTATATACTGATTTTCTTTTGTAGTTGATGCTATTTTTGGTTGTAGAAGAGTTCCTACAACAGTCGTATTAGTATCTAAATTAGCCATAATAATATATACTATCCTATGATCTCTTTGTATTTATTAAATAGCTTCTTACCTATGGTAATTAACGACGGAGCATCAAAGTGAATACCAGTGAGATAATAAGTCCTATCAAAACCTGCATAGGGTTCTGTTATAAACGAAAGATTATCTACGTCAATAAGTGATACATTTAAAGATTCACTATTAGCCGCTTCGTTTTGTTGTGCTCTTACTTCGTCAGTAAAGATGAACGATACTGGTTCTGGTCCATCTGGACTCAGAATGTATTGACCATATGCAGGTAATTCTTTTTGAGCTTGTGTTATAATCCAAGGAGTATCTTGTGTAATTCCTTGTATACCTTTTAGTTGATCTTGCACTCTCTCATACAACACCTCAAAATCTGTTAGCCATCCATCAGCAACCACACTTGAGAATGCAGGGAATCTCATGGTTCCTGGATACACTGATGCTTCATTTTCTCCTTGCATCATTATTACAGCTTTAACTTCATAGGGTTCTGGGACTGCGGCCAATGCGTTAGTAACGTCCCTATTCAGTTCATAATATTTGTGATAATGAGGCACTGTGTCATCAACGGTTGTAATGGGATTAGCTCCTGCGCTAAATGTCCAAGAGAGACCACTTGGGAGTCCCGGTAACAGGAGTCTAGAGAAATCATACATCCAAGTTCCGCCATAAGCATTCTTAACAACATAAGCATCTGTCTTAATAGATGAAGATATTCTTATATCATCAGCTACGTGCTTCATGAAAGACACGACAGGACATATTTTTGGATTACCTGTTGTTCGTCCTGGGATTGGCGGAGTGTCGTTTTCCGTGGCTACGTATCTAGTTCTGTTATTCTTTTGGTTAGCGTCCAGAGTAACCCAGCTACCCTCATACTCATTTCCACCAAGATCCGTTGTAAATGGATCCCAAATCTTGGCCCCATCAATTGGCTGAGTATACTCTAGCTGACCCACTGAAGATAGATCAATTAAGTCACCTGCAATGTTACTCTGTCCAATTGCAATGATAACTGGTCTTCTCCATTTAAGCTGTTTAAATAATCTTTCTTGATGCTTATAGGTTTGATTAATTCCTACAGTGTTTAATGTTTTGCTATAAAACTTTACACTTCCTAAGAAACCACGAAGACCACTAATGAGACCTCCATACTCTCCACCCATGAATCCTCCATTCTTGTAGCCGTCTGTATAGCCACCACCTAAAATCCATGGAGTAAAGAAGTTACCTAACTTCGGGCCTGACTGAAGAGATCTTGGAGCTAAAGGACCTACTGACGTGGTATTATAGTTGAAGCTATTATTTTGCTTAAAGCTAGGAATATTTAAAGATCTGTATCTATCGACGCCAAATACATCAGTAAGGGACGAGGTTTCTAAAACCTCACCGTCTAAGTAAATTGATACACTATTTGCCCGGTAATCAACAGATAAAGAAAGAAGCATATACTCATGAACTAGATCTGCTAAACTCTTGCCACTTGCTGTAGTTTTTGTGCTGGAGACAAACATCCCCAAATATCCATTAGTAGTATCACATTCTGGATTAGAGAAGAATGTTGCTGATGAAGCATCATAAGATACAGTTGGGGCTAAAACTAGGCCGTAACCAACAGAAGGGTTTTGTAGACTGAAGTCGTTAGATGGTAAAGACTTCTCTGTCCATCTAACGTCTGTTGTGAAACCAAAAATTAAGCCTCTAGTGTAGTCACTATTCTGTGTAAATGGAACTAAGTTGTAATCTTCATCTCTTACAGCACCGGTTCTAATTCCAACATTCTCATTAGCTAAGATTAACCGATATAGAGAAGACACACCGTTGTCCTTCCAACCAATATCAGAATCCTCTAAAGTTGGCATGTGAATCCAAGTCTCAAAGCCGAAACCATACTTACCATAGGTCCAGTCTTGGAATTCTTTTGAATCAGGTAGTTTTGCGAAAGACCCTAGTGCAGAAGCCCCAATTAGAGGGGCTGGTCCAGAAGCGTTTTCGCAGATACCCTTAAAATAAGGTGCTGCTAAACCAAGATCTGTAAAGAAGTCTTTAGAGCTTTTAGATATTAAGAAAGCATTACCTTCTTCAGTTGAAGTTATACAGTTATTTAAGTTTGCTACTGTTGCAGAAGGCATAACACAGTCTGAATTCAAAAAGTTATAGAGAGCAAACAGCCCATCTGTGTTTACAACTTCACTCATGTTTACTTGGTTAGCACTAGCATCAGAAGCCTTGAGACCGTCTGTCATTATTGCATCGAATCCCAGATCTGGGAAGATTAGGTGGTTCAGCATGGTTTGCTCGCGGCCTCTAACCTTGCTCTGAACAAACTTACCAGACAGAGGTAATACTATTCCTGAAACACTATCAGCCTCAAGGACCAAAGCTTGTTGATCAACCAAAGCTAAAGACAGATTGTATTTACTTAAATAGCCAAAATCATTAATTGGAACCTGTCCTCGCGGGAATGCAGTTTCTCCTCCAAAAATATTTGGAGCTTTGACAGCAATCTCAATTTGCTTCTTTCTTCTGTCTACTTTAGTATTCAGTTGAGTAACTTCACTTAACAAAGCTTCTTTGAAGTTATCAATAATTGATTGCGAAGTCCCTGAAGCAGTTAGGTCTTCTATTTGAGTTTTTATATCTTGCATTCTCTTATCACGTTGACCCATAAGGGTTTTTAGTAAGGAGTCTGCATTATATTCCTCTCTCATTGCGGCACTGTCATCAATCACAGAGGGATCAAAAATAGAGTTTACCCATTTATCATATGTTTTTCTATTTATTTCTTCGCCTCGACCACCAATATTAGGATCAAAATTGAACTTCCAACGTTCAGCTAAGTCGATAGAATTTTTTCTATCTCTTAGTTGAATCAAGATAGGAGTGATACCTTCATCAGATCGAGAATCATAATAAAGACCGTCGTTAGACAATATGAATTGACCATCCTTACTTAAAGGAGGTCCATACACAAGGCGGATAAGCTCTTCGTCTTCTGCTGGCTTTGCTATCTTAAAGCCTGGGAATCTATCTGCTAAAGCTGGGTTAATTCCTGGTTCTCTGTCTGGGTCTTGTGCGCGGAGATCAAGTTCAGCTTCAATTGCGGTCTGTATTGAAATAACTTTATCGTTTAGAGCATCTAGCTGCTCTAGCCTAGCATTAGCTAGAGCAACACTCCCTGCAATTCTTTCTCCTGTGTAGGATTCAATTGACGTATTGCTTGGAGAGGAAAGAGCATTCTTAACTGCTTCTAAGCATTCTTTAACTTCTTCTATAAACTCTTTTGCGGTCTCAATAAAGCTATAAATTTGCCCAGCAAACTGAATTAGTGCTGCGATTTTTATCGGTAGTTGTGGGTCCCAGTCAGTTAAAGCCCATTTAGCTCGTAATTTCTTTAAGCCTTCTTCTGTAAAATATTCTTCTATACCAAAAAAATCAACAATCTCTTTCCATATTTTTTTAATTTCTTTATCTATTTCTGCTTGTATACTAGCGGTTACATCATGAATTACTGTAAGAATAGGAGTTGGTAATAAGAATAAAACTGCCTCACTGATATCTAAGACACATGTGGGTAGACCGAAAGCTCCTACAGCAGCCGTAAGTAAACCACCCCCACCTGCTATATTACTACCAAAAGAAGTTAAATCAAAATCCGCCATAATTCTCTCTTATATAGCTTAGTTTTCTGCTTGGTTAATAAGATCTAACTCATAATCACTAAACTCAAAAGTAGGATGAATTGCCTTCCTAGCATTTAAGGTCGGGGCTAGGGGTGCTAAATTAACGAAAGCACCATCTAAAGTTGCTCCTAGCGGACTTAATTCTAGAACTCCAACTGAGTTTTGGGTGGCTTGTCCTAGACCATATTGCACAATCGAGAGTGCGTTAATTCCTGAATCGAAAGCTCTTTCATCTACATCTCCTCCTACTATTGTCTCTCTTGCAGCGATATCATCCCCCTCAAGAGGTATCACTCCCCCTGTAGCTCTACAGACACTTCCAGCAGCTAGGTTTATGTCGTTCTTAGCATGTAAATTTATGTCTGTTTCAGACTTAATATTTACTCTATAACCGTGGATAAAGATATCATCATTTGGTGCTCTGATGATTATAGATCCATCTGAATTAAGTTGAATTTTTGCCTGCTCTCCAAAAGCCCGCAACATAATTCGGCTTCTGTGAATCTCCCCAGACCAAGCTACAGAGCCAAACGTTTGATATTTTTTATGAATAGATCCTGCAAATAAGCATACGTCTCTGGCTTCACTATCTAATTTAATATTTCCATACGGCTTGAAGAACAAGCCATCTGGTGGTGTTAACATCGGTCCCGCTATGGGCAAGGCAGGTATAAGTGAGTTTAGACCAATGCCTTGAGATGTTATGTCCACTCCATTGCCATAATATGATTGAATAGTTACCTTACCTGCTTCGGAATGGACTGTTATATCATTTTGTGTTTTTAATAGAATCTCTCTAGCACTGATGGTGTCTCCTGTTGAGTATCCTAGCTTATAGTCTCCGCCAATGATAAGGCCGTCACCTAACTCATTGTTTAGTAACACCACATTTCCGTTTTGGCAATCATTCAAGATGAGCCTCTTACCAAAACCTGATCTTATATTTACTCCTGAATATAACCCTTTTCTATCAGCTCTATGGTTTAATGATATACTGTTTCCTCTTGAGTCACTGATATTAATCATTTCAGGCTCGCCACTGGCATTGAATAACCCAGGAGGAAATAGCCCTTTTTTCTTATAGTCTTTTGGGATTCCCTCCTCCTCATAAGGTTGTTGTTTTATGAAGGCTGATAATCCATCTCTCTTCTTAGGAGGCTCAAAGATTTTAGAATAGTCTTTATGGATTGTCGAAATGTAAATGTATTCTTTTGCTATAGAATCAGTTTCTGCATACATAATAAACTGATTTCTTGTAGGAATTGCGAAGAATCCTGTATTTCCTGCTCCTGGGATATTCTTTCCTCCGAAGGGTGAGGCATAGGTGACCTTATCTTGGGTTGCGTAATTAGGATCTAATCTTTGGACTGTTAGAGATCCTGCTACTGTAGACATGACTTGTCCTATGTATAGTTTCATTTTTTACGCCTCTTTTGGAATATCATTAGGAAGCCTCAATCTCTGTAATGTAAAGTTACTATCACAAGACGTAGGTGTTATCTTATGTTTAATTCCTATTATAGTATATCCTGCCGATAAGTAACTATCAAATACTTGTGATGTGTTATCTCCAATGAGTTTAGGTCTATTTGCGTATAACAAACAAGGATAGTTTAACCAGTAATTACTAGAGATATTGAAAAATGGAAGTGTATCTATCTCTACATTAAATCTTAATTTGCTAGTAAAATCAAATATCCTATTATAAAGGACTGCTGCGTCAGCATAATCGCTTACAGATCCAATCACTATCTTACTAGTAAAGTAGTCTTCTGTTGAGAATATATTTTCATCCTCAAAAAGACCATCATCTCTAATTAAATCACCTACTATTTGACTGAGTAGTCGTTGAGTTAATTCTTCATCTGTATTAGTAATTGAATCAAAAGTAACTTGATCTAAATCAACATTAGTGAAATCTAGTTCTTTAGTGTCTTCTAAAAACACATCATTTGTTATAATATAGTTACCTAATTTTGTTAGTTTAGCTGAAGCATATTCTCTATTTTTTCTAATCTCTTCTTGAACTAAGCCAGCGACTTTAACTCTTAAATTTGTATAAGCAGTTTGATTATTACTAGCTCCTGCTCTTGGTTGATTACCAACTCCACTGTCTGGGAAGATTTGTCTTGAAGGTTTTGTGTAACCAAAGGACAAGGCATCTACTATACCTGATCTTATCTTCTTAAATGAAGCTAATTTTTTAGCTCGAAGTTCATTTTGAACTAATGCTGCTTGAGAGTAAAACTTTGGTGCTTCGGTGAATACACCATAAAGAAAAGCCGTATAAAGATTATTCTCTTCTGTCTTTATAGATAAAACATTAGGATTAGCTACATTATATCTAAACACTGGGAAGTTTTCTATATTACTCGTTAAGGATTCGCTCTCTAGTAACGACTCCATCGTATATTTTTCGGTGTCCTTAATTTTAGACTCGTATAAGTTGAGACTTCTCCAGCTAGTGTTTAGATACTCAAATGCTCGATTATTCTCAGGTAGTTGGCTAAAGGTTGAGGTAGCATGATTTTCTAACCTCTCTCCATAAAGTAATGCTCTAACTACAGACTCAGTTCCTATCAAGATAACTGGGGCTGATCTGTCGAAGTAATCATCTAGAGGTTTTGGGAGATCCGTTAGATCACTATCTGTGTTAGCTCCTAGAATATTTCTTATAAAGTAATCAATATATCTAACATCACCTTCACGAACTAAAACGGTCTCTTCCCCAACAAGCTTACCTAAACCACTCATCAAGTCTTCTACTTTACTTTTAATTGCTTGTCGTTTAGCTTCTGCTGTTTTATTATCGGCATTTTCATCTGAGCGGACTTCCATGACTAGAGAGTCTGTCTTTTGAAAATCAGACCTAGTAAATTCTGTTCCTAGCTTATCATCTAAAGGTTTTGTAAGTAACTCTAAAGCCTCAGTGTAGGCTTGTGTCGCAAAAACATCATCAAATTGTAAGTCAGGTCTATCCCTAAGTAAGCTTATACTAGCTCGTAATTTATCCTTGTCATTAGTTATCTTACTGCCTGCTATTTTAGCTAAGTCATCACATACAAAAAACAAATTTTTTGTCTGCGTAAAAGTTGATCTAAGAAAATCATTAATTACAGTTTTATATTCGTAATCAAACTTACTAAAACCAAAAAGATAACTTAAGCATAAACTTGCATTAGCGTCTCCTGGTGAGAACTTAATCTCATTCGCGAGGGTCCAAGAGGCTTCTGTTAATGCTGTATTTCTCTCAGAGATAATATTAATATTATTAATAGTCTCAGTTTCTGTGGTTAAAAACTTGTCTCTTAATAAATCTAGTGTCTCGTGTATTCCAAGATTAATAGCTAAGTTAAGTTGAATGGTTCTAGGTTGATCAAAATCTTGAAGAGTCGCAGCAGACATTAGAGTCATAGCTATAAAGCCTGACCAGTAATCTAAGTTATCTCCTACACCAAATAAAACATAAAATACGTTTCTAGGAAAATCCTTGTAGTATGATTTTGTTTTAAATCTATTTAAAAATGAATTAATTAGTTTGTATTCAAAATCATAGTTTGTAACTAAAAACTCTACACTTAAGTTACCTTCACTATTAGAAACCTTAGTTCCTTGTAAAGTGTATTCAAAGTTTAAAATTGTTGAATTATCTGAGTCGATAACCAAAAAGGTAGAGCTATCTGGATCATTTGCCTCATCCAGAATATCAGAAGCTTCATTTAGAAATTCGCCAAAAGTTTTGAAAGTTCTCCCAGGACTTGTATACAATATTGGTATATCTGGGTTATTGGTGATTAATATTGTAGGTTTTATAACTTCATCAATCATTTTGGCACTCTTATTCTTGATCCAGTTAAATAGTCTTCAAATACGTCATACTTATTCGATATTAAGCAGATATACCATAAAGCGTCAGGATCTTCTAGGAAGACATCAGCTATTAGATCAGGTCTAGATGAAAACTCATTAGGGACTATTCCTGGTTTAGTAGTTTGATCAGGTTTGAGCTTTTCAATATACCGATCCGCTTGAGTATTACCTACAATACTAGTAATATCTCGTCCTCTATGATTATAGACTGATGATCCAATAGAATAATGACTCATTTTTTATCTCCTAATACCTAACTACGCAAAGTTATTGAATCCTGCATTATCATCTATTTGAGGCTGAAAAGACTCAGAGAAATCTGTGTCAGCAAATAGTGGCTGAATACTTCCCGTATCTAGAACATGCTCCCACCCTGCTATATTCTCGGATTGTTTAATGTTCCCAGCTTCTGTAGGTGAGTTGTATGGTTTGTATTCTCCGAAGTCACCAACTCTGAGTTCTTCCATTTGTAAGCTAATCTTTATTCTATTTGGAAGTAAAGTAGCTCTGTCATAGCCAGACTTTTCGTCAATATTAATTTGATAACGCTCAACAATAAACGGGGCTTTCTTGTATAGAGGTCCAAAGTTAAGTCTAACAATAGGTAAACTTCCATCTCCTTTGGTTGTCCCAATAACAGAAGATCTGATTATGTTAGTCCAAAAATAATATAAGGCTTTTATTTTTGTTGCTTGTGGATCTGCTTGGCTTATTGCCCCTAAGAAATTTTGATCACTAGCATTATCTGATTGACTCCCTTCATAAGACTGTATTACGGCTAATATATTAGTAAACATATCATCGTTTTTGGACGTTACTTTTCTAGGGTCAAATAGTTCCTTCTTACGTGCGTTCGAAGTAGATCCTTTAGTGACATACTGTGATAAAGAACTTCCTCTACAAACATTCTTAATATGAAGTAAATTCATATTAAAAGTTAAGTTCAATACTGTAGATTCTGCTCCAAGAAAGGAATATAAATTACTATTTCTTCCTATCGGCTTATATTTTCCTAGCCTAGCTTGCTTAGACTCATTTATAATAGGGTTCTCAAAAAAAGGAATCTTAACCTTAAAGTTAGCAGCGGCTCCTTCCTTAATAAAGAAGTTAAAGTCTAAGTAACCTCTCTCACTAAACGATCTCTCGTAACCACCAAATTTAATCATCTCGGACCTATCCCTCTACGCATGAGTGGTGAAGCTGGTTCTCTTCGTTCTTGGATACTCTTGAAGCTTCTTACTAAGGTATCTAAATATCCGTTCTGTTGGACCATTAACTGATCTTCTCCTTCGTTTGTAGTGGCTTTAGCCGCTATCAGACTTAGCTCTGGGACCCTGTTCAGGGCTCCGATTAAAGCGGCTTCTTGATTTAAAAGCTGTCTAGAGGTAACTGCTTCTAGCTTAGGTTTAAGATCACCTGCCATTTGTCCAGTAGAATCTGCTGTCTCTTCACTAGATCCACCTATCCAATTTAAAATATCAGGCAGGAAAGATAATACCGTTAAGATTGCTCCAAAAGGTAAAGCGGCGAAAAGACCTCTAAGACCAACAAGTAAACCTCTAAAAATTCCTCCAAATATACCACTAAGACCTTTACTTAGTAGGTTTTTAATACCAGAAAATCCTCCAGTAAAAATACTCTTAATACCTGTTAACCAATTTTTAGGATTTATTAAATTTTTAAGGCCAGTAAAGGAGCTTAATAAACCTTTAGCTAATTCATCTTTGTTACCTGTTCTTAAGTAAGCAATAATTTGAGACATTTTCATGTTTATTGCCCCTAAAGATAGCAAGGATTTTGTTATTAAACCAACTGTTGCTGTTATAACACTAATACTAACTAGAGTAGCTGCTGTTTTACCTAAGTTGTCAATAACTTCAAGAACATACTTACCTATGTTTACTATTGGTTCTAATAGTCTAACTGAAAGAGTATTAATAGATTTAATAGTTCTATTGAAATTAGCTTCAGTTACTGCTTGTGGGTCTGGGCCTTGTTCTATAGCTGTTTGGACTGCAATTGCACCTCGAACTGGTTGAATAGCATTTCCAAAATTGCTAAGAATTGCTCTTGTATCACCTATTGAGTCAATAAATCCTTTACCTTCAGTGGCAGCAGTTTTAAAGAAGGCTTCTAGAGTAGCTAATTGTTGGGCCACTGTTCTTGAAGAATCATTCAGCTCATCTGCGAAACCAGTGAGACCTAACTGTGCTTCAAGCCCCGCTACATCAAAAGTTCCTGCTGCAAATTGAGCAATAATCTTTCTTGTGGTTCCTTCCTCTACCCCTGGCCCAATTCTAGCTTCGAATTGTCCTATAGCTTCTATTAAATTTCTGTTTCCTTGTATCGCTTGCAGAGGAAGTTCCTTAGCAATATTTGATACACGACTTACTAAGTCTTGTAATGAAACTTCAAAGGTATCGGCTGTGTTAGTTAAAGCTTGAATCAACTCAGATTGTTGAGTCCTAGTTAATAAGAAGCTATTCGTCAAAGATCTGATGTCATTAGCTACAGCTTGAACATTTTCTCCTAATAACTCAGTTCTTGCTAAGAATTTACCTACTCCTGTAATATTTTTGTCTAAGCCGGTTTTTAATGCAGTAATACCGACTGACAATTGAGTAACGCCAGGAATATCTGGCATAGCTGTCTCTAGCTGAGTCACAAACTGACTAGGAACTCTATTAAAAGCTAATGCGGTTTCTTGGAATTGAGCCACCGCTCCAACTGATTGCTGGAACACTGAGCGTAAGTCGTTAATAGCCTCAAATAAGCCCTTCTGGGTTGATAGCAAACTCAGCTCGATAGGGCGAGGATCTTTATCGGGACCACCTCCTCCACCTCCTCCACCACCGCCTCCGCCTGGGGGGACTGGTGGACCTTGCTTTTGGGTTATATGATCAATTAATTGGCCTAATAGATCAACAATCTTATCATTAGTAGCTGCTACATCCTGAACAGAATCATTTAAAGCTGCTTGCATAGTAATAAGTCTATGCAAAGCATCTGTCGTGCGGTCGCCGCTAGTTCTTCCTGTTCTTCTGGGCATGGTTATTCTTCTTCTTCCTGATTAGGGAAGTTTAATGATACTCTAATAATTTTATTAATTTTACTTAAATTATAAGTTCTAAAATTAGATTTACCAAATAAACTTAGCATAGTTTTGCTTCTTACTTTGTCTGCATACTGTTGAAAGAATCTACTGAGAAATTTTTCTCCTCCTGTAGCAGTTTGAGTAATTCTATTGTATTTAGCTTTTTTTGATTTATAAATTGTTTTAAGCATTTGTATCATGCTTTCCATTTGAAATTGATTACTTAAATCAAATTTTAATGTAGTTACTAATTTGTTTCCTCTGGAAGAGATATAACTTCCAGTTGCAGTCCTATTTGTTGCTATTCCAAGTGCAGAAACAATTTGTTTATTGTATTCAAATACATAAAAGTTTCCTGGAGTTATCGAAGATTCAGCGTCAGGAAGCAGTTTGCCTTCTCCAACTCCGATCCCCTCCCTCCGAAGGACATTAAAAATTTCTTGAACACTATTCATTTTTAAAAAAATTTTTGCTATAAAGTTACTATTTAGACTTGCTTTAAGTGAGCCTCATTAGTATTTATGTTTTATGTAGGTATTTTATGGATCAAGATATTAAAATACAGTTGTTTGAGTTCTATGATTTACTAGAGTATACATTAAGTTTTAAGTTCAGAGAAAAATGGAAGAATCTTTACTCTGGAAAGATGATCAAATTATTTCAGCTAAAGCTTTTACATTCTTTTAAGGCAAGTAAGCCTATCAAACGAAAGAGCTTAGTTAACTACTTAACGACTAAGGGTAAGTATAGTAAAGAAGTTATTGAGGACTTTTTTAGCTCTATAGATATAGATCTATATCGCCCCTTTATTTCTTAGCTTGTTTCTCTTCGTTAATACACTTCATCATTGTAACTTGGTCGTTGAACTTTGGGCAATAGCCATTCTTGTATTCGCACCAGTTACAAAACTCGTTCTCCATTGGAACGAACTCAGTCTTCTTCATCTTACGAATTCTCCAGACCTTGCTGATCTGACGCTTCTTCCACTCAAAGATCTGTGACGCAGAATATCTGACAGTCACCAGATTATTGGTCAGTGGGTAGTAATGAGCGCAAGTAATCTTGCTAAACGGAACGTCATACAGCTTATTAACTGCGTAAGCGTAGCCGCGTAGCTGGTTGTCGTTAAAAAGTTCTACCTTGGTCTTCTCTCGTTTTGAGGTCTTGTAGTCTATAATGAGGTAGCCTCCCTCCGGCCCCTTCACGATCCGGTCGATGACGAACTCATACTGCATCCCCTCGGCTAGCTCGATCTTGCTGTGAAGCTCGCAAGAAACTGTCTCACCCTTAAGAGACTCGTTGAATCTGATGAAGTTGTTGATACACTTGTCAGTATCCTTCTTCCGCTTGGGTGTGACGTGATACTCCTCCATCAGCATGTTTGACAGCCGATGCAAGTCTTCGACCTTGGTGTAGTTCACACCGTCCTCGAAAATCTTGTGGATATAGCTACCGTAGTTCAATGGTTCTTCGTTTGCGCTTTTGCCCTTGAGCCTCTCATTATATCTATAATGGAACTTCAGAAGACATTGATCTATAATGTCACTTTTACTATTTGAGATTGTTGCTAGGAAGGTCATATGATTTCTCCAAGTCTAATTATAGAATTTTTGAAGAAAAACTTCGAGCCTAATCTAAAGTATGTCTCGGGTGGTCGAGAAGTAACTATCAATTCGATCTTCGCGCCAGACTATAAAATGCACATGTCAGTCAACACTGACACTGGGCTTTGGCAATGCTTCAAGTCTGGCAAGCGTGGCAACTTCATTCAGCTTGTCGCATCCGTCGAAGGTTGCACCTACGAGCGTGCGCGAGCGACTGTCATCTTTGATAGCATCAAGAACATTCATGAGGAAGAGACACCACTCGAACCTGCACAGAAGATCTTCTACTCAATTGACGAGTTCAAGGAAGAGTTCAAGTGTCTTGAGCTTCA
>Ga0070751_1001470_pt1 | contig 13844 bp, 25 predicted proteins | sample VirMetDEL_Aug_28_FD_78514 | JGI IMG/M metagenome (GOLD analysis project Ga0070751, IMG submission 78514) | Aqueous microbial communities from the Delaware River and Bay under freshwater to marine salinity gradient to study organic matter... | ecosystem: Environmental > Aquatic > Marine > Coastal...
ATAGGCCTGAGAGCTTCAAATTTAGCTCCTGAGAGCTTTAAATCTTTTGCTTAACCTAGTACTCAAAAAACTTTCAAAGGCTTCTGAGAGGAATCTGAGCTGTCGATATTTTAGACAGTTGCGTATATTCCCATGTAATAATTACATTGGTGCGTATATTCCAGTTAAGATATACAGATTTTTCTTGACGTGTAAAATTTACAATTCACTTGATTAATCTGATTTTTTCATGGTAAAATTTTCCTGTAGGCAACTGGACTCCGAGCGTAAAGCCTACCGCTCGACTAAATTTATTTAGCTCCTGATTTTGTTCATGTTTTCAGGGGCTATTTTTTTAACTATAAAATACTGTAATTATTACAATATTGAAAATAATTGCTTGTTACGGAAAATTTACGCATAGAAAATTTAACAACTATATATTAGAGAATAGAGACCGTTAAAAAATCCTTCTGAGGTGCGAACCGATTTTGGGACTAGGGACGTGAAGTAAAACAAATTTTGTTTAGTCGTCTACTCGGACTGTGACCTTCAAAAACACCGAGCGGAAAGCTTTAATCTCTAAACTAAATAGCTTTACAGCTAAAGCCAAATAGTAAAATCTAAACATAATCTATTTAGGCATGGGATTTTTCGACTAAGTATTTTTTACATACTAGTAAAATATCTCTATGCCAAAAACTCAACTAAACATTATTTATTTAATATCTAGACGTAAAAAAACCCGCTCGAAAGCGGGCTATAAACATAATATATTTAGTAGATTCCGTAGTAATTCGGGTCAACTCTTAAAAAAGTCTCCATGATAAAAGGTACATTAAAAGTCTTTTTATCTAGATAAGCCTTTAAATATCCTACTTGATTATCTGTTAAATCAACTCCGTTTGCATCTATAACACAAAGAAGATCTTCAAAGTGTATTATATCGTCTTTGAAGTCTAAAAGATCATGATAAAAGTCCTCAATACAATTAAGGTTTATAAAGTGCTTTAGAATCTGAGTAAAAATAAGCATGATGTATTATCTCCTATAAATTAATATTGTTTATCTGTTATAAATCGTTCCGTTGACTTCTAAAACGATTGACTGTATAAAAACATCTTCACTGTTAAAGCAAAAATAGACCTTTGTACCATTCTTATTTACCGCTTCAAAAGCCCTAAATCCTTCATGGTTTGCATACGGGAATCTTACCGCTACCTCCGTATAAGGGTTATTATGCTTTGTCATATCTCTTCTGAAGTCTTGTAAAGTCCTTTCCATTACAGTACCGCCTTCTTAATTGCTAACCTATAAGCAAAATCAATAGCATCCGCAATAGCTCCCGATTTAGTAGTGCTGTGAGATTTAGCTGTATAACGCCCCTCACTTGTAAAATTACCATTCTTATCAGCAACAAAGTAAACACAAACGGATTGCCAAGGTAGAACCTTAGAACCTGTCTTGTGAGTTTCAACTACTGAATGAAGTACCTTAATTTTTTTCATAATAAATGCCTCCAAAATAATTATTAATTAACCTAAACAAATACAGTTTACGCCCATATACCCTTTACCAGTAATTTTACATTTATCACGATAGATAATCTCTAAAATCTCGTATCTGTGAGAGCCTACTGTAAAAATAGAGCCTACTGAGTACTTGTGCAACTCGCTGTGAAGAGTGAATCTCGTCTTTGAACCTGTCATAAATGCCTCCCGAAAAAAATGTTAATGCCCTAAGGCACCTTTTATATTGCAACTGCCATGCCAGTTTACACTATGCATTATCAACTACTTAGGTACTCCGCTAGTGTCAAAAAGTTAGACAGGTGTCAAAAAGTTATACAAGTGTCAAAAGTTTTATTGACAGTATCATTATGCTACCACCTCTTCGTTGTACTAAACAATCTTTATTGATGGGCCTGAGACTTCCATATCTTCATTCTAAGAGACTTCTTGAAAACCTATAGTAAGGTGCTGCCTCATCTCTTCAAAGGCTTCTGAGAGCATCCTCGTGATTGTCAAGTGATTGTAATATTTACATGGGATATTGACAGGGAATCCAATAGATTTTATTTAGGGAACCATGTAATCTTTACACGGTAGAATCTTTTCTCTTGCTAAACAAATTTTATTGAGTCCTTAAAGTTGGCATGATTCTTGCAAGGGGGGGGGGTAGGTGGTTCTATAGCGTATATAAATGTCCATATGCACTGAGAATACACACTGGGCATAAATTAGTTTAATACACCTATCTTAATATAATCCTTTTTTAACTCTTCATAATCCATTCCGAATAATGAACCTGTTGCATAGTAATATTTTTCACCATTACGCTCTAAATATAACTGTTTATCGTTATAATTTGCTCTAGTAAAAGTATACCCTAGTATTTCAATATCAAATAATTCAGTAACTTCTATTATTTTATTAGTTTTTGGATTATAATAAATATCATTCATTTAATACACTACTCCCAATTACTACCATCCTCATAGAATTTATACTCTTCGTAAGTTCCAACCCATCTTACATCACTGCACGCCACATAATAAAACCTGTGATTTCCGGCCTTTATAACAAACATGCCGCCTTCTACATGGATGATCTCTCCGTCTAGAAGCTCGTTTTCCACTACATCTTTAAAAACAACATTAATATTCATTTTATCTCCTATACGGCCTAGCTTGTTCTATTGGTTGTCTATGCCTCAAAATACAGTCCTCATACGCTTCACCTTGTAATCCATAGCAGATGTCAGGTTGCTGTACTGGGACGTTGCTACAGCTTAATATGGCTGCAATCATAAGTAATATAAATCCTATTGTAAATATATCATCTCTAGTCATTCTAATTCCTTTTCTACAATGTTTACGTTTAATACACCTTCATCGTTCAATAGCTCGAATTTACGGTTATTTGCGTTACTTCTAAACCTATGAACTGAGTCTACACTCTGTCTAGTACCTTTGTCAACTACTAAAACAAATACTTTAATCATCGCTCCTCCAGACACTTAGCCAGCCTTTTAACAGAAGCTATCTTATCAGAATCCGGTCTTACGCACTTCATCATATCTTGCTGACAAGCTTTCTGGTGACGATCTACAACTGCTGGAACTACTGATCCAGAAGATACCTGACAGGCTAAAATAATAATTTTAATAACTTCTAACATTAATACACCTATATCTTATATACAATTTTACAGTCAATAAAAGCAGTACCTTCTAGTATTGTTTTTCTATCTTTTACATTAGGATGGATGTATATCTCATCAAACCTATGTCCCAGTAAATATTCTATATTTCCAAAAAAATGTACCATTTTGTTATCAAATGTATGAACTGTTAAGTTTCTTTTATCAAATCCTTTAAGGTTATTTTTAGAGTTTACAATTTTTTCATCAAAAGCCATTTTAGCCATTCTAATATTTGGGTATATCTCAACTCTTTTTGACATAAATAAACCCATCTGAGCTAACTTTATGGTCTGGATACATGAATTTATCCAGATCACTAGCATTTATTTTGTTATAGCCACCTAAAATTGCGGTAAATAACAGATCTGCAAACTCTTCAGCCTCTTCTACCTCACTAAAATTAGCCATATTGCCAAAAAATGCACCATAATCACCTAAATCTTCCTCTGCTATATCAATTCCAGCATCTTCAAGTAGGTCTCCAAGCCTATCTGCGGCTTTTTTATGAAAAATGACAGCATTTTTTCTTATTTCTTCATGCTTTTTTTGCCATTCTTCCATCATATCCCTTTGACTCTGCCACATATCTGTTATAGAGTAGTTAAAATTAGCCTCTAATTCGCCGATAGAGACACTTTCTACCTTACCCCCTATAGTCAGGTCTACTTTCTTATCTGAAATGCTCTCAGAGCCGTTTTCGGGCTTATCACTCATCCAGTTTCTCCTTTAATTTTTTAATCATTTCGTTCTTTTCGTCTAATTCTTGCTGCCACTGGCTTTTTAAACGAGCAGCGAGTTTAATATTATGTAACTTATGTTCCTCACTTATTTCAGCTAAATATTCTTCTAAGTAAGTAATATCATTCTTTATAAATTTTCTAAATTCCGGGCTATTACCCATATAATACCCCAACCAATCAACCATTTGATCTATAATCTCCTGACATTTCTTGGCTCTAGGCGGTATTCTCATTAAATATCCTTAACTATATAAAAATTCTCAGTTTCTCCAAGAATATCTAACATAAACTTAGCTAATTCACTCTTATTAATTGTTTTAAGCATAAAATTTCTACCTTCAGATTCTACAGTAATCCTATCCAATGGTATTTCATAACCGCTTGTATCTGCGTAAACTACTCCGTTCTCTGTGTCTTTAAAGCTTAAAAAATCCAAAGTCTTATTCCTTTCATCTAGTCGAACAATCAAAGTATTTAGCCTCCCTCTCCTCACTAGAGGGTTTGGATATTTACCCATTATTGCCCTTCTTGTTAATATTAAGAACTACCATTTTAGCTCTTATCTCTTTGTTGTTTATTTCATATTTAGTAGATGTTGTCAAGTCCTCTGCAAGTTTTTTTGCAAGAGATTCTTTAATAAAGTCCATAAAATCTGAATCGAAGACTCCCGGATTTAATACACTTTGGCGGGTCTCAACCGTATGTAAATACCTGTTTACCCATTGTTCCATAGCTTCTCTACGTCTTCTCCAGCCAACTTTATCTGGCGTAGAATCCATATCGCATATCAACATAAGTTCTTCAATTGCTTGAATCTTCATCGTCTACACCTCTTAATTTTCTAAATTTTTGTTTAGCTAATTCACTTTTAGCCACAAATATTTTTTCATCATCATATACATATAATACATCGTCCCAACATAGAAACATAGATAAGTCATTTAAATTTATAGCCGCAAAATGATTTTCGTATAAATCCATGTCAAAATTCAATTCCCAAAGTTGAACTTCTAGTTGGTTAGCTATAAATCTTTCAAATTCAGTATGCATTAGCCAATATCTTTTACTGTCAAAACATAACGCAAGACTTTCTAAAACTTCCCAAAGGTTAAGTTTTCTGACATATTCAGGTTCAAATATCTGATTGTGGGAATAATCTGGGAATATCCACCTTGGAACAGTTACTTTTACCTCTCTGTCGTTACGATTATCCGTCACCTTCCTGAGATTGTTAATGTTAAAATACGTGCGATCTAATATATCTGTCACCCTTTTTTAATGTATTATATATTTTAATACGAATCTCGGACTGTCTGGTATTCGTACTATCTTAATCTTCACCCTCGTCTTCAAATGGGTCAAAATCATACCCAGCGTCACCAAAAAGGTCTATGACTTGGTAAGCTCTTTCAAGAGCCTGACCTAGATGTTCAGCCACGAATTTAACGTGATCTTCGTCAAAGGTCATAATCATAGGAACCTGAGGAACAACAACATGTCCCACAGGCTCCACAGATTTATTATATTTATTTCTCCGCTTGCCCATGATTCAAGATACCTTCTAACTCTTCTTCTGTCAATAGTTTATTTGATTTTTTTAAGTTATCTTCTTTTTTTATTATTTGCAAATTCCAAGGTACATGTAAACCGCATATTATTTCATTTTTTATAGGTATTATGTGATCTACATGATATTCCTCATTTTCAATATTTAACTCTCTACATTTTTTATAAATCATTTCGTTATCTTTTTTATACATACGACTTATTTTACTATCCAAAAGTCTAGATCTTTGTACTTCATAATTTCTATATTTTTCTTTATTGTTTTCATAATAATTTTTATTTTGCTTTTTTATTGAGTCTTTATTTTCTATATACCTTTTACTGTCATACAAAGATTTTTTAACAGATCTCTTCTTATCATATGCCTTTACGCAAGCTTTACAATGAGACTTTTTGCCTAATTTACCATCTACTTTTAAATGAAAAGAATCTAAGTCTTTAATTTTCTTACATTTTGTACATTTTCTCATAACTAATAATACTTTATGTATTTATATGTGTCAATACTTGACGTAAATTAAATCTTATATTATTATTTTAATGCTATGATAGCCGAGCGTGAAAGAAGTCGGGCGGAATCGGAGAAATCTGAGGGCAGCTCTAGGGAATCGGGGAGTAACCAATTACAACGATTACACAGAAAGCGAACTCCAGAAGCACTGTGCGCAAGGCGGTTATCTAAGGCTTATACAATGGGGCTAATTACCTGCCGCCTTTATTCTATAACTCAAGTAAGAATACTGGTTTTTCAATAACTTCTTTACATATAAAGGGTAGTGGAAAGCTATGCAAATTTGTAACTTATTGTAATTATTCAATTATCGTATTTTTCTGTACATAACATCATAAAATTTAACAACTATATATTGGATGCAGTACTTTGCATCTACATGGAGTAATAATGGATGAATTTGATAAAGATAAATTTCTTAAGCAACTAGAAATGGAAAAGGCTTTATTGGAAGATGCTAAAAAAGGCGTTAAAGATATTGGTGGAGGTCTTAAAGCTAGATTGTTAGAGAATATAAACGAAGGTAAAGTGTTAAATAAAGATGCTTTATTATCTCCTGAAGAAAGAATGAAAAAAAGATTTGCTGACATGGCTAAAGTCAGGAGAGAGACAGGAAGTACAGGAATACCTGAATACGACAGAGCACTTAGTAAAGAAGGTGCTGAAGCTGTTGAAAAAGCTAGAGAACTAGATCCTGCTAAGAAATTTAAGACATATCCTAAAGCTCCAGAAACTGAAGTTGACTATATGAAAAAAGCTAGAAAAGTAGCTGAAGATATGGAGAAGTCTGACCCTGAAAGAGTAGCTAGAGAAAGAGCTGCTAGAGGGAAAGAGTTGATGGAAAAAGCTAAAGAATCTGGTAGACAAATGGATCGTAAAGCTTGGATTAAAGATCCAGATGTTGGTGATAAGTTTGTAATGAGAAATAAATCTATACTGGATACTCCAGAAGCTACAGTAAAAAGAATGAGAAGACAAGCATTACAAGGTATTAAATCAGCAGGAAAAAAAGGTCTAAGAATGTTACCTTTAGTTGGAGCTGGCATGATGGCTTCAGATTTATATGCAGCTAGTGACGATATGTCTAAAGGTGCTAGTTTAGGTGAAGCGGCTGAAGAATTTGCTAAAAAACAATCCCCAATACCTTCTGAATTACTAGAAAGACCAGTTAAAGATATTTCTAGATTTATGGATGAGGCTATAGATGCTAGAGATGAAAAGCTAATGGAAAAATCTTCTGAAAAAGCTATGGGAGATTATGCTAAATCTCAAGCTAGAAAAGATAGAATGGAAGGTTTAAAAACAGAAGAAGAAAGTATACTTGAGAAAGCATTAGGAGCTAGGAAATTATCTAATGCTACAAGAGGTAAAGAATTGCTAGAAGAAGGAGTTAGTGAAAGAGATCCTGAAGTAGAAGCTATGATGAGAGATATTAATGCAGATCCTGAAGCAATGTTACTAAGAAATCCAGATAGAAAAAGAGAAGCTGCTATAAAAGCTAGAAGAAGATTAGCTGAAGAAATGATGAAAAGAAACATTTTACCTAAAATGAGAGATTAATATGTCAGCACTAGATGTTAAAGCTATTAGCCCTATGCTGAAGAAGATCCAAGAAGGATCTGATAAACAAACTAAAACAGAAAAAAGGAAGAAATTCTCTAGAATTAGAGAAGCAATTAACAGACAAGCAAAACCTAATAACAAGAAGTAGAATCATACCCATACTGGATTGATTTGATATTTCTTTATAAAAAGGATAGTTATGAATAAATTTATCGAAGCACTACCATTTGTGCTATTATTGGTACTTGTACCATTCTTTTACTACGGTTCCCCAAACATTGCTCAATCAATTATTGTATTCGCAATCTCAGGATTATGCGGGTATAGATATTATTTAATGAGTAAAAAACAACCAGACTACACAAGAATTTTTCACGATGAAATTGTTAAGATGCAAAAAGAAATCCTTAAGATCAACGAGTCTTACGGTAAGCTTACTATTAATGATATTAACAAGAAACGTGAAGAAAGTAAATTCGTATTTTAGGTAATAAATGGATGATTTAATTAACATTGAACTTGAGCTGGAACTTAAGGCTCTAAGAAAAGAAATAGACCAACTTAAGAAAGAGAATCAGAATCTTAGAGATGTTATTGTAGCTAATGATCTTAGTGATGAGATTGGCATTGAGAAAGTTATTAGCCCAGAAGAAGAGATATGCTTATTAGGCATTGAACAGATTTTAGAGGCAGTAAAGCATAAAGTAGCTGATAAGAATGATATACAAAATTACGACATTCTACATAAGAATTTGAGGCTTATTAGAGGTCATACTACTGACACTAAAGTTAGGCAAAAAAAGACATCTAAAGCTGATTTACTTAAGATAGTCGAAGGTAAAAATAATGGCTAAGAATTCCAAAAAGCAAATATCTAAAGAAGAGGCTCAGGCTAAACTATGGGAAATGGGAGAGTTGAGCTGGCTACTTACAGATGTTCAAAAGGACATGAAGAATAGCGTATTTAACGATACTACTCGTACTAGTGTTATAGTTTGTAGCCGAAGGTTAGGTAAGACTTGGCTTATGGTTACATTAGCTCTTGAGCAATCTTTAAGTAAACCTAACTCTATTGTAAAGTTCTTACTCCCAAAGCAAAAGGACGCTAAGACTATTATACAACCTCTTATGAGAGAGATTACTGAAACTTGTCCAGTAGAACTTAGACCTGATTATAGTACGCAAGATAAGATATATAGATTTCATAACGGATCTGAAATACATCTAGGTGGGTCTGACTTGTCTGCAGAATCTCTAAGGGGAACTAGAGCTGATCTAGTTTTGATTGATGAGGCAGGGTTCGTAAACGATTTATTATATACTATTAGGTCTATTTTATCGCCTACAATTAGAACAACTAGAGGTAGGATGATATTAGCATCTACTCCATCTAGAGATCCTCAACATGAATTTATACAGCACTTTATGAATCCCTATAAAGCTTCTGGAAGGTTAAGAATTTATGATATATACCAAAACCCTAACTTTACTCCTGATATTATAGAAGAGATTATTGAAGAATATCCTAGAGGCGAGGAAGATCCAGATTTTAGGCGTGAGTATCTCTGTCAGGTATTTGTAGATGAAGAAACTACTATATGTCCTGAGTTTTCTATGAATAAGGATAATATTATATTTAATGATGAAACTGCCCCAGAACTTCCAGATTTTAGAGATTTTTATGTTGGTATGGATATTGGGCATAAAGATTTAACGGTGGCTTTATTTGGATATTATGATTTTAAAAATGCTACATTAGTTATAACAGATGAACTAGTAATGAACGGCCCTACTATGACTACAGAGGATTTAGTAGAAGGTATCATAGCTAAAGAGAAAATAAGGTTTTACGACGAAAAAACCAAGGAACAACACAAAGCTTATTTAAGAGTTATGGACGTTAATTTGGGCCTTCAGCAAGACCTTAAGTTACTTCACGATTTGAACTTTATCACATCTAGAAAAGATGGAAAACAAGGTGCAATTAATGAGATGAGAATGTGGGTAGCAAAAGGCAGAGTTAAGATCCATGAAAGATGTAAGCATTTAATATACCATTTAGAGTACGGTCAATGGAATGACAAACGTACTGATTTCAAGAGGATGCCAGATACTCCAGATAAATCTGTAAGGGGAGGTCACGTTGATGGTATCCCAGCTCTTTATTATCTTATAAGAAATGTACAGACATCTAAGAACCCATTTCCGTTTGGTTATGGACTTAATATTAATGAAAATACGTTTATGTCGCCAAAATTCAAGCATAAAAATGTATCGGAAGCTACTGATTTCTTTAGAAAAGTGCTAAATCTTAAGAAAAAATAATACATTATTAGGAAAATTTAACAACTATATATAGAAGTACTAAAAAGGGACTAAACATGGCAGAAAGATATTTCGCAGCAGAAGACGCTGAAAAAGCGGTTGAGACTTTAATGGGTAAATCACAACACTGGTTTAAAGGTGTTATGGATACTGATTATATTGACAAGATTAAAAGATCTTGGAGGTCTTATTATGGTCAATATTACGATAGAGGTCATTTTTTATCTTCTGGTGGAGAACAAGGAGAATTAGTTAACCTAGCAGTAAATCATTATAGAAACTTAGCTAGACATATTCACGTAATGGTAACAAGCACACGACCTAGCTTTCAATGTAGAGCTATCAATACAGATAGAAAATCATTGCTACAGGCTGAACTTGGAAACGGACTTCTAGATTACTATATGCGTGAAATGAAGCTAGAAACCATCATAAAGAAAGCCGTTGAGTACGCCATTGTTCTGGGTTCAGGATATATAAAGTTAGAGTGGAATAGTACCAGAGGCAAGATTTATGATTATGTTGACGTTGATGAAGATGATATCTTTGACTATGACGAAAATGATGAACCTTTAGGGGAAAAAGGTGAGACATTAAAACCTTTCCCTATCTATGAAGGGGATGTAGAGTTTAGTTTACTTTCACCATTTGATGTAGTTTTTGATGTTACAAAAGAAGATTACATGAAGAATGATTGGGTTCTATGTAGGACTTTTATCAATAAATTTGATCTTGCCGCAAAATATCCAGAATTAGCTGAAAATCTTATTAATCAAGATACTAAAGATAAAAAAGAAAAAAGAGCTAGAAGAGTACTAGCTAATCCAATTGAACAAACAGAAGATATTGCAGTATATGAATTTTTTCATAAAAGAACGGAATCTATGCCAAATGGAAGGTATATTTTATACGCCGATTCAGACACTATCATGGAAGATACCGTAATGCCTTATAGAGACTTGCCAGTGCATCGAATTACTCCAAGTGAAATTATGGGAACTCCCTATGGTTATACAGACATGTTCGACTTACTCCCATTACAAGATATGCTGAACAGTCTCTATTCTACGGCAGCTACGAACGTAAATGCTTTTGGTGTAATTAACATCCTTAACCCAAGAGGTAATGGTGTTTCTGTTGAGCAGGTATCTGAAGGTATGAACTTTATTGAATATGAACAAGCTTTAGGTAAACCTGAGCCATTAGATTTAGTAAAGACATCTCCAGAAGTTTATCAGCTTATGCAGATTATTGAGAAGACAATGGAAACATTATCAGGTGTTAACTCTGTAGCTAGAGGTAATCCTGAACAATCATTACGTTCTGGTAACGCATTAGCACTAGTACAATCACAAGCATTACAGTTCGTATCAGGACTTCAACAATCTTATATTCAATTACTAGAAAGCGTTGGTACAGGTCTTATTAACTTATTAAAAGACTTTGCTAATGTTCCAAGAATTGCTGCCATTTCCGGGCTAAATAACTCAACAGAAATGAGAGAGTTTAAGTCTGACGATATTAAATCAGTTAACAGAGTTGTTGTTGATGTTGGTAACGCATTAATGCAAACTACTGCTGGTCGTGCTCAAGTAGCAGAAAACTTATTACAGATGGGACTTATCGATAGTCCAGAAAAATATTTAATGGTTATGAATACTGGTAATCTTGATTACTTAACTGAAGGTAAGATGGATGAGATGATGACCATTAAAGGTGAAAATGAAGCTATGATTAGAGGTGAAGAAGTTATTGCAATTTTCTCTGATCAACATGCATTACACATTAAAGAGCACAGATCTGTACTTGCTGATTATACTCTTAGAAGAGATCCAGAACTAGTTCAATCAGTACTAGACCATATCCAAGAGCACATTAATTTACTACAAACAACTGATCCTAATATACTATCAATTGTTGGTGAACAACCGTTAGCTCCACCTCCTCAACAACCGGGTGCTGGACAACCGGGAGTCCCTAATCCGCAACAACCAGCAGGTACTAATATGCCTCAAGGTGGACCAGCTCAAATGATGGACCCTAATATGGGACCACAGAACTTACCTTCTCCAGCTCAACCAGCAGGAGTAAGTGATGGTACATTACCAGCCCAACCAACAACGCCCGCTGAAAATATGGCTAAACTAACTGGAGGTCAGTAATGAGCGGAAGCGGTAATAGAATTAGATATATTAACCATCCAGTAAAGGAAGATTGTTTAATTTCTTTGAATGAATATGTTTCTAAAAGTACAGGAGCTAGATATAAGATAGTTCTTAATATTAAAGAAATGTGGTATGGTATTAGAAACGAAAGAAATAAAGAATTTAGTTTTAAAAGTAAAAGTTACGGTAATATGAATGTTTTAAAAAGAAACGCTAGAGCTAAGTTAGAATCTTTTGGTGTTAACTTATCTAGAGAAAGCCGTGACAGGACATTCGGATTGTGTAAGGAAGGTTATACGCAAAAAATTCACGAAAATAATAACTAACTCCTACCATAAGGCGGAGTAACTAATCATATAAAAACTGATTAAGGAGAAACAAATGAGTGAAGAAAACACAGCATTTGAGTCTGTTGAAGAATCAACGTCTGCAGAAGAATCTGTAGAATCAAATGAAGAATCACAAGAAATTGAAGCAAGTAGTGAAGAGTCTAGCTACAGTCAAGAAGCCAGTTCTGAAGGTGTACAAGCTGAAACTGAAGAAGAACTTCAAGCTGAAGTAGAGCAAGCTATCGAAGAAGGTGCTACTGAAGAAGAAGTTAAGGAAATGATCAGAGAATTTACTCTTAAAGTTAACGGTAAAGAGTATAAGCGTAAGATTGACCTTAGTGATGAAGATACACTTCAAAAAGAACTTCAGATGGCTTTAGCTGGTCGTCAGGCTATGCAACGTAGTGCCGAGCTTGAGAAGGCTTACAGAAACGATATTGATAGGCTTAAAACTGATACAGCATCAGTACTTCAAGAGCTGAATATTGATCCTGTTGAATTTGCTGCTAGAGTTATTGAGAACCATTTAGAGCAAAACTCTAAGAGTCCAGAGCAGTTAGAGCAAGAAAGAATTGCTGCTGAGATTCAACAAATGAGAGAAGAGAACGAAAGGCTCAGAAAAGAAGCTGAAGATAGAACTAGACAAGCTGAAATGGCTAAAGTTGAGAAAGAAATCGAAACTGACATTTTAAGTGCTCTAGAAGGAGATCCTGAACTTCCAGCTAATCCTGAGGTTATTGCAATGGTTGCTGATAATATGCTTTGGGCTATGCAGAATGGTTGGGAAGATGTATCTGCTGCAGATGTACTACCAACTGTTAAAGCTGAATTACAGAACAAGTTCAGATCTATTGCTGGTTCTTTAAAGTCAAATGCTGCTCTTAAAGCTCTTTTAGGTGATGATATTCTTAATAATCTAAGAGAAGAAAGAGTACAACAGGCTAAACAACAGGTTAAAACCCTAAATAACATCAAATCTACTCCAAAGCAGGAAGAATCTAAACAAGAACCTGTTAAAAAGATTAGTTTGAAAGATTTTATGGGAATGTAGTCATTAAAAATGACGTTGTAATATACTGAAATTATTAGAATATTGAATTTTTTTCAATAAAAATCCAGTAGTTGTAGAAAAATTTAACAACTATATTAACGAGGAAGTCCCTCTAGCTTACAATTGTAGGCTTATGTCGGCTTCTTGAACCATCTTCATACCCGAAAGGATTGAGGCTCTGTAGTAAAGAATACCTATTAAGACTGAAGTTGTCAAGTGAAAAGTGGATAGAATCGAACTTTTTTTAACAAAAATCGTAAGATTTTAACATTTTTTATTTAATTTTAAGGAGTTATAAAATGGCAAACGAAGTAAGTACGTTAAACGGTCTTTTTAAGGAAAGATACGCTGACAAAGTAAAACAATTAGTACCTGATCATGTTAAACTTTACAATGCTGTAAAATTTGACAC
>Ga0070751_1001481_pt1 | contig 13779 bp, 8 predicted proteins | sample VirMetDEL_Aug_28_FD_78514 | JGI IMG/M metagenome (GOLD analysis project Ga0070751, IMG submission 78514) | Aqueous microbial communities from the Delaware River and Bay under freshwater to marine salinity gradient to study organic matter... | ecosystem: Environmental > Aquatic > Marine > Coastal ...
AGGACGCGCGGATCTACCCGCGCGGTGGACTGGATGTGTTGTCGCGCGCCGAGGTGGCACGCCTGCGCGATGCGTCCGGCGGTGGCATGCACGAGCTGCTGCGCCGATGCGCGCTGGCCGTGCTGACCAGCGGCAGCGCCTCCGATGATCCGCGCGCGGCGCGCGATCTGTACCCCGATTTCGACATCCAGGTGGCCCAGCAGGATCGCGGTGTGCGCATCGACCTGGTGAACGCGCCGGCGATGGCCTTCGTCGACGGCGAGATCATCCGCGGCGTTGCCGAGCTGCTGTTTGCCGTGGTCCGCGACCTGGCCTACATGGCCATCGAAATGGGTCCGGCCTACGCGGCCGAACTGGAATCCTCCGAGGGCATCACCAACGCCGTGTTCGGGCTGCTGCGCAACGCGCGCATCCTCAACCCGGGCGACCCGAACCTGGTGGTGTGCTGGGGCGGCCACTCGATCGGCCGCGATGAGTACCTGTACACCAAGCAGGTCGGTTACGAGCTGGGCCTGCGCGGCCTGGACATCTGCACCGGCTGCGGCCCGGGCGCGATGAAGGGCCCGATGAAGGGTGCCACCATTGCCCACGCCAAGCAGCGCAAGCACGTCACCCGGTACATCGGCCTGACCGAGCCGGGCATCATCGCCGCCGAGTCGCCGAACCCGATCGTCAACCACCTGGTGATCATGCCGGACATCGAGAAGCGTCTCGAAGCGTTCGTGCGGATCGGCCACGGCATCATCGTGTTCGCCGGCGGCGTCGGTACCGCCGAGGAAATCCTGTACCTGCTCGGCATCCTGCTGCGCGAGGAAAACAAGGACCTGCCGTTCCCGCTGATCCTGACCGGCCCGACCGTGGCTGCGCCGTACTTCGAGCAGATCGACCGCTTCATCCGCCTGACCCTGGGCGATGCGGCCGCTGCGCGCTACGAGATCATCATCGGCGACCCGGTGGCGGTGGCGCGACGTATGTCCGCCGGCATCAAGCGGGTGCGTGAGCACCGCCTGGAGCAGAAGGATTCGTTCTTCTTCAACTGGTCCATCGAGATTCCGTGGGAGTACCAGCAGCCGTTCGTGCCGACCCATGAAGCCATGGCCGCGCTGGACCTGCACCACGGGCGCCCGCCGCACGCCCTGGCGGCCGATCTGCGCCGCGCGTTCTCCGGCATCGTGGCCGGCAACGTGAAGGAAGACGGCATGCGCCGCATCGAGGAGTTCGGCCCGTTCGAAATCCACGGCGACGCCGACATGATGCAGGCCCTGGACGAGCTGCTGCGCGCCTTCGTCGAGCAGCGCCGGATGAAGATCTCCGGTGAGTACCAGCCCTGCTACAAAGTGCTGGCCTGAGCCTGCGACCCCGGCCTGAGGGCCGGGGTACGGGGTGGGCGGGCAGGGCGCAGCCCACCGCCCAAGCCCCCTGTGGCGTCAACGCCTTGACGCCTGTCGCCCCCGGATGACCGTTCATCCTGCCGCCCCTTGCCGGCAGGCGGCGCGGCGTCCATCGTCTGTCACATCACGCTGGGGAGCGTTCCATGTCCATGCGCCCATCCAAGGGTTTCACACTGGTCGAGTTGATGGTCACCGTCGCGGTGGTCGCCATCCTGTCGGCGATCGCCTATCCGAGTTTCCAGAGCACCATCCGCTCCAACCGTCTGGCCGCCGGCCACAACGAGTTGCTGGGCCTGGTCAACCTGGCGCGCAGTGAAGCCATCCGCAACAGCCGCGGTGGCGGCGTGTGCGGCAGCAGCGACGGCAATACCTGCGACGGCGCCTGGGGCGTCGGCATGATGGCCTTCTCCGACATCGACCATAACGGCCTGTACGGCGCCGGCGACACGGTACTGCGGTTCAACAAGATCGGCAGCGGCCTGGTGGTACAGGGGCCCACCGCACCGATTGCCTTCGACGGGCGCGGCCGCCGCAAGCTGGCGGCAGACCAGATGCTGGTGATGCGGCCCGACAAGTGCGGCACCCAGCTGCTCCAGCGTACCGTCACCATCAACGCCTCCGGCCAGATCAGCGCCGTGAAGGGAGCCTGTCCATGAAGCGTCGTCCTGTCTCCCGTCGCGCTGCCCAGGGCGGCTTTACCCTGCTGGAAGTGCTGATCGCGATTGTCATCCTGGCCTTCGGGCTGCTGGGGTTCGCGCTGCTGCAGACCGCCAACATCCGGTTCGTGCAGAGTGCCAACTACCGTACCCAGGCCACCAACCTGGCCTACGACCTGACCGAGCAGATGCGCAGCAACCGGCACCAGTCGGCCTGGTACACCAATGCCACCTTCGCCCCCGGAACCAAGGCGGCCACCGACACGGCCTGTACGCGTCCGGTGAGCAACGCGGTGACGATCGATCAGAACATTTCCCGCTGGCAGTGCCAGGTAGTCAAGGCCATGGGCGCCAATGCCGGCGCCACCGTGGTCATGGTCAATGGCGCCGCCACGGTCTCCATTACCTGGGCCGACGACCGATGGGATGCAAGCAACCCTGACTCGCCCACCACCTTCGCCCTGACCACCCAGCTATGAGTTCCCTGTCCATGTCCAGAGCGCGCCAGACCGGCCTGTCGTTGGTGGAACTGATGATCGCCATGGCCATCGGCCTGGTGCTCATGCTGGGTGTCATCCAGATCTTCATCGCCTCGCAGTCGGCCTCCCGGCTGTCCGAGGGCGTGGCCCGCGTGCAGGAAAACGGCCGCTTCGCGCTGGACTTCCTGGAGCGCGATGTCCGCATGGCCGGGCACATGGGGTGCGTGAACGACCTGGCGCACATCGTGAAGGAGTTCGGCGACCCGCGGATCACCACCGGCGCGACGGCAGGCAGTGGCGCGCCCCTGGATTTCAACGTGGCCGTGCAGGGCTATGAAGCCCCGGGTACGGCGCCGAACGCCACCCTGGTGGCCGGCGGCGGCACGATCCCGGCCGGCCTGCCGACCACCATCACCGGCCTGGTGCCCGCGCCGATGGCCGGTAGCGACGTACTGGTGCTGCGTTACATGGCCCCCGAAGGTGTGCCGGTGATCGGTGTCAGTGCCACCACCTTGACCATGGATACGGCCAAGGCGGCGCGGTTGAACCTCAACGGCGTTGCCGCACCCACGGTGTTCGGCGTGGCCGACTGCAACTCGGCGCAGGTGTTCCGCGGCTCCGTCAGCGGCGCCACGGTGACCGCCACCGGCGGCGTGGACCTGTCCCGGTTCGTGGCCGCGCCCCTGGCGCCGACCATGGTCTATCGCGCCGAATCGGTGGTGTATTACGTCGGTCTCAACGCCGCCACCGGCGAGCCCGGCCTGCGCCGCGCACGCGCAGGCTCCGCGGGCACCTACGTCATCAATGAGGAGCTGGTGGAAGGGGTGGAGAACATGCAGCTGCTGTTCGGCCTGGACACCACCGCCAACATCAGCAAGGCCACCCAGCCGACCGGCAACATCACCGCCCAGGCGACCGCGTCGGGCGTGACCACGCAGGCCAATGCCACCGGTGTGGGGCAGTGGCGTCGCGTCGGCCTGGTGCAGGTGGGGCTGGTGCTGCGAAGCCCGGGCGCGGCCACCGTGGCGGCCTCGGATGTGGCCTCCGAGCTGGGCGTGCTGGGCACCAAGTACGACGCCAGCGGCCTCAAGGACGGGCGCTACCGCACCTCTTACGAAGTCAGCATCGCGCTGCGCAAACGTCTGTTCGGGAACTGACCATGGCGACCAGAAACGCTCCGTCCCTCTCCAGCCGCCGCCACCAGCAGGGTGCGGTGCTGTACGTGGCCTTGATCATGCTGATCCTGCTGGCGCTGCTCGGCATCGCAGGCATGCAGGTGGCCGGCATGCAGGAAAAGATGGCCTCCAATTACCGCGCGGTGAACCGCTCGTTCCAGAACACCGAGGGCGTGGTGCGCACCGCAGAAGCAACGGCCGCGGCCTTCTTCAACCGCACCGCTGCGCCGGCTGGCGCGTTGTTCGCCGAGAGTGCCATCACCCTGGACTGCAACGCGTTCGACGCGGTGGAGTGGGCCGAGCAGCGCAGCACCGGTGCCGCGCCGGCCGTCAACGTTCGTCGCATCGACTCCTGCGGGGGGGACGTTTCAGGCAATTCCAACAGCATGGGGAAGTCCAGCGATACGCCGACGGCGACGTACCAGATCACCGGCTTCTCGGCCGACACCCCGGCCAGCCCGACGTCTGCGTCGGTCGTCGACACCATTTTCAAGCTCTGAGGACGCGGCCATGGCCACGCGCACGTTCAAATGGATTACCGCTGCCTCGGCCGTTGCCCTCGCGGGCATGGGGCTGCTGGGCTACAACCTGATCGCCGCGCAGGCACAGGGGGCGCTGGCACAGGCGCCGCTGAACAACCAGGTGCAGACGCCCCCGGCGTTCATCATGGCGGTGGATGACTCCGGCTCGATGACCTTCCAGACCCAGTTCCCGGGCATGGACGGCGAGGGCTGCTGGGACACCGGCCGCAAGAGCTTCTTCGACTCCAACGGCAACCTGAATACCTCCGGCAACTGCGATTACTTCTACCTGCTGCCGGGTACCCGCATCAACAATTACTACGGCATCCCGCCGATCGATCAGCTCGGGTTCTCGCGCTCGTCCGATTTCAACCCGACCTACTTCAACCCCGCGGTGAAGTACGAGCCCTGGGTGGCAGGCACTGGCGTGTCCTACGGTGACGCCGGCCTGCTGGCCACCCGCATCGACCCGCGCAACACCGCCACCGTGCCGCTGGCGTCGCTGTACTACAGCACGTCGGCCTCCGATTCTTTCCGTATGCAGGACGGCATGGTCATCCCGGCCGGCACGTTCTACCGGTACGGCAATACCAACTACCAGCGCAACAGCGACTACACCTGGAACAACGGGGTAGCGACGGTCTACATGGAGTACACGCCGGCCACCTTCTTCACCCGGTGGACCTCGGCCAACGACCCGTATCCGCAGATTCCGGGGGTGAACAACGCCTACAACGGCGTCACCCGCGTCCGCGTGACCAATGCCTGCGGTACCAATTGCTCGATGTGGAAGTACACCATCGGTGCGGGCAATACCGCAGCGCTGCAGAACTTCGCCAACTGGTACTCGTATTACGGCAACCGCAACCGCGCGATGATCGCCGGCATGACCCGTTCGCTGTCGGACGTCAACAACCTGCGCGTGGGTTACTTCCGCATCAACCAGAACGGCAGCTACGACAGCGGCTCGGACCAGAGCAAGCGCCTGACCATGCGTGACATGGCGGTCAATACCGACAAGCTGGCGCTGTACACCGACATGATCGCCCTGACCGCCAGCGGCGGCACGCCCAACCGGCAGGCGGTGAATGCGGCCGCGCTGCAGTTCACCCGTACCGATGCCGGTGCGCCGGTACAGCTGTCGTGCCAGAAGAATGCGGTGATGCTGTTCACCGACGGCTTCAGCAACGGTGGCGGTCCAACCGTGGGCAACAACGACGGCGGCATGGGCAGCCCGTTCCAGGACGGCAACAGCAACACGATGGCCGACATCGTGAGCAAGTATTACAACAGCGTGGGCGGCGCTTCGCCGTTGCGCACCGACCTGACCGCCGGCCAGGTGCCGGTGCCGCAGGCCTGCAAGACCGGCAATCCGGACAAGAGCCTGGATTGCCAGACCAACCTGCACCTCAATTTCTACGGCGTCACCCTCGGCGCGCGCGGCAATCTGTTCAACCCGGACCTCGACCAGAATCCGTACACCGACGCGTCGATCTACGGCAACTGGCCGCCGCGCCAGGACGACCAGCGCAGCACGGTGGACGACATCTGGCATGCCACGGTCAATACCCGCGGTGAGTACATCAATGCGCGCACCCCGGAGGAAATCACCACCGCCATGCGTCGCGTGCTGTCGTCGGTGACCTCGGGCGCCTCGCCGTCCGGTGGCTCCGGTTCCAGCGGCGCCCGCGTCGGCGCCGGTTCGATCACGGTGGGCCCCAGCTACGAAATCGCCAACGAAGGTACCGACTGGTTCGGTCGCCTGTCGGCCAGTGCGCTGTCGGTCAATTCGCAGCGGCAGGTAGTCTCCACCCCGATCTGGGAGGCGGCCGCGCTGCTGCCCAGCAGTGGGCGCAAGGTGTTCTACACCAAGGACGGCACCACCCGTGAGTTCAACGATGGCAGCGTGACGCTGGCCGACCTGTGCACCAAGTCGACCGCGCTGTACCCGGGCATGTCCCGCTGCAGCGCCGCCGAGCTGACCGCGCTGGGGGCCACGGCCACCACGGCGGTGGCCTACCTCAAGGGTGACCAGAGCGGCGAAGTGAAGAGTGGCGGCAAGCTGCGCGATCGCACCACGCGGCTGGGTGACATCGTCAACTCCAGCCCGGTGGTGAGCGCGCCGGGCGATGACTTCGGTTACCGCCGTCTTGGCGGCGACCTGGCCACGTCGTACCAGACCTACGTGACCAACAAGCGGGCCAACGCCAACTACATGGTCTATGTCGGCGCCAATGACGGCATGCTGCATGCCTTCAATGGCGGCATGAACGGCGCCGGCACCCAGATCGCAGGGGGCGGCACCGAGGCATTCGCCTATATCCCGTCCACGGCGTTGGGTCACATGGGCAACCTGCTGTTCCCCTACAACGCCAAGAATCTGAACGACCAGAAGTTCGATCACCGGTACTACGTCGACGGCAAGATCACCGTGGTCGATACCCGTTACGGCAACAACTGGCATACCACGCTGGTGGGCGCCTCCGGTGCGGGTGGCCGCAGCGTGTTCGGGCTGGACGTGACCCCGGGCACCACCTTTGGTGCCAGCAGCAAGCTGTGGGAGATCAGCGACCTGGATACCGCGCTGTCGGCCGACGTGCGCAACAACATCGGCCACGTGCTGGCGCGCCCGGTGATCGTCCCCATGCTCGACAACAGCGGGACGCCGGTCTGGCGCGCGGTGTTTGGCAATGGCTACAACAGTGCCAATGGCAAGGCCGTGCTGTTCCTGGTCGACATCAAGACCGGCACGCCGACCATTTCGATGATCGAGGCGGTGGAATCCGGCGCCGGGGTGCCGACCGGCAGCAACGGCCTGGGCAGCGTGGTGGTGGTTGACCGTTACGGCGGCACCAGCCAGCAGACCCGCGGCAGCGACGGCTACGCCGACACCGCCTACGGTACCGACCAGAAGGGCGCGGTGTGGAAGTTCGACCTGCGCAGCCGCGCCAACGTGACGGTGCCGCTGTTTACTACGCGCAGCTACACCGAAGGCGGCCGCACGCTGCGCCAGCCGTTCACCGGCGGCATCGAGTCGATGTCCGGTCAGCTGGGTGGCAACATGCTGTTCTTCGGTACCGGCAGCTTCTCCTTCGTTGGCGATCCGTCCGACGTGTCGGTGCAGTCGCTGTATGGCGTCAACGACACCACGGACGGTGCGGTCACCACGACGCTCACCCGCGCCAACCTGGGCGGCAGCAGCGTGATCACCAGCGGCGGCCAGCGTACGCTCAGCACCGGTACACCGCCGAGCGACAGTCGCGGCTGGTACGTCGATCTGCCAGCCGGCGAGCGCTTCGTGGGCAACCCGACGATTTCCGAGGGTGTTGTCTACCTGCCCACCTATGTGCCCACGCCTGGCAACGCCGGCTGCGCTTCGTCGGGTACCAACTGGCTGTTCGGCCTGCAGTCGGGCACCGGCGGCGGTGCGTTCGGTCAGTCGCGTCTTGATTCGACCACCGGCACGGTGATCTCCGATGGCGTGGCAGGGCTCAGGACCGATTCGACCGGCAGCGCCGCCGTGACGGACGTCGGCATCAATTCGCTGCCCGGGGGCGGCCTGGCCGCTGGCGGTAGCGGCGGTGGCGGCTCGACGCCGACGGGTCCGCCGCCGACACCGGCGAATGAGTGCTGGAACTACGTCAACAACGGCAATCAGCGGATCTTTGTGCCGTATCCTTGTGGTCGTCAATCGTGGAGGCAGATCCAGTGACCGGTTATCGTTGTCATGCACGCGGCAGGTCGCGAGTGGTGGGCTTCACCCTGATCGAGCTGATGGTGGTGGTGGCCGTGATCGCCATCCTGAGCGCGATCGCGTACCCGAGCTACACCCAGTACGTACTGCGCTCCAAGCGGGCGCAGGCCAAGGCCGAGATGGTCGAGTACATGCAGCGCGCCGAGCGCATGCATACGCTCAACAACAGCTACGCGGCGTTCAAGTTCAGCGAGACCGGTACCCAGACGATCAACTCGCCGCGTACCGGCACCGCCGCCTACCAGCTGACCATCAACCCGGGTGCCCAGACGTACACCATCACGGCCGTTCCCCAGGGCGGCCAGGCCAGGGACAAGTGCGGCACGATGACCGTCAACCAGGCCGGCCAGAAGACGCCGGCCACTGCGTCCGGAGTGACCTGCTGGTAAGTGCGCGGAGTGTTGCAAGGTCGGGTGTGAGCGTCTAGAATGCGCCTCCCCGCCCGAATAGCTCAGCCGGTTAGAGCACTTGACTGTTAATCAGGGGGTCGTTGGTTCGAGTCCAACTTCGGGCGCCAGATCCTGAAAAGGCTGCGAGAAATCGCAGCCTTTTCTTTTTGATGCGCATGGCGGACACGTGAGTTGCCCGCGCGCGATCCGATCAGGGTGGACACCCCCCTGGACGCCGCACGCTCTCCGAGCGCACCCGCCCGCTGTTGTTCACCACGACTTCTGCCATCAGGTCGCCCCGGACGCAGATCTGCAGGGTGAGATTGGTACCCCAGGCACGGCCATCGGGCAGGAAGCGCAGATGCCGGCGCCCATCGCTGGAGCGGATCGTCCAGCCGGGCGGGTAGCCCGGCGTGTGATGCCGCAGCGCGGGACCCTCCGCGGTGGCCGGCCCCCCGTCCGGTCCCGTGCGATGGACGATCCAGCCCGCCGCCCAGCCGTTCGCATCCCCGCTGCAGGTTGTGCCATCGATGCTGGCGCACACCCGGATGGCCTGGCGCTGCTGGATGGCGGCCAGCCGCGCGAAGGCCAGGTGGCTGCTCAGCACCTGCCGCGCGCTGGCGGCCCGCTGGCGGTCCAGCAGCGGCTGCAGGCCGGGCAGGGCGATGGCGAAGAGCACGGCTGCAACGGCGAGAGTCACGGTCAGTTCAAGCAGGGTCAACCCTGCAGGGCGGAGCAGTATCCAACGGCGGTTCGTGGCGGTCACGGCGCGTCCATCCATCGCAGGAGCAGGTGACCAGCCTGGGTCGCAGGGTGTGCGGTTCCCATCGGCGGAACGCAGTCGCCAGGCTCAGCCTTCCCCTCAGCCGGCCGTCACCATTGCCCCCGGTATACTGGTAGGCCCCGGATATGGCGGCACCATGAGCGATCGCTTCGAACTTGTCTCCCCGTATTCGCCGGCTGGCGACCAGCCTGCGGCGATCGAGAAGCTGACGGCCAACTTCGAGGCGGGCATCGCCAAGCAGACCCTGCTCGGCGTGACCGGCTCGGGCAAGACCTACACCATTGCCAACGTGATCCAGAACGTGCAGAAGCCGACGCTGATCATGGCGCCGAACAAGACGCTGGCCGCGCAGTTGTACGGTGAGTTCAAGTCGTTCTTCCCCAACAACGCGGTCGAGTACTTCGTCAGCTACTACGATTACTACCAGCCCGAAGCCTACGTGGCGGCGTCGGATACCTTCATCGAGAAGGACAGCTCGATCAACGAGCACATCGAGCAGATGCGCCTGGCCGCGACCAAGACCCTGCTGTCGCGCCCGGATGCGATCGTGGTGGCCACGGTCTCGGCGATCTATGGCCTGGGCGCGCCGGAGGACTACCTGTCGCTGCGCCTGATCCTGTCCACCGGCGAACGCATCGAGCAGCGCGACCTGATCAACCACCTGACCTCGCTGCAGTTCACCCGCAACGAGTACGAGCTGCAGCGCGGCACGTTCCGCGTGCGCGGTGAGGTCATCGACGTGTTCCCGGCCGAGTCGGACAGCGAGGCGGTACGCATCGAGCTGTTCGACGGCGTGGTCGAGCAGATCAGCATGTTCGACCCGCTCACCGGCGAAAGCCTGCGCAAGCTCATGCGCTACACGCTGTACCCCAAGACCCACTACGCGACCACCCGCGAGCGGGTGCTGGCAGCGGTGGAAACCATCAAGGCCGAGCTCAAGCCGCGCCTGGAGCAGCTGTACGAACAGAACAAGCTGGTGGAAGCGCAGCGCCTGGCGCAGCGCACCCAGGTCGATCTGGAAATGATGGCCGAGGTCGGCTTCTGCAACGGCATCGAAAACTACTCGCGCCACCTCACCGGCAAGGCCCCGGGCGAGCCGCCACCGACCCTGTTCGACTACCTGCCGCCCGACGCGCTGCTGGTGATCGACGAGTCGCACGTGACCATTCCGCAGATCGGCGCGATGTTCAAGGGCGACCGTTCGCGCAAGGAAACCCTGGTGGAGTTCGGCTTCCGCCTGCCGTCGGCGCTGGACAACCGCCCGCTGCGTTTCGAGGAGTGGGAGGCGCGCTGCCCGCGCAGCATCTATGTGTCGGCCACGCCCGGCCCGTACGAACTGCGCGAAGCCGGCGATGAGATCACTGAACTGGTGGTGCGCCCGACCGGCCTGATCGATCCGGTGGTGGAGATCCGCCCCGTGGGTACCCAGGTCGACGACCTGATGAGCGAGGTCAACGAGCGGATCAAGCTCGGCGACCGCGTGCTGGTCACGACGCTGACCAAGCGGATGGCCGAGAATCTCACCGACTACCTCACCGAGCACGGCATCCGCGTGCGCTACCTGCATTCGGACATCGACACGGTGGAGCGGGTGGAGATCATCCGCGACCTGCGCCTGGGCAAGTTCGACGTGCTGGTGGGCATCAACCTGCTGCGCGAAGGCCTGGACATGCCCGAGGTGTCGCTGGTGGCGATTCTGGATGCGGACAAGGAAGGTTTCCTGCGTTCCACCGGCTCGCTGATCCAGACCATCGGCCGGGCCGCACGCAACCTGCGTGGCAAGGCGATCCTGTACGCCGACAAGATCACGCGCTCGATGCAGGCGGCGATCGACGAAACCGACCGTCGTCGCGCCAAGCAGGTCGAATACAACGAACTGCATGGCATCACACCCACGTCGGTGCTGCGGCCGATCACCGATGTGCTTGAAGGGGCGCGCTCGGATGCGGCCGAGAAAGAATCGCGTGGCAAGGGCAAGGGGCGCGGTGGCAAAGTGGCCGAAGAGGCGGTGGATTACCGCACGCTCGGTCCGGCCCAGATCGCCAAGCGGCTGCAGGCGCTGGAGCAGAAGATGTACCAGCACGCCCGCGACCTGGAGTTTGAAGACGCCGCGCAGGTACGCGACCAGATCCGGCAGCTGAAGGAGGCCAGCCTGGGCTGAACAGCGCGTTGTGAAATATCTTCACAAAAGTGTTGCGCTTGCCGGGGGACGTCCGTAATATACGCGGCCTGCCCCGACGCATTCGCAACGGCGCAGACGCAGGAAACGGGCGGTTAGCTCAGCGGTAGAGCACTACCTTGACATGGTAGGGGTCACAGGTTCGAACCCTGTACCGCCCACCACTCCAGTCGCAGAGACTGCAGTGGCACCCACAGAAAAGCCGGCCATCAGGTCGGCTTTTTCGTTTGGGTCGACGTTGACCTGGTGGCATGACGACGCCACGACATTCACCCACATCCAGATGGCGAGCTGCCTGATGGTGCGGATGTCCGCGCGGGCCCAGCATCGGGTTTTGTGCCCGGAGCGTTGCATGGTCATCGCGGCAGCCCGTGAGGGTGCGCCAGCGGCAGTTCCACTTCCCCTGTTCGGCAAGACCTGCGCCGCGACCCTGCTGCTTGGCGTATGCATCACCGTGTTCGCACCGCAGTTGCTGCCGCGTGCGCTGGGGATGGTGGCGGTCTGTGTCGGCTTGATCGTGTGGGGGTGGCCCTCGCGATGGCGATGGCTGGGTGCTGCGCTGCTGGGCATGGGCTGCGCGGCCCTGCATGCGCACGCATCGCTTGCTGGGCAGTTGCCGGCCGGGGCAGCGGCCATCGATCACGTGCTGCAGGGCAGGGTGGTGAGCCTGCCCGACCACGGCGCGCGCAGCACCCGTTTCCTGTTCCGCGTTGACGACGATGCCGCGCTGCCACCGGATGTGCGTGGCCGCCTGTTTTCGATGGGCTGGGCTGCCCGCCCCGATGGCAGCGAGGATGCGCGTCGACACGTGCAGGCCGGTGCACGCTGGGTGCTGCATGCACGTCTGCGGCCGCCACGGGGGCTGCGCAATCCCGGTGGCTTCGACGCGGAGCGCCATGCCCTGGTGCAGGGGCTGGCGGGGTCCGGGCAGGTTCGTGAACCGGCACGCGCGCGCATGCTGGCGCCCGCCAGTGGCGTTCCGGCCTGGCGTGAGCGCATGGCGGCGTCCATTGCCTCGCAGGTGCATGGCGAGGGGGCGCGTTTCGTGCAGGCCCTTGCACTGGGCGATACCCGCGCGCTCACCCAGGCCGACTGGGACGACCTGCGCGCGCTCGGGCTCACCCATCTCATCGCGATTTCCGGCTTCCACGTAGGGCTCGTCGCAGGCTTCGCGGCCTGGCTGGCGGCGTGGGTCTGGCGCGCATGGCCACCGCTGGGCCGCTACTGGCCACGACCGCTGGGGGTGGCGGTTGCCGCCGTGTCCGGGGCCGCGCTGTACGCCGCCGTGGCCGGCTTCGCGCTGCCCACCGTGCGCACCGTGCTGATGATTGCGGTGCTGGCCGCTGCACGCTGCAGCCGGCGCCGGGTGACCGTCGGCCAGTCACTTGCGCTGGCCGCCCTGGCGGTGTTGCTGGTGGATCCGCTGGCGGTGCTGGCGCCCGGCTTCTGGCTCAGCTTCGCCGGGGTGCTTTGGCTGGTCTGGTGCCTGCCGGGGCGCGACCCGCGTTGGCTGCGCACCTTCCTGGCGGCCCAGGGCGTGGCCACGCTGGCGCTGCTGCCACTCACCGTGGCGTTGTTCGGCCAGGCCTCGCGTGCCGGGCCGCTGGTCAACCTGCTGGCGATTCCCTGGTGGAGCCTGGTGGTGGTGCCGCTGGCGCTGCTGGGCACGGCGCTGGAGGCAGTGGTCGCGGGTGCGGGGCGCTGGCCCTGGCAGCTGGCCGCAGGGTGTTTCGAGGGCAGCTGGTGGCTGCTCGGCTATGCGGCCCGCAGCCCGCTGGCGCTGTGGTGGCTGCCGCAGGCCCGCGACGCGGCGCTGCTGGTGGCGTTGCTCGGGGTTGGCTGGCTGCTGCTGCCGCGCGGCAGCGGTGGTCGGCTGCCGGCGGTCCTGCTGTGCCTGCCATTGCTGTGGCCGGCCCAGTCGCGCCCCGGCGAGGGTGAGGTGGAACTGCTGGTCATGGACGTGGGGCAGGGCATGGCGATATGGGTGCGCACCCGCACCCACCGGTTGCTGTACGACACCGGCCCCGCGGCGGCGGGCGGGTTCGATGCCGGCGAGCGGATCGTGGTGCCGACCCTGCACGCGCTGGGCGAGGGGCGGCTGGATCGACTCGTGCTCAGCCATGGCGATCGCGACCACGCGGGCGGGGTTGCGGCGGTCAGGCGCGGGTTCGCGGGTACGCCGCTGCTGGCGCCGCAGGGCGCGCTGCCGGGCATCGACGCACCCTGTCATGCCGGGCAATCCTGGCGCTGGGACGGGGTCGACTTCCAGGTTCTGCACCCTCGGCCAGGCACGCCCTACCAGGGCAACGAAAGCAGCTGCGTGCTGCGTATCGTGACCGCGCATGGCGCGATCCTGCTGGCAGGCGACATTGGCGCGCGCAGCGAGGCGCAGCTGCTGGAGGCGCCCTCCACGCTGCGGGCCGAGCTGGTGGTGGTGCCGCATCACGGCAG
>Ga0070751_1001490_pt1 | contig 13744 bp, 17 predicted proteins | sample VirMetDEL_Aug_28_FD_78514 | JGI IMG/M metagenome (GOLD analysis project Ga0070751, IMG submission 78514) | Aqueous microbial communities from the Delaware River and Bay under freshwater to marine salinity gradient to study organic matter... | ecosystem: Environmental > Aquatic > Marine > Coastal...
AATGAGCGCCGTATCCATTTTCGCAGGACTACCGAATGACCTGATTATGCGAATCATAAAAGAAGCAACATTTGACCCTGAAGCAGCACGGGACTACTGGGAATCGCTACGACTCGCACCTTACCGTAGAAGTCTGAAATGGAGAGCGCATCTACCAGCAGCAAGCGCAAAACACGCGTTTATTACAGATATGAATAGTGGAGCAGACCACTGGATAGAGATGTATGGAACTAAATGTATAGGTTATCACGGATATATTAACGGACACTATAAATCAGAAGCAGACGAGCGTAAAGGGGATGAATTAATGAAGCGCCGCACCCCCCGCCCGAAAAGCGTAATTAACAGTATTAATAGATACAATTACAACAATCATAAATAGATAGAAAATTATAGAAATTATAGAATTTTTTATGTAAAGTAAAGGGTTAGACCTTATTTTTTATGTAAGCGTCATAGAATATATATGAATACTATATATTTCATATAGTAATGAAGTCGTAAAAGTGGATATGAATTTGATTTAAATTATATGGATTTTTTCATCATAGAGAAAAAGAGAGTAGTGGATAGAAAAGGAAAAGAAAAGACTTACTTAAATACATATAAATATGACGACAAAGACAAAGAAGTCATTTACTATTTCAGACGCTCAGGAGATTGTAGGATATATCCACCATTTTCAGGATTTATTAGACCAACACGCCCCGAATATGAATGACGGAGCATATGTAGAACTATGCGACGCGATGATGGGTTTGTATTGTTTAGAATTTTATGTGGAATTAGAGATAGCAGCGGGGAAAACACCAAAGATAGGTGCGGGTGAAAGGCGAGATTCAGCAACTATTAGAAAGTTAGCAAAGACCAGACCAGATTTAGCAATTATATGCGCGAGGTGTAATACACCACTTATGATTAGGTCTTATGAAAAACACTTACAAACCAAAAAGTGTAAAGACCATTACTATACGCTAAAGGCGGGGGATGTGTGTTTAGACAGCGATACACTAAATGAGAAAGTCATAGAGAAATATGATAATGATGAAGCACTACCAGAAGTAGAGACTGGACCAGAGCATCATTTTCCAATTGGGGGTGCGAGTGGGTTAGAATAAAAAATATATATATAATTTAGTATAGTTTAGTTTAGTTTAGAATTTAGTTTAGTATTTTTTTATTCATCATCATCAGCAAAGGTCGTATCCGCTCCAGTCCAAAGTATATCATTTATTTTATCAGATACATCATCATAACCACCAATAGTGTATTCCATCATATTCATAACTGAGCGCATATTTTTCTTATATTTCTCCAACTCCGCTTTCAGTTTCGTATTTTCATCAATCAAACCCTTTTTTCCAGCAAGCAAGTCTTCATATGATTCATTACTCTTTTTTAGTGTTTCTATTTCTTCTTTCAGTTTCTTATTTTCATCATTCAAATCACTCCACTTCAAATACAAATCATATTTTTCATCACGCAGTTGCGCCATATCAATAGCATTCATTGCGCTTTCATATTCTATTATCCATTTATCAAAGAAGGGTAGTTTAATGACATCACCAACACCCTTACGATGATATTTCATAGCATCCAGAAAACCTCTATCAGCGAGTTTATTTAGAAAGCACCAATCTCTATCAGTATCCGCCTCTTCCATTTTCAAATGTAAATCCTTTTCAAAGAATGTTTCTATACGCTTAACTACTTTCGGGTCAGTAGGCGGTTTAATAACTGAAAACATCAGCGCGATTTGTTGCGGTAGCATTGTTTCTTTTTTCTTTTTCTTTTTCTACTCCTTTTTCCTTCAGATGAAAAAATAACCATATAATTAAATCAAATTCACATCCACTTTTACGAAATCATTACAAACGTGAAAACAAAGTAAAATAAAAATTATAAAATGTATAAAACTTAACTTAACCTAAATCTATTTACTTACACACTTTTTAATCGGGTCATATTTATATTTATCTGGAGCATCACTAATACACTTCCATTCGCATCCATCATCATCAACAACTTCCGTCGCAATATAATCCTTATTTTCTTCATATTCAACTGACCCCGCAACTTCATCAAACGATAAATTTTTACCCTCATTTTCTGAGTAATATAAATCCACCCAAACATTTTCAACCATATGTTTATACTTAGTCCTTTCCTTTTTCAAATCAGCAACTTCTTTTCTCAAATCAGCAACTTCATCAATCCAACACTTTTCAGCGTGTTTCATCTTATCCAGTATAGATGTGAATTCAAATGATGACACTATATCAACATCATCATATTCAGTCCCGTAAGCAAAGTTATGGACTCCCATAGCAAACTGTTTCATTTTATCGGACTGCCTATATGCCTTAACAGCATCATCATACAATTCAGTAAGCACTTCATATTTAACTTCGGGGCAATCAGCGACCAATTCACTCATACTCTGTATAAATGTATCCGCTTCACGCTGTTTCTTTTTCAGTCTATTCTTTTCTCTACGCTCTTCTTTCAGTTTATTTTCAACTTCAGTAATATCGCGTATAATCTTAGACCAAAACGTAGCGTCATCAACACCGCACGCGGTCTTCTGAATCAGCAACTTTTCAACGGTCTTCAGCATAGACGCTTCCGCTTCCGCTTTCAGTTCATTAATGTAATCTTCCATTTTTGTATTAACTTCGGTGATTAACTTTAAATATATTTAATCAATCAACCACTTCTATCCAACCTTATGAAAAAAACTTCAAAAAATATAAATCAAATTCATATTCACTTTTACAACTTAATTACTATCTTTAATCAGAGTAATTTTAAAACACGGAAAAAACTTAATATTTTCATATTTAGTAAAACTATTTCGTCGTCCTTCATATACATCAGTTATAGTATGATATGGAATATTCAAATCCTTACCTATTTCAATTAATGACGCGTATTGTTTATTATGGACTTCATCACCCATAATAGATACACAGCAATTATATTTCAAAGTAATATTCGCTTGACCTTTACGACCCATATTGTAATTATATTTATATTTAGTCATATCTTTAAATTTGTTTAACGCTTAATTTACTTCATCCATTTCTTCGGGTTCGGGTTCGGGTTCAACATCAATACCCGCAATTTGTTTGGAATGAATCATAGTATCTTTCGCCTCCTCTGGAATATTACCTTCTTTAATATCTTTAACAATTTCTTCGGGTTTCTTAATGAGTCCAGCATCAGCAAGGGCATTATGTAATGATGCGATAAATTGGTTAGCAGCATTAACATTAACAATTAACTGATTAACCATTTTAATAGTTTCATTTAGTTTATTTTCATCGTTAATACAATTCGCTTTTACATCATCAATTTCTTTTTTCAAATCTTCAATCTTATATTCAACAATATCATCAATTTCAACCATTTTATACTTAGATGTATATAAAATTTAAATGAAAAATTAATTTTTAAAAAACTTTAATTTACGATGAGACCGAGACCGACCCGTCCATATTAACATAGAATAGAGAATCATATAGCACATACATATATACATCATTACAACCCGCTTCAATAGCAGCGCTGTGTGTAGTGTGTAGAGTAATCGGGAGAGCGCGCGACGAAGAGTCAATACCATTTTCAATTTCGTGTCTGAATGACTCTAAATCAATTGCGAATGGACTGAAGGGGATAATGTCAGCGGGGTCATTATCACCACCAGCACCAGCGCCCGCCATATAATTACCACTATTCAGTAAGTCAGAATGGACTGTAGAACCAATCTTACCAAATGCCTTCATTAATTCGGTGTAAGCACCAACCTTATTTGTAGTAGCATTACATTCATTCGGGGTCGGGGGATAACGAGTAGCACCAATAGATAACTGGAATTGTCGGAGATTATTATGACCCATAGCAGATGTATTGAATTTCGCCTGAGTAACAGCGCGCTTATAACCGAAGAAGAATGATTTGATACTACGGACTCGTGCGGGGCAGTTAATAGACCCCTGCGCCGTTCCATCATCAATAGTTCCTCTAAAACCTCTGTAAGACTGACCCGCGATTTGTAAAACACCACCAGACGATTGCTGGACCATTCGGAGTCTGTCATAGAATGAGCGCTCTAAATCAATTAAATGAGAAGCGTAGCGGAGTTGCGTGATTTCATAATCAAAGTCCTGACCTACAGCGCATCCCGCTTCATTACCAATCGCCCATTCTATTTCCAGCGTGATTCCCGCGTTCATTAATACGAGAGGCAAGTATTTATCATTATCCAGCAATCCTGAGACGAGTTTGTAGTGTTGCTTGCGAGATTCATTAACACCGAGAGCGCCAGTATTATCACCAATAGCACCCGTAGTTGCGGAGTAGCGGAGAGTTTCAAATGTGCCGTTTGCGTTATTTGTTGCGTAAGCATTAACTGCGTCGTGAATAGCAGTTGCGATAGCACCATCACCACCAGCAGCGACGAGAGATGTTCGTAAAGCGTGATTAACTAATGCGAGCATATCCACGTGAAGCGCGCCAGTAAGATTCGTCATAGAAGTATCACCAGTTCCAGTCCCAGTAGCAGTTTCAGCGGGCACACCAGCAGCACCGAATGCGAGAGCAGCGGGGCGAGCAGCGACGCAATCAGCATCTACTTGCGCTTGCGTTCGCTGTGTAAAGTTAGCAGCAAAATCAATACCCGTAAGATTCATAGATTCATAATGTAAATTTTGTTTCCCAGCATTAGACGGGACTAAAAACGCACCTACCAGAGTATTGTAGTCGTGTATTTCTTCCAAAACTACCCCTCCAGATGATACGGTTAATTTTTTGATTAAACTTTGCCCCAAATCTAAACTGCCCGCCGTTCGTCCAGTCCCAGCAGCGTCTGGATTTGTCTTATTGCGGACTGTAAATTCTAAATATGACTGTGCGGTGTCTAATAGACCGTCATAATTAATATCAATACGAGCGATATTATTACCAGTAGGTCCGTATCTATCACCCGTAGTCGGGAAAAATAGTCGTTTCTGACTCTTCGCTTCAATACCGAGTGGTAATTGGTCTCCATAATTAACCGAGTTCGGCGCGCTTACAGCATCCATCATTCCTTCCATTTTTATAATCTTATAAATATTTTAATTTGTATATAATTAATTTTTAATTTTAAACTCCCACCTCTACTGGATTATCATTCGTCATCGGTTCTATAACAATTTCAAATCTACCAACACCTACCATAACAACGGGGTCTTCATTATTAGCAAGATTCGCTGCGAGAGATTTTTGATATATTCTCGCTTTCATAGTATTACCCCACGGACTTCCTATAATCATACAATTATTTTCATTCATATCAGTATTATTATAACAATACGCAACACCTCTATCACCACCATCACTCGGTCGTGTAGATGCTAATTTCATTACAACTCTGCGGGTTAAATCACCGAAAATAGCATTACGACCATCTAACCAATGTAGATTCGGATATGTATTAGCAGCGGTAGTTCCATCAGCACCACCTCTTTCTATTACTGTTCCTAACGCATTACTGTTCGGTAGTCCAGCAACTGGCGCAAGAGAAATAAACGGCACAGACTGATTCGTAGCAGCATCCACCGCTCCACCAGTTCCAGTTCCACTACCATCTACTCTCGCAACTAAATCAATTTCATCTCTTAAAAATATAGTTCCAGCGGGGTCGGTTTCTACACTCTGATAAAATGGATATGCGCCTAATACAGTTCCTTGATTGGTAGTATCTATAATAGCACCACCAAATGTATATTGTAAATCAAAATCATCATATACAATTGTATCACCGTTAATCGGGAGACAAAATCGGGCGTTCGTTTGCTGATTATTTAAATATTTGAAAGCAGCAACATTACCATCAACATTTAGAGTAAATCTATTTATAGCGGGAGTAGTTAATTCTAAACCCGCGTTAATATTACCTAATGTTGCTAAAAACGCTTTAGCATCACCCTCGGGAAAACTCGCATATTTTAACCAAACTTTACAACGCCCATTATATGTATCTCCTTCAATATACATCGGAGCGGTCGGAAATTTTAAATCCACTTCACTACTTAAATTCGGCACTACAAATTCAAAATGATACTTCATACTCTTATAATATGAAACATATAAAATTTTAATTTTAAAAAAACACTTTAATTTTAATTTAGGGTCTTCGGCGCATAGAAGGTAGATTCGCTTTAACCGCCCTTACATCTCCAGCGAGACCTTTAGCAGCACTTATTTTACTCATTAAACTTCCACTTCCAGTAATAGTCTTTACTCTTTCTATACCAGACCTTACAGCACCGCTCACCGCTTCCGCTTTATCTAATCCTTCATTAATAGTTCTTGCGCCCATTTCAACCGCCTTCGCAGTTCCAGCAACAGCGCCTAAACCCGCAGCAACGGGTTCAAAACCGAGAGCAGCAGCACCGAGCGCAGCAGTTCCAGCGATAGATGAAACCTTATGTGCGATTCCCTCGGTAGCGTGAGAAACCTTCTTACCTATACTTACACCCTTTTCAACAATACCCGTAACTTTCTTACCTAACTGACTGAAAAATCCCATTTTATAATATATATAACTTATTTATTTTTTGATTTACTTTTCTTCTTAATTTTTGATTCTTCTTCTAAACGTTTCTGTCGCATACTCGGTGTTTCAGTAAAAATTGGTTCATATCTTCGGGGTGGTGGTTCGCGTAGAGTTTCTTTATGGATATATGATATTTTCATACTCATCTGCCAGTGTAATCCATTTAAATCAATCGCTCTATTTCTGTCGTCAGTTAATTTAATACCTATTGTTTGAATAACGGGGGCGCTTACCATAGTTTCGTGGTCGTGTGATGCGGGAGTAAAAAATATAATACCCCCAGCGTTTGTAGTAATTGGTAATCTCGCCAGTATATTACTGAATGTTCCGTCTTCATTATCCAAAGTTCCTTTTGTTGCTATATTTTGTCTTATATATAATCCGTGTATTGAATCATTCAAATCAATCGCTTTATCAGATTTAGTCGCTACACCTATCGGTATATTCTTATCTATATCATATAAACCTAATAGTTCATTCGCCCCATCAGTCTTTCCATTAAATGTAAAATCAAAATTTGCGACTCCAGTAATAGTAAATGTATATTTCAAAGTCTCTCTACTATATGAAATAGTGGATGTTCCCCCGTTTGTATCTATATGATTTTTCAAAGTAGATGCTAAACCCGTCGCTGAAAAATTACCCGCTTCTAATGTTAAAACATAATCAGTTCCATCCATATTATAATAAATTTTATCATTAACACCATTTCTTACATTATAAAAACTATATGGTATTGTGGCGGTGTGTAATGATACTAATAAATTCATATGGTCGGGGACTAACAGCGGTTCTTTCATAACATAGATAAAATTGGTGGTTAATGCTCGTCCATTACTATCATTCTCTAAATATGTAGTAGCGAATCTACTATCTAAATGAATAATAATTGGTGGCGGTGTATTTGCTGATAAAACATAACTCATTATAATATACTTATATATTATTATTTATCATTATAACTAAATTTTTTTCCTTCAAATAAACCTAACCAACTTTCTAATGTATATCCATTATCTTTAATTTTTTGTTTCCAATTTCCTCCACCTAACTGCTTTCTATGCTCCCATAACCAACAATTCTTATCATCATTACTCAAAAACTCTGGTATTTTATTATGTTCTAACCAATCCATAGACCCCCTTTTACAACTTTCGCAAGGTAAAACACTACACATAGATAAATAAAATTCATCCCATCCTTTATAATCTGCTAATAATAAAACATCCCAAAATAGTCCTCCATAATATTCACTCATTATTATATCATATATATTTTATTTCAAATTAAAACGCTTCTTATAATCTTTAATCGCAGTTTGTAAATCACTACTATCCCCCCATAATACGTAAAAACTTAAATAACCCGCACGTGTAAAATCTTTAGTATCTAAATCTTTCTTATGACGCTTCCTATAGCGTGTGCGACGGTCTTTATCTTTATGAATAGTAAAATCACTCGCGCCCGCAAATCCAAAATCAGTTTGTTTGATTACTTTACCTTTTCGGTCTTTAAACGTCGCTCTAAATTTTTTATCCTTTTTTGGACTTTTGTTAATATCAACAGAGTAAGGTTTAACCATTTATTTCTTCTTTAGATTTTTTCTACGCCTTCTTCGGCGTGCCTTTTTTTGTTCGGGTGTAAATCCATTTGTTCCCGCAACATTCATTCGCTGTCTATCTAATGATACATTAACAGCGCCCATTCTTCTACTAATCATATTATATTGTTTGATTTCCTCTGATGTCGCATCACCCGCTCGCATCTTTCTACTTAACTTCGCTTCAGTCATATTCAATTCATCCCCAGTCATCTTATCAACACTTTCCATTTATAATATAAAAAATATTTTATTTTTTGAATGGATTTGGTATCGCTTTTTTAACTGACCCAACCGCTCCACCAACTCTTTTACCTTTTTGAAAACTGGACGCTGCCGCAGCGCCTTTTTCCGCTTGCGATAATGCGAAATCTAAATCATCTCTCCTCGGTCCTTCTGCCGCAACTAAATTCCCATCTCGCGCTCTTTCTCTAACAGCGAGAGGGTCTTGCTGGACTAATCCAGTTTGTCCTACTTCAAATGTATCTCTATGTGCCGCGTCCATTTGTAATCTTACATTTTCCGCTCTTAATCTACGAGTTTCAGCGTCTCTTTCATCTTCCCTACGTTTCGCTTCCGCTTCCGCTTCTCTACGGATTCTATCTCTATCCGCTTCTGATTTCGCAATTTCCTTTTTACCGATACTATATGATGCTCCAGTTAATAATGCTCCTCCAATAGCAGCGCCTATCGCAACACCTTTAACAACTTTTTTACCGATTCTACTAACATTTTTAACTATTTTATGTCCTAAACGAGTTCCCGCCATATTTATAAATAATATTATATTTTAATCAAAATTAACAACAATCGGGTTATTTTTATCCGCAACACGCATTTTTAATCCATATTCTTCACCTATATCTTTACCTTTACGCGCAAGTTTCTTCTTTTTATTTTTTAATGATTTTTTAGTCATAAACTTCAAATCACCCCAATTATAACGCGCCATCATCTCTGCTATTTCTTCGGGTAGTTTCGGGTCATATTGTAAATACCATTCTTTTCCTTTTTGTATTTCCCCTTCTTTAATCATAAAAAACGAAGCGGGGACTTTCTTTTCATCTCCACTCGGTGTCTTAACATTAATATCATAATCGCATTTATTTTTTTCAACATATTCAACGGGGTCTTTCTTTTCAACTTTATCAAATGAAACAAAATCATAATTCATATGCGGGTTATCTGAATTAACATTACCAACAACACTCGGTCTCATACCAGTTCCGAAAATTGTATTAGATACTTTTTCATTATATTCTTTTTCTTTTTCTAAATTTTGTAAATATAACGCTTCACGTTCAATTTCTTTTTTTTTATTTAATTCTTTCAAATAATCACTTCGGGGTATTGCTTCTAACTTACTGCTTATATTTGACGTAAAATCTTTAACGCAATCTAATTCTTTATTCAATTCTTCCATCTTATATATTAATCAACATTTATTTTCCGCTTAAATAACGCACTATAATCCAAAAACTCATTCTGTAATAAATCAACTATCTCTTCTTTTTGTAATCTTAATTCATCAGTAAGTTCTTCCATCTGTTCTAACTCTTCATTTAATTGTTCTAATTCTTTCTTTTTCTGTTCCCACGCAAATCGCATAGAGTATTTTGCTCCCATACATAAACTTAATAATAATCCAATTATTCCAATAGTCATCCAACCCCAAAATTCCATTTTATAATCTTATAAATATAATAATTCTTAAATTTATCCGCACAATCTTTATCCAAAATATTGGTCTAATACTGAATCATCATTTGTATAAAAATCTTGATATTCTTTCTTCTGTATCTTTGACCGCGCACCTTTTGCTTTCTTTGAATCACCGCCGTATATATCATCAAACGTGCTTTGTAAATCTTTAACATTAACTTTAATGGCGGGTCGTCCTCCATCTGCTAATTTACTTTCGGGTCTATTATCAACTAAAATAATAGTTTTTCTGTCTTTTGTAGCGTAATCTCTAACCTGCGCAGCGTTAAAAAATACAACTTCACCTTCTCTAAATTTACGCTCTTCTTTATCTTCACTTCCACTTTCACTTTCAGTAGCGGGTCCTACCTCGGGTCTCGGTGTTTCGGGTTCAACACTTTTACTTCTACTTCTTCTTTTTCTTCGTAGTTCTGCTTGCTGTCTAACAAATGCTCTTTCCGCTGGACTCGGCAAACCCGTTTCAACAACACCTCTTTCTAATTGTTGCTGTTCTCTTAACTCTCTTATTTGTTGCGCTGTTAATTTCTCAAAATCAATATCTCTAAATGCTGGTATAACTGTCGGTATGCTTCTACCTATTAATGGTCGCGTCTCTTCAAATGTTGCTGGTGTTTGTTCCGCTTTCTTTAATTTACGTCCTAAACCTTTTAATTTTCCTACTTTCTTTCGTTCGGGTTCGGGTTCGGGTGCTGGTTCTTCTTCAACAACTTCTAATAGACTCTCTGGTGGTGGTCGGGCAACTTCTGCTTCTGTTTCAGTTCCAGTATCGGGAGATAATGCTAAACCTTCCTCTCTTCCACTAAATTGTTCTTCTAATATATCCTCTATCGTTCCTTCACCTGCTGGTGGGGATGTTTGTTCCGCCGCCGCAAGTGCTGCTTCTAAATCAGCGGGTGATGTATCGCTTCTTTTTAATGGTCGGGTTAATTCGCGTCTTATAGTAGATACGGTTTCTTCTAATATACTTCGGGGTGTTCTTTCTCTAACTTGCTCTTCAAATGTCGGTTCTGCTTCAAATAGCGGTTCAGTTTTCGTTCTCGGTGGCGCATCACCCGTTTTTCGGGGTCTCGGACTCGGTCTTAAATCATTACGTCTTGCTGTCTTCAACCATTCGGGTCTTTCCGCTTCTTCACTTACAGTTCTTGCTCTCGGACTAAACGCTGCTTCTTCGGGCACGCCTTCACCTCGCCTAACGCTTTCGCTTCTACTTCTACTTCTTGCTTCTGCTACAACTTCGGGTCTTTCAACTAATGTTTTCGGCACTCTACTACGACCCCCACCATCAATATCAACAAATAAAAATTTATCAGTTTCTTTACGTATTCTTCCTTCACGTCTAACCCCCGACGGTGTTAAATATACAACTTTATCTCCGATATTATATTCCGCTCTTTGACTATCTAATGCTCTAACTAATCCATCTATCTCTCTCTGACTTAAATTTAACTGAAAAATAGTAGATGCGTCAGTAATTTCACCTTTGGATATTAATTGTTTAATAGACCCTACACCCCTTCTTTGAATTAACTTATTTAATTCACCTACATCACCTCCTAATAATGTCGCTTGACTTTGATTTCTAACCGCAATATTATGACTCGCAACTAAACCCGCTCTTTGTTTTTCTAATTCAGTAATAGTTTGTTCTTTTGCTGCTTCACGTCTTTCTAACTCTCTTCTTTGTAATCTCGCGGTTTCTCTAACATCTTCTATTTCTTTATTTTTTGATGCTCCCGCTTCTTTAATTTTTTGGTCTATCATTATTTTTTGAATAGCGCTTTGATATCTATTTCCGAAATACTCTCTTTTTGGTGGTTGTAAATAAACCCTATCATCTCTTAAACCCCTACTTGCTTTGAATTTAGCGGGTTTCATATTCCAACTGGCGGTTTGACCTTTTGCTTTTACACCTCTCGGTTTTTGGTCTCCAGTATATATAGTAATTTCTTGCGTTAAACCGCCTTTATGTTTTAGTGTAATTTGTCTCTGACCTTTCACATTTCGCTTTTGCGATACTTCAACTCCACCCGCTCTTGCTACTTTTGGTTTCTTTCTTTTACGTCTAACAACTCTCTTTTTCGGTGGCGGGGGTTCTTCTACTACAACGGGTCGCGGTATATCAAATATACTCTTTGGTTTTGTCCCTTCCATTTATATTATAAATAATATTATTTTTTAGTGCGTTTGAATTGTAAGATTTTTATAGTAAGTAAAGTAAAATGCCTCAATCACCCGAAATCACAAATCAACAATATCAATCAGATTTACAATTTGGATTAACTGCTGAATTGGATGTTAAAAATAATTTAGAAAATGAATTTGGTAGTCTTACTCAATTGGATAAATATAATCCTTTTGATTTTGAAAATGATGAATATTTAATAGAATTAAAATCTCGTAGAATAAATCATAATCAATATCCTACAACTATGGTTAATTTATCTAAACTTAAACGGACTGAAAATACAACTAAACAGCGTGTAATAGTTTTTAATTATATGGATGGATTATATAAATGGACTGTAGATGATAATTACACTACTGGTATTGGCGGTAGATGCGACCGCGGTTTAGATGAATATTCACAGATGGCGTATATAGATATAAATAATCTCACGCTTATCACGGCGCAGTCATAGTAATATACCCACCGCCTAAATGGTCTGTTGTAGCGGTAAGCATCATCTTAATCATTAATGAATATCCACTTTCACCCGTTCCATACGTAGTCCCAGCGTAATCTATAGTGGTTTCACTATTTGTTGTATAACTTCCTAAATATGTATTACCAGTCCCACCCCAGTTTCTTATTTTATATAGATAATATGTCCTACTAACATTTAATCCAGTAGAACCTCTACAATCTATAAATATTTTATCCGCCGTCCAATTATACGGTATATGTATAATTGCGATTGCTTCTAATGATGACGTTGCTATTTTCGCTCTTCCTAATACTGACGCTGTATCATCTTCTATATGAATATTATAATATGTGCTGTCATCATTCGGTCTCCATTCAGTCGCAGTAATAGTATATAAATATCTATCTACACCCACACCCGTATCTTCATAACTTATTCTATCACTAATATACGACGGTGATATAGATAATGTTTTCGCTGTGCTTCCATTATATGTAGTTCCACTATTTAATTGTAATCCCGTTCCCGCTGTTAAATCATTCAAATCATTTCCTAACGCTACTCCACTTATCGCGTTTTCAGTTAATTTTACACCCGTTCCATCTACCGTTATACCGCTTCCCGCTTTCACCGCCATCGCTATATGATTTGCTCCGTTATATTGTAATGCTGGTAAAAATGTTCCTACATCTATCGCAGTTATACCGCTTCCGAATGTTAAATCTTCTAAATCATCTCCTAAACTTACACCGCTTATCGTGCTATTTTGTAAATCGGTATTTGCTATATTTGATATTTGTAATGTTCGCGCATTTTGTCCGTTGTATTCCGCACCTACAACAAATGATAATGGCGCGTTCGCTGTCAGTAAAGGTAGATTATCTCCTAAACTTACACCGCTTATCGTGCTATTTGCGAGTTTTAAATTACTTATCGCCCCATTTGCTATTTGTATTGTTTTAGTTTGCGTTCCATCGTAATTATTTGGCGGACTACCACTAAATGATAATGGACTACTTACATTTAAATTGGATAAACTTACATCTATTTCTCTCGCAACCGCTCCATTATAATCAGTTCCAGTCGTAAATGATGCTAAACCCGTAGTAGTTAATAATGCTAATTGACTTCCTAAACTTACCCCGCTTATCGTGCTGGATATTAATTTATCATTTG
>Ga0070751_1001492_pt1 | contig 13743 bp, 17 predicted proteins | sample VirMetDEL_Aug_28_FD_78514 | JGI IMG/M metagenome (GOLD analysis project Ga0070751, IMG submission 78514) | Aqueous microbial communities from the Delaware River and Bay under freshwater to marine salinity gradient to study organic matter... | ecosystem: Environmental > Aquatic > Marine > Coastal...
GCGCCTTGAGCCAACTGCATCACGGCTTGGTACTGGACAACCTTCTGCGCCATCGTGCTGGCGTTCGGATCGCTTACCGGAATGACGTCGGTCACGTCATAGTCAACACCCTTGGCCTTACGACCGCCGGTCTCGGGCTTGTAGTCATAGTCATCGTCGGTGTAGTCACGGATGACACCCTTCAACAACTTAAACTCTTGGCGCATGGCATAGTGCAAGCGAGCCTGCACAGCACCCATCACCTTCAACATACGCTCAAGAATCGCAAGCGTCGTACCCACGGGGGCATTGGCGCTCATATCGCTTACGTTCAAATCCCCAGCAGAGGCAAACGCACGACCTTCTTGGACGATGTTTTGGAACAGCCCATAGAGCACTTGGCTCGGCTCTTTGTACGGCAGCGGGAGGATGTTGTCACGGATGCTGCCACTCGGGACGTCCACGTCACGGAATTCACCGGGAGCAATGGGGGTATCGTCGCCTTTAATCCGCAGCCCGCGTGACTTCAGTCCACCGGGCAAGTTAGAGAGCGTACCGGCATCTACTAACTGACGAATCAACATCGTGGCTGACTTAGCGTAGCCACCAATCAAGTGGATCAGACCATACCCGTAGAAGCCAAAGCCCGGGATGTATTGGTAATGCACGAAGTGCATACGCTTGGTCTTGAGCTCATCATCCTCGCGCCAATTGCGACGGATTGACAGAATCGCCCCGGTGCCCTTCTCAATGGTCACCACGTATGGCAGCGCAATCCCTGTGGGCTTGCCGTTCTTATCTTTATCCTCGTACCCCGGCAGGTCTAGCTCGACGTGCATCTCAAGGATACGGAACCGGTTGTCCTGCGAGGCAGAAAACCCTTGCTCTCTAGCTTTTTGCTTCTCTACATCGTCCAGCTCGTTGCTCGGCTCACCCAAGTCAATGTCGCTGTAGAACCCAGCAGCCTGCAGCTTGAGAATCTCGTTCTTGGTCTTACGCATCACGTGCGTGACACGCTCGGCGTTCTCTAGGCTAGACGCACCATAGGGCGCAACGATGTCTTCAGCCGGGATGAACATAGAGACCTGACGGCCTTTGTTCGGGTCGTAATAAACCTTCTTGAATGCGGAGCCAGAAATGGGTAGACTCCACAACATGCGTTCGTGTTCGGGCCGATACTCGGGCATCCCCTCGGTCAGCTCGTAGTTCATATCGTCACGTACACGTTCTGCGGCGTCTTCTTTTTCAGGGGTTATTGCGCCCAAAATTTGGGTCTTAACCGGGCCCGAGGCAGGAAACGTCTCCATGATCGCCTCGCTTTGAAAGCGCACCACAGACTCAGTGAGCATCGGATGGAATACACCACAGGCACCTTCCCACGGCTCCGTACGATCCTCGTACTTAAGGCCCAAGAGCTTCATGCCCTCGACGTATGTCTCCATCCATTCCTTGCGGTCGCCTACGTCCTTTTCGCACTCAGCCGCTAAGTCACCGCCTAGCGAGTCAAGGTCTTCGTCAGACATAAAGTCTGCAAGGTTGGCGTCAAAATCTTCTGCGGTCGGCTCGGCTTTCTTTAGCTCGATCTCCATACCGCCCATCTCAATAGAGACTTTCTCCGGGTCTTCGATTTCAATCTCGACCTCGGGTTCAGCCATCATGGCCTCTTCGAGCCCTACCGGAGCTGCGTACAAACCTTTTTCCATGTTCTATCCTTACACTGTGTAGTAGCGCTCTCTGTTAGAGCTTCTGAAGTACCGAATATCCTCTGGCTCATCAAGCGGCAACCGGAGGAACCCACCCTGACGGAAACGCATCAAGGCAAGCGTTGTCGCGTCAACCAAGTCGTCGTGCTCTCCCGAGGGAAAAGCAGCAATCTCATCCACCAACTCTTCTGCCCAGCGCGTACGGGGCACCCAGACCTTGCCAGAGGCAATAATGTCTGATACAGAGTTTAATCGTGCTATCTTGTCCTGTCCACGGCTAGGCGTGTACTCCTGCACAGGCACGCCCATCGAACGAAGCTCATATATAAGAGGCGCACCGCTGGCCTTTTTCTCGACGATCATCGAGTCAGGCTCCCATTGGTTGTACCACTCCAGCACATCGCGCTTCAACTCGACCCACTCAACCCGCTTTTTGTAGCTGTCTAGCAGGATTAGGTTGGGGGAATTGTTATCTTCCTCGTTGTACCAAACACCCCATGTCGTGCCAGCAGAATAGTCAGCCCGTTGGTTCTTCTCAAAGGCCGTATCCCAGCTTTGGAGGATGTAATCGCACGGTGGCGGGTCATCGTTCTCCCACCACTGCCACCAATCACGCTTAATGATGGCCGATTCGTTGCCAACTGGGTTTTGCTGGTACTGGGCCTGCCATTTGGAGTTCGGAAGTTCCTCCTGCAGCGCCTGAAGTTCGCCCAAAGACCAAAACTCAGGCCATAACGGCTTGCCAGAGGGCAAAATCGCCGGAAACTCGATGACCTCCCAGTCCTCACCGCCCCGTTGGGCAGCTGCCTTGACCACTTGGCCCGTCAAATCGCGCTGAGCCCAGCGCGTCATCACAATAACAATAGCTCCACCCGGCTGCAGACGCTGCCGAGGCCCGGATGTGTACCACTCGTACACCTTATCGTAGACTTCTGGGTTGCTAGCGGCCATCGCGGCCTCTTGTTCTGAGTGCGGGTCGTCAATAATTAGCAGGTCAGCACCTTTACCGGTCACTGCACCGCCCACACCGATAGCGAAGTAGTCGCCACCCTTGGATGTGTTCCACCGACCAGCTGCTTTTGAGTCCGATTGCAGGCTTAAGTCAGGAAATATCTCGCGGTAAACGTCGGTATCCACCAAATTTCGCACTTTACGGCCAAAACCCACCGCCAATTCAGCTGTGTGGGACGTCTGGATGACCTTTTTGCCCGGGAAATTGCCCAAAAACCAAGCTGGTAGCAGGTAAGACGCGAATTCTGACTTGGTATGACGGGGTGGCATGTTAATAATCACCCGTTTTGACTCGCCCCGGGCCACTCGCTCGAACGCTGCAGCCATCCTACTGTGGTGTTTACCCCCAATAAAGCTCGGCCACACCCGCTCAACGAACTTCATGAACCGCTGCTGGGACAGCTCGCGGCGTTTTAACTCTTCTAGCTTAGCTAGTTGTCGGTCTAGCACACGCATGTCAGCTTCTGACAAGCGCCCCGACTGCATCAAGGCTTCGATCTCTTTAGCGGAAAGGCCGCTCATTCGCGCTCTTCCTCATTATCTCTAGCACTCTCGCCCTGACCGTACGATTCTTCTGTATCTTCTTCAGCAACCGGTTGATCCGGCGCTTCATGACCCAGTATCTGATCCAAATCGTCAGCTTGCGGAATGTCAGTGACATCGGCATTTAGCAGTCTCTTTACTCGTTCTTTAATAGAAGCCTCAAGCGATTGGCTTGAAGTGTGGTGCACTGTAACTTCGCTACGCTCCGTAAACAAACCAATGTCGCTGTGCTTGCCTAGTAGCTCTAGCGCCTTAATCTCTAGCCTTGGGTCTCCGCACGAAGCAAGATCAATCAAGCGGTTCGTGATGAAGTGTCGCGCTTGCTGAATATCAGCAAAGGCCTGAAAGTCGTTCTCTTGGATTACTGCACGCAATGCAGCAGCTGTACGTGAGTCACGCACATGCTTAGGTTTATCTTTTGACTTAGATACTAGGTCTACCGCCTTCTTCCCATCTTCTGGGCTAAAGTCAATAGAGCCTCCTAGTTGGTGTACTAGGTCTGCCGTGTTAATAGCAACGGCAACAGCATCCGACGGGGTTTTTGGTTGCTCGTCGGTTAAGTCAAAAGGTACGGGCACTTCGCCCGTGGGTTCAATATTTATCATGCAGCACCGTATGACCGGGATGGCCGAACTGTAACAGAAATATTACTAGGTGTGCAAGGGGGTGTTGGGTGGGGGCATCGGGTCAACTTTGGAGATAGAAAAGTTAGGTTAATGAATAATCCCTAGCCCCCAGAACTGATAGTAGTTGGGCCTGCTGAAAAATATATTGGGGTTTTCCCGAGGAGGTTGGGACTCCTTACCGGGGGGTGTTTCTGTGTAGATGGGGTGGGGTCTTGTGGTACAAAAAGAGTAGGGGGGAGGGGGTGTTATCAAAGTTGGGTATCGGGTGTGCAGAACATTATGTATGGGAGATTTGGTGCGTCAAGCTGGCTGTTTGGGGGGTCGGGGCCCGGTGGGGTCGCCGAGATAAATAACATGTTATGCCCCCCACTATGTCTCGGTGAATATAATGTACCATGTTATAATGGATGCACCGGCTCGGCGGTTCCGAGTGTTTTCTCTAGAAAGGTTCTATCATGAACGCAGTAAACGTGACCCCCGTGGCTCAAGCCACGTCTTTCGCAAACCCTGAGCTGGCCGCGTGCCACGAAGTCATCGCCGATGCTATCGGCGGGCTGAACAAAGCCACCAAGCGTGTCGGCGAAGTGTCCAAGGGCTTGGCTGTCGCACGGAATAATTCGTACGACAATGCTTGGTTCGGTGCTCCCGGCGTCGACAAAGGGCAAACCAAGCTGATGCCCGCGAAAAAGCAAACCACGGCTTTTGAAGTGGAGCATAAGTCGCTGACCCAAATGCTGGAAAAGCTGGAGTACTCCAACGTTTCTCAGTTTATGTCACGGCTTCGCATGCAAGGCTTTGTCGATGCTTGCGAGCGTGGGCTCACACTCGGTGGCGTGAAGCATTCGATGCAAATGCTGAATGAGTACAACGCGGCTGTACTTGCTGAAGCATCAGCAAAGAAAGCTGAAGCCGAAGCCCGCAAAGCCAACGGCGGCTCCAAGCCCACCGAATATGAGCGAACTCAGAAAGAACTCACCGCCATGTTCAAACGGCTTCACGCGGCTGACGACAGCATCCCGGAAAAGCTGAAGCAAGTTCGCGCCACAATCGGCGAAGTGCTTGAGCAAGACTTCGGGCTTGACTTGGCAAGCATCTGCTAAGCACCACGGCTCAGCGACCCCCGCTCCGGCGGGGGTTTTTTTGTGCTTTCGCACCAGTTCTGTGAGGGGGCGTAGTCTAGGTCATAGTCGGCGTCGCCCTACGCTAAACGCGCCGATACGTAACGTGTTATGTCTCGGTCAATATAACGTAACACGGTATAATAGATGCACCGACACGGCGGTTCCCGTGGCTACTTTGAAAGGTCTATCATGACACAAGTCAACATCACCCCAGCGCGCAGTGCCGCGCTTCCCGCTAGCATCGCAGGCGCACATGAAGCGCTTGTACGTGACGCGAAGGCGGCGCTCGATGCCGAGAAACGGGTTACTGTAAGTGCGGCAGAACTCGCTGTGGCGCGTAATAACACCTATGACCATAGGTGGTTCGAGAAGGGCGCGAAGCAGACTATCGCCTTTGAGGTTGACCACAAAATGCTCAACGAGGCGCTCGAAGCGATTGGGCACAGTAACGTGGCCGGCGTCAACAAGCGAGTGCGCGAAGCAGGTTTCCGCGATGCGTGCGAGCGCAGTCTGTTTGGTCTCACACCCGAGGTTTGGGAAAACCACCTTAAGGCGCTGAAGGCCAAAAGCGATAAGCGCCAAGCGGCCGAGCGAGTGCGCGAGGAACTCAAAACCCTGTTCGTGTTTCTGCACAAGCAGGATGAGAACCTGCAACCCCGCGAGCGCAAGGTTCGTGCGGCACTAGGCACAATCCTCAACGAGGATTACAAGGTTGACCTAGCAACCTTGGTCTAACCGACCACTCAGCCCCGCCGCAATGGCGGGGCTTTCGCACCAGTTCTATGAGGGGGCGTAGTTTAGGTCGCAGTCGGCATCGCCATACGCTACGATAAATAACGTGTTATCGGGCTTTGTTACGTTTTTAACGGCATAAAGTTACAAAAACAGGGCATTTGTTACGTTTTTTGGGTATTGTTACAACGTACCACGCCGTAAGTCGTTGATTTTGCAGTAATGTTATAAGTTACGTTTTTTTCCAACATTATAAGCGTGGCAAATCAAATCGTTCGACCCCCTCGGAAGGTGCAGAGGCGCAAAACCAAATCTCAGGGGGGCTGTATATAATTTTCTATTTTCGTTAACTTTATAACTTATTATATTATTATTATTACTACTACTACAACTACATCACAAAAACACCTACGATTCTGCAAACCAAGGTATTCTTTATTTTGTTACATTTTTTACCCCGAAAACGTAACTTTACGTAACTTTCTGTAACAATACCCCGCTAAAAACGTAACAAAGCAAAAAGCCGCTTGCGAAACCAATAAAACTTGACATAAGTATTACTTTGTGGTATACTATAAGTTAAGTGGGAATTCGCTCTCACTTAGCCAAAAAATTTTTTCAACCAAGAAAGGTAACAAGTTATGAGTGACTCTGAGTTTTTAGACTTCTGCTTCTCCGCCGACGGGTTCGACTACGCCGACGATGATGGGCTGGGCGCGTTCGATGAGCGCACCGTACCTGCCGAGTTCGAGCAAGTTAGTCTTGAGGATGCTGGGCTCGAAGAATGCACCGAGCATGCCCACGGCTACCACGAGAGCGTCAGCGGTTCGGTTTACGACTACACCGACTACTTCTACGACGGCGACGAGTCCGCTTTTTCCCCCATCTGATTCGGAGGTAACAAGTTATGGATACCACAAAATACAGAGACACCGAGTGCTGGTACTGCGGCGATGACATTGACCCCAAGCGAGTAGATTTACTCAAAGCCGACAAGCAACCGATGCGGTGTATGTCGTGCGGCGAAGAGGCGGCAATCCTTGCGCGCAAATCGTGGTGCATTGCACCTATGCACAAATCAAACTATATGCTGTTCACACAGAAAGCCGACTTGGTCGGCATCAACAACAAAGGGGGCTTGGTGAAATGAAAGTAAAAACAAGTGAACTGAACGGAGTCGCACTCGACTGGGTGGTGGCTGGGCTGGAAGGCGAAGATGTTTGGCGTGAGTCCCGCAACATATATGTACGCGATGACGACGGTAACTCTGTATCCCATTACAGCCCGTCAACCTACTGGGCACAATGTGGGCCGATTATTGAGCGGGAAAAGATTGGGTTCTGGGCGTACACGCTAGACGAGGAAGGCAACGAGAACCCCGGTTGGTATGCCGAGACGTTCGCAGGTTCGGTAGCTACTGGCCCAACCCCACTAATCGCCGCCATGCGTTGTTTTGTCGCCAGCGAACTGGGCGACGAGGTAGAAGTATCTGAGGAACTTTTACACGGAGACGGCAATGGGCAAAGTTAAAACGCACTACACGAACTGGGACAACAAGACGTTGTGGCACGAGCACGTGAGAAACACCAAGGCAAGGCGCAAGGACAACCACACCGCCGACATCCTTATCTTTGTGTTGATTTGTTTGTGTTTGTTACTTGGGAGTGCTTTGGTATGAGCATGAAACTGTGGACTTACGCAGTCACGGGGTGGTCTGCGAAGTTCGGGCATTGGGTGACCGAGCCGGTTGAGGCTAAGTCAATGGAGGCGGCGTTGCGTAGGTTCAAGACCTACTACCCGACCCTGAAACAAGTTAAAGCGTACGCGCTGAAGGAGAAATGAGATGGCAGGTATGTTTGATTCTTTATACGGCGTCATGCCGTGGTGGAATAGCGCCAAGGGTGTGTGTTCGTATGCGCAGGCGCTAGATTTATACAACAAAACTGCGCCAATCCGAGGCAGGGCAGACGACATTCGACCGCTGGGCAGACGTCGGGACGTAGATAAGTTTTCGATTCGTAGTTCCGCCGACGGCATCCAGTTTGTGCTGTACAACACGCCGGTGCTGACTTGGTGCAAGCCCCAATGGCTGGGCAATGGCACCGAGGGGGATAGCGAGATAGTAAAAGTTTACTTTGGTAAGTGGACGAGTGCGTTCACGTGTAGGTTCATCGAGTGGCTGTTGCCGAACTGTAAAAGTGTCTCCAATTCGCAGAACCGCATGATTATTCAGATGGAGCACATGCCCGACAAGATAGTCATGCTGGGTGATGACCGATTACATTTTTACAAAGCCCAAAACGAGGAGAAGTTTAGCCCACTTGGTATCGAGGTAAACAAGAACGTGCAATGGGGGCTAGACCGAACCGAGGTAAATCGTGTGTTGAAAATATACAAGCCATTTACCGACTACGTAAGTAGGTGTTTGAGTTTGATGCGAGAGCCTATCCGACCATCGAATGCCACCGTATCCAAGGAGTTGATAACGCCGTTTCTCACAGACCCGCCATCGTTTCTTGAGCGGCACAGCAAAACCGTGAAGAACCCGAAGGCGCTGGAGTACATACGGCATTGGCAGAACCTTGCCATGAAGGACGATGCCGAGAGCCACGCCGAGGCGATGGGTATGTTTCTCGCGCAGGTGCATGGAGTGACTGGCCCGTGGGGCAGGGTACGCTTGGAGCGGGAGGGTCACATGTTCGTTGATATATCCAAGATGCTAGGGGAACTGCGAGAGATTTTGCTACGAGCCCATGCCGAGGAGGTGCTGGTCATCAAGGAGACCAAGCAGGGGAACATGCCGAGTACCAAGTACGACGACTGGGCGCTTGGGCGTGCTATGTACAAGGACTTATAGTTGGAAAAACTTGACTTAAGTATAACATTGTGGTATACTATAAGTTAAATGGGAATTGAGATTGTTAGAGAGTGTTAGTTTTCAAGTCGGTGGCGATAACAAGTTATCCCACCACAACATCAGGAGTGTTAGAAATGTCAGAAGTTAAATTCGGTAAGAAGGTCACCCTCGCGCAAGCCGCCAAACTAATCGTCACCAACCCCAAGTTGCGGTTCATGCTACGCGGTGAACCGGGTATCGGCAAGTCATCCCTGCTCAAGGATATTGGACGCCAGACGGGTTACGAGGTTGCGTATATTGACGTACCCAATATGGACTTGGGCGACATTGCGATGCCGGTGATTGACCACGAGACGCGCACCACTAAATACTATCCCAACGCCCGGTTCAAGATGCACGAGGGCAAGCCGGTGGTGGTCATGCTCGACGAGTTCACCAAGGGTGCCGACCCAGTTAAGAACATGTTACATCCCCTACTTGAGAAGGTGAATCCACGGCTTGGCGACGTAAGCCCTCACGAGAATTCGATTTTCTTTCTGACCGGCAACCTAGGTTCGGACGGAGTTGGCGACCATCTGAAGGCGCACAGTCTTAACCGACTGGTTACTGTGGAAGTGGCAAAGCCGACTGCGGATGAGTGGATTGAGTGGGGTATGAACAACGACATTGCACCCGAGGTGCTGGCGTGGGTCAAGCAGTACCCGCAGGTCATGAAGTCGTACACGGATGCAGGTGAGGCAGATAACCTGTACATCTACAACCCCAAGAAACCACAAGCGGCGTTTGTATCGCCCCGCTCACTTGAGACGGCAAGCGATATTGTTAAGTCACGAGAGGCAAACGATGCCGACTCGATTATCGCGGCGCTTACCGGTGCGATTGGAGAGGATGGCGCTAGGGACTTGCAAGCCTACATTCAATACGCCGACCAGCTACCAACTTGGGAGAGCATCATCAAAGACCCCAAGAATGCGGCGGTACCTACAAGCCCGGGCGCATGTGCGGTGGTTGTATTCGGTGGCATCACCCGTGTGGAGAAGGACACACTTAGCAAGTTCATCGAGTACCTTGAGCAATTCGAGCCCGAGTGGCAATCGGTGTTCGCCATCAACTTGGCGAAGAGTTCCAAGCAGGCGCTGGCGTTTGGCAATCAGAAGTTCGCCGACTGGCTGGCTAAGAACCAAGACTTACTGTGATAGGAGCAAACAATGAGGTATTGGGTTCAAGGTTCTGATGTGCTTGGGTGGTACGTTGTACACAAATGGCAATGGATATTCAAGCATGAGGATAAAGCCGTGTGTGATAAGTTGGCAGAGATATTGAACGAGGGGAATCAAGATGAGTGAAGAACGCAAACTGACCAAGGTCAAGATTAATCTGATGCGTGACCCTAGGTTCGCGCTTATGTCGGGTATCTTTATGGTGGGCAAGACTGGCATCAAGGATGGTATTCCTACCGCATGCACAAACGGGCGGGACGAGTGGTACGGGCGCGAGTTCGTTAACAAGTTATCCGAGAAGGAGTTGGGGTTCGTGGTTGCCCACGAGGCAATGCACAAGATGTATCGGCACCTGACCACGTGGCGCAAACTGCACGACGAGAATCACAAGTTAGCCAACGCCGCTTGTGACTACGTTATCAACCTGCAGTTGAAAGACTTGGACAAAGCCGAGAGCATCATCGCCATGCCAATCTGCAAAGACGGCCCTAACAAAGGCAAGGTCATTGGGCTGGTTGACGAGCGGTTCCGTGGGATGAACGCCAAGCAAGTGTTCGATATTCTCAAGCAAGAGCAAGAGGATAACGGAGGTGACGACGACCCCGATAACTTTGGAGATGGCGACGGGGAAGGGTTCGACGAGCACGACTGGGAGGGTGCCGAGAATCTCACCGACGAGGAGAAGAAGGAGCTGGAGCGCCAAGTTGACCAAGCAATACGGCAAGGTCTGATTGCCGAGAAGAAGTTTGGCAAGGGTGCGGGTGGTCTTGGGCGTGACATGGAGGATTTACTTACGCCGACTGTGGATTGGCGCGAGGTGCTACGTGAGTTCGTCAAGTCTACGTGTGCGGGTAAGGACAAGTCATCGTGGCGGCGACCGAATCGTAGGTTCTTGGGTAGTGGGACTTATATGCCTACGCTAGTAAGCGAGACGGTTGGAAACATCGTGGTGGCTGTGGATACGTCAGGCTCAGTTGGGCGAGACGAGTTCCTTGAGTTCATGTCCGAGGTCAAGAGCATCGCCGACGACGTTAAGCCAAGCCGAGTGGACATGCTCTACTGGGACGGCGCGGTAGATAAACATGAGGAGTACGAACAACATGAGGTTGCTAATCTTATTGACGCTACTCGCCCTATGGGCGGAGGCGGCACCGACCCTGACTGTGTACCAAAGTACATGGCAAGCAAAGGCATGCGCCCCGAGTGCGTGGTGATGTTTACCGATGGCTACGTACCGAATTGGGGAAACGATTGGGTGGCACCTGTGCTATGGGTGGTGGTTGATAACAAAGAGGCTATCGCTGAGCATGGCAAGACGGTTCATATCGACACACGTAACTGAGGAGAGCAAGATGGTTGTACTTGAGATTGGGTATCGTAAGTACGTTATGGATACGGAGAAAGCCGTAAAGATTGCGGAGCTGTTGGCTAACGCCGAGATGTACGAGCGAACCTACATTCCCGAGGAGAAGCGGGTGGATTCGGATGTGGAATACATCCACCACATTTGGCATGCCGAGGAGACCGTTCAGATGCGGGTCATAAGCGACCACTTGTATCGTGCGGCTAAGTTGACTGGCAAGAAAGACTAACAAGTTAGGAGAAAGACAATGAGCATCACATCAAGCGCAGTATTAGCAGAGTTGAACATCAGCGTGTGGCCAGCCAAGAAGTTGGATAGGGCTACGTCAGCAAACATTACATCGAACGCCAATGCCCACGGGGATGCGGCGCAGGTCAAGAAGAATCTGTTTGCGGGTACGTCACTACGCAAAGACATCGAGAACTATGCGGCGCGCATTCGCCTGTACCACAACCAGCACACCTTGCCGTGGTCAGATAAGGGTCAGCGTTTGCTCACGACCAAACTGTTTCTTGAGTACAAGCAGTATATGAACAACGCCGAGGCGGTCTACAACCAATTGTGCGATACGTTCTTTGCCGCTTACCCGCAGTTGGTTATCGACGCGCAACAGTCTTTGGGTTCGCTGTACGATGCCGAGGACTACCCGCCGCTGGACGAGGTGAAGCAGAAGTTTGCGTTCAAGTTGGCAATCGACCCGCTACCCGAGTCGGGTGACTTTAGGCTTGACGCTACTACCGCAGAGCTAGAGGAGATTAAGGCCGACTATGAAAAGCGGTACGAGGAGCGACTGGGCGAAGCCATGCAGAGCGCGTGGGACAGACTGCACAAGGAGTTGACTCACTTATCGGAGAAGATGGCTGACTCTGCTGGTGGCGAAGATGCGCCGAAGAAGCGATACCACGAGACTCTGCTTACTAACGCACGAGGATTGTGTGGACTGCTGACCAAGTTGAACGTGACCAACGACCCCAAGTTGGAGGAAGCACGGCGTGACTTGGAGAACGCGCTACTAGGCACCGATATCGAGTCCATCAAGGACAGTTCGCAGGTGCGTGGCGAGGTGAAGTCCAAGGTCGACGACATCCTCAAGAAGTTCGAGTGGTAATCAATAACAAGTTAGGAGATTGATATGGATATTTTCAAACTACCAAATGTGGGTCGGTCTATGGCTGAACGCCACGATATTGACTACAAAAACGAGGTAAGCCGGTACATACGCGACAAGGGACGCGAAGGCGTTACTGTTACTGAAGCCGACCTAGGCCCTATGCTGGCTGACGACCCTAAATTGGGGGAACTGGTCAGAAAATTGGTCGTCGATAAACCCAATTGGCGCTTTGAAGTTTGTAACTTTTATCGCGACTTCGATAATGACTGCATCCGCTACCGAGGTGTGGTAATCAAGAATCAAAACGGCAATAAGTTGGGTTCTGTTGGGGTTGGTACACGCTACGGGCGTAAAGGTAATGTCTCCACGCTGCTGATACACAATGACCGTATTGAAAAAGAGCGCGAGCGCGCCCAAGGATTTAGCACTAAGGATGTTAAAGCCGCCCTACGTGCAATCAATAAGCAGTTCTACGACAAGACCACAGATGAACTTGTACATGAGGCAATAGTAGATAGCTCCAATACACTTTCCGATGCGTATCGTTCGTTCAGGAACAAAGAATATAAAGTTAGGAATCAGATTGAAAGCTACGCAGTTGACTACGTGCTTGAGCACGCTAGGGAGAGCTTTGCTACTTTTGTAGACGGAAAAGGTAACAAACTATCCGGCACCACAATGAATATGCTTGCGGATATGGCAGAAGCACAAGCTCACATGAACACCATAACGGAAGTGCAGACGTTGTTTCAGAACGATAAGACGGCTTTGGTTATTCGTACGCAAGATAAATACATTTTGTGTATTGACAAGGATGTTAAATTGTGTGACGATTCGACGCTACCCGATAACATAAAACCAAAACTTGGTATGTTGAAGCTGGTCGAGAAAGGCCAAGTAATCAGCAACACCGGGTGCCGGGTAAACGAAGAGACGTTTGTTGTGGTGCTAGACGCCACAGAGGAGTGACCGATGCGAGAATTTGCTATCCAAGACATTTGGACTTTGCATGCCGAACGCTACTGCAACGAATGCGAATATCGGCAAACACACATCAGCTTTGTGCCGTATGGCGAATCATCGACTGAGTTGCGGGACGAATCCTGCGTGTTGCTCAACGACCCCAGTTTACCGGTGACATGGTGCGCGGGTTACGACGACTGGAAACGTGCGGAGGAGGACGAGTGATGAGTAAAAAAAGCTACGTTGAAGAATCTTGGGACGTTGCGGTGCTTGGCAAACTAATACGCAAAAAGCGGGAAGAAGCCGGTATGCGCGCGGTTGACTTGGCGAACTGCTTGGGGGTTAGGGTGCAAGCAGTTTCTAACTGGGAAAATGGGCATGCCGCGCTAAGTGGGATTAACCTAATAAAACTATGCCTATTGCTTGACTGTGACTTCATGGCGTTCAAAGAAGCGTTCAAGTTTGAGGTCAAAGAAACGCAGGTTACAAAGCGCGTTATCGTATTGGAAAACCA
>Ga0070751_1001495_pt1 | contig 13728 bp, 23 predicted proteins | sample VirMetDEL_Aug_28_FD_78514 | JGI IMG/M metagenome (GOLD analysis project Ga0070751, IMG submission 78514) | Aqueous microbial communities from the Delaware River and Bay under freshwater to marine salinity gradient to study organic matter... | ecosystem: Environmental > Aquatic > Marine > Coastal...
TGACTTCTGATATATCCATCTATCTTCTCTTTATACTCCTCAAACTTTGTTCGATCGTTCCATATCCTGTTCAAAGGACTCGGATGGGGAATACACAACCCATCTATCTCATGTGTACGGAGAACACTCTCAACGAATTTCCCCAATCCAATGACCTTTGAGTAAGATCGTATCTCATTCACAATTCCAGCATCGACATTCCGAACCTTACACTCATTTGTAGGTACATATTCGATAAAACAGTTCAAAAAGTCATAGTTTCGTTCTCTCATCAGAGAGTGTAGACGATCTCTCGTTCCACCCTTTCGATACTTTCCTCTTTGAGGACAGAGACCGACCACGACGATTCTGCCATTGCCATCGCTGAATTGCTTCATTTGCATTATCCAATTTTACGTTCGTTAGATCCATATAACTCTCGTTTATACTAAACTCCACACTACAATTGTCAATAAAAACATTGCCAACAGGAACGATATCCCTGCTTTTATAAAGTCCCAAATGACATTATATCGTAACATAACCACCCTCCTACAATACACCATACCACAAAGGTCAGTAATTTACTCTTGATGACGTACTCTTTTTCCATTACACTTCTCCTGTTTGGTTTTCCATGATGGCCCATTCCTTCTCAGTCTGCGGAGGGTTCTTGAACCAATTACGATTCTTATACTGATCGATCAAATCGATCTGAGCATTGATCAAATCCAATAATTCTTGCTCTTGCATTAGAATATCTCCATGATCATTTGTATGATGTTCACAGTACCAAAGAATACAATCAAACCTACACACCAGTTCCATATCCAATGAAAATTGTCATGTACCCAGTTGGTTGTTTTCTTTTCCATTTTTCGTCTTACGTTGTAAAAAGTGTCATATTTCATAGTTTACTCCAATTTATATGTACCATTGTATCATACTGGCAGAAAAAAGGTACAGTTATTTACAACTAAATCTCTAACAATATCATATACTTGCGCAAGTCATTGATTTCATTGGTGATTTTCTTTGAATCGCCACCATCCAGTCATAATATACTTACTCCCGCTCCTCAATTCACACCCACGATGTGCCCCAATAAACGAAGCAGGCCATATCACCAACCTACCCACCTGAGGAGAAACCTTTCCGTATCCCGCGAACTCGGTCTCACCTCCATGTATATCCTCATTCAGATATATCATCCATACCAGATACCGTCCAATCGCACCCTTCTTTCCTCCCTGTTCATGATGCCATGCCAAAAACCCTTCCCCAGCATCACTCCTCTGTATCTTCCAAAACTCCTCAAAATGCTCATCAAAATTTCTATCACATTGATCATATTTCTCTGTATACTCAGAATAACCTTTCTTCAGAACCCCCAGTATACGATCATGCATACCCTTAAAAGAACCATATAAGGAAGGACGGATCAAAGAACGCATCTTTACCTGAGGCTTATTCTCATGTATATGATGGGAATGCTTCGATTCAAAGAAGGATATGATATAAGAACAATCCTCAGGAGAGAGGGTATGTTCAGAGATACCAATATAGGGATAGGGGAATATCATCATGTTAGGTCTTCAATTATGTGCTGAAAATCTCCAATAAAATGGAGAAAATCCAATAAAATGGAGATTTTAGCTGAAAAAAATCCAATATATTGGAGATTTCCGCAGAGAAAGTACAGTGTGAACTTAGCTGCTGTGCGATACCGAGCACCCCAGAGCAGCCTGCCAGTACTGGTACAGCTGCTACATCTACAGTGAAGTACGTTCTATCTCGCACCATACCCACATATGCTCCAGAAACTGTCTGTGTGACAGGTGTTTGAACATGGGATAGTCCTGGTTCCACTGATCTCTGGCTTCATCATAGGCATCATCATCAATACCATCAAAGAGCTCCTGGTCTGACATATCCACTGCCTTATCTGCATACTGTTCTATATATTCCTCATTAGGGAGGTAGTATTTGTATAGGTCATTCATGCTTGTCTCCTGATATAAGGGGTTGGTTCATCTTCTCTGCCATTATTGATTGCTTCATATATTGGGAGGTTTGTGAGGACTTCAAGGGCAGTTTGTAGGCCTTTGGTGAAGCCTTCCTGAAAATCATGGTCAGGCCCGTTGAATCCCTCTTCTCTTCTGAGGTTCTCGAGGATGTCTTTCTCAGTCTCTATCATCGATTGGATGTATTCTTTGACGTATTTTCTGTCTACCCCTTGCGCCATGTTCACTAAACTATCGTATTTTTGCATATTTTCTCCTTTTTTATCAAATCATTTATCATCAATGCCGCGAGGTTTTCTTCAGACCATCGCTCGAGGCCTCTCTGACCTACGAGTCGAGAACCGTCGTCAGAAGCAGTCGCGTATTTACTGAGGGTCAGCGGGTCAGTCTGTATGACGAGGTCAATGGCCCTGTCTACCCCGACGCGTTTAACGTACTCTATCGCGCGCTCAATCATTAAACTTTACCTACAATCATTGTCAATGGAACTCTCCAACGCTCACCTTCGATATCGACAACAGCCTTTGTACGTTTGATCTCGATGATGGTACCGGTCTTGCCGTTAGACATCTTGATCTTATCAGCACGTCTATACACAGCTTTTGCAGCTCTTGCAGCCATCTTCTTGATCACATTGTGTTGATCTCTTAAAGCTTCGTTAATCGCAACAAGATCTTGCATGTTATCGATATCTCTGATGTTCTTTAATATTGTGTTTAGATTCATATTGTTTACTCCTTTATTCATCATGTTTATCAAATTATGGTACCATTATCCCATATTATTTGTGATAAGTACATGTTTTTTTACAACTATAACTCCAATCAAATCAAAGACTTACGAAAAAACAGCGTAAGTATATGATATCGTTAGAGATATAGTTGCGGTATTGGGGAATCCCCAGTGCGTTTTTATAACATAGGTACCCTTTTTCGAAGCCCTATGCATAGGTTAACCGCATCAGTGTGATTCCAAGCACAATCATGTACTTATCCAGAAATTTTTTTTGGGGCCGGGGGATCAGTCCCCCCCGTTGCGGGCTCTAGGAGAGGTCTGTCATATAACTCAGATGATATTGCCAGTCGCCATCTATATCGGCATAGGGATCCATTTTTTTCATTGCAGAGCCGGATGTACCACCTTCACTGCTATATTTCTCTTCTCCGCCTTCTCCAGGTAGTATAACACCATTCTTTACATCGATAAAGACATCTCCGGCCTGATTCGCGTAGAAACCATTCTTATCTACATAATGCAGTAAACACTGGTAGGCATACGGTTGATCTACATTGATCTCATACCCAGACCATTTATGTACGATATGTTTGGTTAACCGAGGTCTCCAGTGTCGCATCACAGGTCCTTTATAGAGTACTGCCTGACCTGGTTGCATCACAAAAGGATATACGACAGGTTGTCCTTGGTACTGTAGGAGGAATGGATAGAGGGTATTGGTATCAATACAGAGGGAAACAGAGTACTCACATGCAGGTCTATCCCTATGGGGTAGTAGTATATCTCCTTCTTTATACTTTTTGAGATAGGAATATGTAGGCAGTAATTCAAGTCCGAACGCCTTCTCTACGAGAGGTAGGGTATTGTGCAGGATTTTTTGTAGTTGAGGATCTTTATAGGTATCATTCGGGAGTTGGGCGACGTACCTTTTCAAGGGAAGGTCTGGGATGTGATAGTCTGGAATAAATGTAAAGTCCATGGGGTTATTTATAGCTGTAAGCCTACTGTATGATTTGTATAAAGGAATTGGATCCTTCATTCAGGTCTATGATACCTTCATAACCTTCAACTCTTGTTTCAATTGTGACATTGGCATTGGAGGCAAGGGTAAGCCGAATGGTTCCATTGACATTACGATAGAAGACGATCATATTATCTTCTGTAAAGATGTTATATTGGCTGTCTGTATTTGTTCCCATAACCGCGCCACGTAACTGTACAGAAAAATCATCTGTTTGTTGAGGCTCATCTCTGACCATCGTCGCGTCGAGGGCCTCGATGATATCGAGGAGATCGGTAAGAAAATCGACATCGAGTAGATTGATATCTAACTCACTGTAAGAGAAATCTTCAGTAGTATCTTCAAGGTCGTCAGACTCTAATTCGTTGTATTCGAGGAAGTCGACATCAAGGATTCCACTGTCTTCGTTGGCATCTTCGTTCATTTCTTCTTCTATTCGATCACGTACTTCCTGCGGAGGAGATACAATAAACATATTATCGATCAGAGATGGGGTCAGGTCCTGTACAACGACGGGTGTCGTAGGTGTAGAGGCAATTGAAGACACCATCGTGGCAGAAAATGCCTCATTCAGCGTGACAGTACCACCTTCATTGATGACATCGATCTCTCCAGATGCATTTCCATCCTCGTCTGGTAACAGCATGATCAGGGAGCGTCCTAACTCGTCCACTGTAGTGGTAAAATCTGTGCCTCGGATCGCGATTTGAGCTGTCGGAGTGGTTAATTCTACGTTTGCTTTATTGATCCTGCCTCCTGTACCTGATGCAAATCTTGCTGTACCTCTTGCAAATCGCATTGTCATTCGGGATAGGTCTGGATTGGGATCGTAATAGACCTCGTCGATGTATACTTTGGTCTGTTCTGTTAACGAAAGCTCTTCGTTATCTAAAAATTCAATCAACATACGGCCATTTCCTGTCTGAGCCTCATCATAGAGCTGTATTGAAGTGGAAACGGTGGGTTCTAATGGGTTGTTGTCTCTGAGAATAGAGCCAATCCCTGTTGATTCGATGATTTCGCCGATGGGATCGGTCTGTGTGTAGGCCGACCCCATCATTAGGCTTATAATTATAAGGCTAGTCTTCCTGAAGTATCTGAATTGTTGCATTGTCAGAAGTTACATCGAGATTCACGACACTTGAGCAGCTTGCAGCTACAGGACAAGTACCATTTGTCTGTGTAATATCAATATCTGCAGTGTCGCCATCGAGAATCAGATTGATTTCGTGGTCAGACCCATCAGATTGTTCAGTGTTAATGTTACTACTGCCTCCAGTAATATCAAAGTTCCAAATACTGTTTGTACCTTCAACGTCTATATCAAAAACGTTTGAAGAACCAATGACAGCTAGATCTAAATCTAGATAATCTGCATTGGCAACAGATCCTTGGTCAAAATCTATAGTGTTCGAACTACCTGTGATGTCTAAATCAAAAGTAGTAGTCTCAGCTGTGCCGAGGTCTCCAATCAACCAGTCAAGGCTGTTAGAGTCACCTGTAAAAAGAAGGTTGTAGGTAGAGGAAGCTGAGGTCAATGTACCAAACAATAGGTTGTTATTACCTATTTGATCGATATCAAAAGTAAGATTTGCACCAGTAATGACCATATCGGTCGCTGTACCACTGAAATCGTTTCCTCCGACTTTGTTTCCTTCACCATCTTGTTCTATATACAGAGTTAGTGTATCACCCGATTGTTCAATGAATATTTCATTGTCATCAGACTGAGCGAATACTGAGACAGAAAGTAACATGAAGATAAGCGCGCTAAATATTTTCTTCATTGTTTTCTCCTGTTATAGTCCAGTATCCTCTTTGGTCACCTTGACGAATAAGAGCCAATACTGCGGCCTCTATTGCGGTACGAACAGCATATGTTACTGGCTCATTCATACCTACTCCGTCCTCATACTCTAATAGTTGTGTTCCATCTTCAATGAATCGGAACAAATCACCGCCTCCTCCGAATGAGAATACAGTTTTTCGGGATTGGACGTTTAATATAATCTCTCCAGTTAGAACCGACACGGCTCTAAGTGAAATCGTAACGACGTCTTTACGATATTCTGTACTGACGCCAATTCCAAGAGTCCGTGCACCACGTCCTCCTGTTTCAATATTTGTGTCATATCCAATAATACCACCTTCAATAATCATTCCTGCAAATAAAAGTGGGTTTAGCGCTTCTGAATTGACACCTGCATACTCTTCTCTTGTACTTCTTATAATCTGTCTTTCTCGTACAAGATTATCTAATCCTTGTCTCTCTACAACTCGAAACCAGCTACCTCCTCCAGCCGATTTTAAAGCATCAATTAATAATGCTGTACCACCTTGAGTTACTGCTGTAGAGAATGATGCAATATTTTCTACAGATCTTCTTTGTCCTGTTTGATCTGTAAAGCTATAAACAGCAACGATAGGCATTTGTTCTGCTGGTGGTAGATTGAGTAGCTGTACATACGATGGAAGTTCTATAATCTCTGGCTCATCGTTACACACAAGAGGAAGTGTCGATCTTACCGCATTCGGTATCGATGTAATTGCTTCTCCAAGAGTTCTTTCTCTTTCGATATAAGGATCACAGTCAAGAGGTGTTTCAGTATATTGAGGTATTCCAGAACATCCTACAAGAAATAATACTACTGTACTAAGTAGATAACGCATGTCTCCGTACTAGTTCATTCCTTACTTTTTGTTTCACCTTTGGTATCGTATTTAATGATTCATATTTCTCAAGTAAAGATTTTGTTGAATGTGTTTTAAGATAATCATGTTTCCATAAAAATCTTTTACCTCGTTCTCTTACTGATTCTCCAAGTTTAATTGCCATTAGGGTGCTCCATTAATTGCGTCGTATGTCATACCAAAGTTACCTGTACCAATAGGAATCTCGATTGAAGTTTGTGAACCCTCAGGATCTACTATGATCAGAACAATTGACTGGGTTAAGTCGTCATTTGTAACTACTTCGTATGAGACAGTTGAACCTTCTAATACGAAACTACCAAACAATACTGGATCTTCGTTTGCAAACATTTGCTCGACTAAAGTCTTTGATAACTGAGCATAAATTCTTGACTCAAGGTTACGAATAAACTTAGCAAGAGTTGAGTTATCCTCTTCTCTTTGTGCTGCTCGTTCTGCAGCATCAAGTGCATCTTGAATTGCTTTTTCTCTTGATGATTCTTGATTTTCTACAGTAAGATAGTGTGAACCTTGACCAACACCACTGAACGATGGATTCTTAAATCCAAACGTAATTGTATCTGCCAACGCCACATTGCATACTAACATTAGTATAAGTGCAAAGCGCATAATCTACTCCATATTGCTTTTAACTATTTATATGTAAAATGGTTTAAAACAAAGATTTGATTTGTATAAATAAATTATTATGGCAGATAAATCTACATTCACTACAGAATTTGAAACTATAAGAGCAAACGGTTTAACACTTGATAGTGATAACAATATACTATCAAAAGATTGGACAGCAAGTTCTGTAGATTCCGATTATAAATCAAAACTAGCTAGCATGCATAGCATCAAAGATAGATGGAGAGCAGTTCACACTGATGTTGCAGATTATGTTCCAAGTGGTTCATCAATACTTGACTTAGGCTGTGGAGACAAAGATATACTCAATACAATTACTTGTACTGATTATCATGGTGTTGACGTAAATCCTGCAGCAGATGAGGTTCACGATTTAGATGGATCTCTTCTTACTTTTGATAGGACGTGGGATATTGGTCTTCTTGTAGAAGTACTTCAATTCATTGAAGATCCAGGTAGATTATTAGATCATTATAAACAGTATGCAACAAATTGGGTTTTAACAATTAGACCTATAACTGAAGAAAACATAGCTTTCAGAGAAAGTCGACTGACTTTTAAAAATGGTTGGACAAGAGACGAATGGATAGTATTCTTAAATGAGCATTTTACAAGCGTAACTGTAAGTGATGTAATCTTTACAGATATTGTAACTTATGGAACAGGATTTCCAAAACCATTTTTGATTGGTGTTTGTACACCATAGGAGATAAATTATGTCATACTCACCAGCGTATGTTCCTCAAAATGTAATAAGATTATGCTCTAGAGCTTTTAAAGAACATTTTTTTCCAGAACAGTGGAAAGAGTCTGCACGATGGGGTGAAATATACGATACGATTACTACTAAGATTCCTCATAATTGTTCAATGCTTGATCTTGGTGCTGGAAACGAATTTATTAAAAAATATGCTAAACATAACGAAGACTATTTTTCAATAGATCTCAATAAAAAATGTATGTTACAACATGATTTAGATTTTGATCTACTTGATCTATGGCAGTACAGAGCAAAGGGTGGACAACCACTTCCAGCTAGTGCAGAAAGAAAGCAATGGGAAGTAGGTCTATGTGTAGAAGTTTTAGAATATATTAAAGATCCTGTTCGTATGATAAATCACTATAAACAGTTTGCAAAGAAATGGATTTTTACAAGTAGAGTTGGTCGACCTGATCATATCTACGAAGACCACCACCCATTACAAAACCGTTGGAGATCGCATGCTGAATTTGTTAATTTCATTAAGCCTTTATTTAAAAACGTCGATGGCTCAGGCATTCAAACTTCTTTAACTACATGTTCAGGAAAAATGAAACCTTTTGCCATGGTCGTTGCTTCTGATTAATGCAGGTAGAAATTCGGGTAAATGGACAGAAACGTTCTGCCGACGTGCCACCAGAGACTACGCTCTTAAAATTTCTAAGAGAATATTTAGACCTCACTGGTGCCAAGTTGGGATGCGACGTGGGAGACTGCGGTACCTGTACGGTTATAGTCGACGGTGAAGTAGTTAACTCATGTATTATGTTAGCAGTCAAAGCTAACGGTTCAGAAGTACAGACGATCGAAGGTCTGGCAAATAATCATCAATTACACCCATTACAAGAAGCTTTCGAAGAATTAGGTTCTTTACAATGTGGCTTCTGTGGTACAGGTATGTTGATGATGGCAAAGAAATTACTAGATGATAATCCTTATCCTACACGAGGAGAAATAAGAAACCATTTAGCAGGTAATTTATGTAGATGTACAGGTTACACAAAGATTATTGAAGCTATTGAATTAGCCGCTAAAAGAATAAGATTTAATGATCCTGGTTATACTGACTACCACTAATTCCTTCTTCTAATATATAAGCATTCTCTCTTAGTTCCTCTTGTGTATAAGAACTAAAATCATGGTGTGTACCAAATAATTCGAAGTATAATCCTTCGCAATATTTAATTAGAGATTCTCTTTCATCAAGAATAGAACCAGTATGCCCCATATATTAATCCAAGCAATAGAAGTATGTCAGCCGTTATTGAATAGACAAGATAGGCTCTGAACAACCAACGAGATATTTTCCGAGTACGGGTCATCTTTCATTCCTATTTGTCCTAAAATAAACATGTTAATGTATTTATATCAAGCTAAGAAATAAAGTACAATTCCACAGTAAATAACCATAGCAAAAAATACTACAGCTTCCCATTTAGGACCGAGTGGTTCTTTGCCTTTACCATATCTACTCATGATACCACACTTACTGCAATTGATACAATCAAAACAATACCCACAACAATTAATAGTGCTGTGTGTTTTGTTTTCCATACATTATCTAAGTCGATGTCCACGCCAAGCGCATCTAAATTTTCTTTCTTTTTCATATCATTATCTAATAGTCTTTTTAAAATCATAAATCACCAATGATGAATTATACCCATTACAATCATAATGTTAGTACTTAAGTAAACCAACACTATTATTGTTCTTATTATAGCGATAAGATCAGCTTCTCTGTTTGATTTGCCAGTCTTATCACCTAATGCTTTTGCCCAAATTCTCCACATCATCCTATTGGCTTATTCCATTCGTCAGCATAATATGCTTCTTTCTCTTCATCTGTATCGTCCATATAAAGTGCCTTTTGTTTTCGTGTATGACTTAAGTTACTATCATACGCATCATCAATGTGCGCCTTCGCTATAGCTTTATGTGGTGAAAAATAATCTTTAACTCCTCCGTTCTCTTTATCATGTACATATAAAGCAATGAGAGCATAATGTAAAACTTTCAAAAGATCTTTTCGATTCTTACCTTCTTTCTTTCCATATCGTTGTGCATACTTTAAAATATTACCTATACAGAATCCTTCACCATGACCACCATCTATAATAAACTCTGTGGCTTGAAATTGATTCTGTGAATAATGTTCATTATAAGTTTTATCCACATATTCTTGTAGTTGTCTTAATAGTTCACCTTCATTATATTTGTACATTATAAAAACTCCTCTAAGCTAGCTTTCTTTTTTAAGTCTAATTTAATTACTTCAATATCTTTATCGTATGCTCGATTCTTTAAAAAATCTCCCATATCTTTCCATTCACGTTTACTATTAATCTCATTGACGTTTACTTTATCTAAGTTTCGATTAATATGCTGGTCTGAACCAACATTGATGAATATTGCATCTTTCTTTCCTTGTTCTATAAAACCTTTCCATGCTTTTGCATCATAAGCAGATGTTGTTGGAAATGGCATTGTCTCTGCAATAGGATCTGCTTTTAAAAATGGTACAGTCGCTGAAATAACTTTTGCTTCACCGATTTCTCCTGGATGTATGTTACGTGCAACTGCAATTCCATGCGCTTCAGCATTTGGCCATCCGATCTGTAAAGCTCTAATCATTGTACCTGTAGATACTGCACACCATATTTGTGATGGTTGTTTTCCAAGTGAGTTTTCAATATGTACAGCCATATTAATAAGACCTGCAGTAACTGTCTTTTCACCAGTCAATCCAAATGGTAAGTACTTAGCATTGTTTCTTTCTGCCCATTCTTTCGCATAAGCATTTAACACTGGCATGGCTGCTATCTTTATAAATCTTACATCAACGTGGTCATAAGCAAACAATGAACCCTGATGATCTGAAACTGTTGTGCTAGCAGGACAAAAGAAGACCACTTTTTTGTCATACATTTCCGCTAACATTGCTATGGCGTCAGGGGCATGACCTTGGCGTGGCGCACAATATACAAGCGTATCTTCTTTTGTTTCTGCTATAACTCTTTCTGCACCAAACGCTTTTAATCCACCTGGTGCTAAATCTGCTCTTAACACATATTTGTCTCCAGCAAGGTGTTGTACTGCTGGAGGAGGACATTTGGTGTTAAATGTACCCCACATATCAAGGTATAATTGACGAGCTTCAGCTCTTGTCATATTTCCTGGTATGTCTTTGTTTCTTGTATCTGTGGTTACATTAAACATGTTGTTCCCCAATCGTTTCTACGATAATATGGTGGTGCTATGTGCACACTCGAACCATTTTCCATATATGTCTTAGCATATTTTTCTGGATCCATTGAATACCAATCTTCAGGTGGCATTACAACTCTGCCGTTTGATTTCTTATTTAGTAAATCAATAAATCTCATTGTTAAATCATATCGCTCTTTTCTTGTTCCAAAAAATGGTGTTCCTTTATAATAACCAGTTTTTGGCAATCTTCTTTCTTCGTATTCAACTGGAACAGGAGCTGCATATTTTACATCACCAAATTTATCGCCTTGTTTTACATATTCTGTAATCAGCTCTTCTAACTTATCATCATGCCTTAATAAGTGGTGTCTTATATCTATAGAACCATAACAGAATGTGATTTCTCCTTTTGGTGTCATACCTCTGAAATCCTCTTCTAATCCTCTTCTCAATTGGCCAAATAATGTTTTACCATTTGTTCTAAGTACTACATCATCTTTTCGAGAGAATGCAGATGTATGTGAATCACCTACAGATACGCCTGACAAATGAGTTAACTCTTGTTGTTTTAGTGATGGAACGTTCTTTAATCTTGCAGATAGTTTATCACACCACTCTTCAGTTATCCCTTCATAGGTGGTAGGTGCTTTTACTCTTGACTTTAATTGTGCACCAAGATCAGGCATATCAAAATCAAGTGAAGTAACATTAGCATGAGAGAATACACGATTGATGTTATCATATATTTGTTTATTTGCACCACCAAATAAGTTAAGAGCTCCGCTGAAGTTTACACCATGGTCAATAAAGATTTCATCATATTGTAAAACTTTATCAGAGCATTTATTATCGATATCTGCTTTTAATTGATCTGACCAAATAAGAGACCAACCTAAAACATGAGATGTTTTGAGTTTAGGTATGTTATACGTTGGATTTGTAATTACTCTCATTTCTTTAAACTAAATTTATTTGGAAATATCCATGTGTAAGGTATTCTTTTTGTTGGACTTTTTACACCATGAGTGATTGCAATGTGTTTGTAAAAGAAACATGTTTTATCTTCTACATTTAAATATTTTTGTGATGTCATTGGATTCTTTGGATGATTTACAAGTGTGTTCATCTGTTCTAACCACAATTCTGCGTTTGCATTCTTTGGAACGAATTTACCATTTTCATCAATATCATATCTAACTTTACCATTTAAATTCTTTCCACCAAATATTTGTTGCATTCCATCGAAGTGGCCTGTTCCACCAAATAGTATTGATTCAGGATCTACGATATGAGGATATGACATAGCCAAATATCTTGATGCATTTTTACATGGGTATAAAGGACTTCGAAAAGCCTGGTACTTTTTAAAATACTTTTCAAGTATCTTTGAATACTCCATCATCGTATACGGCCTATCTACGTTTTCAAGAGTGTGATGTAAAGCATCTGCTGCTTTTTTCGGTCCTTCTAATAACCATTCTTTTACTACAGTATCTTTTGGATAGTAGATTTGGAATAAATCATTTCGTGCATGCCTGTTTTTAGAAAAGTGTTCTCTACATGCATCTTCGCCTTCTTCCATTAATTTAGTAAGAGTTCCCCAATGTTCATTCGTAAAAGAGAATACAAGTGTATACCATAATCTATCTCGACTGCTTTTTACTTCTTGCATCTTCTCACAAAATGGATGCTCATGCCAATGCAATCTATGAGAAAAGATTTGATAATCTTCTTTAAGTAACTTATCTTCTCTCTTATCAAACTTATCACAGAACTCAAAGAATTTTTCGAATCGTTGTTCTTGTGTCCAATCTTTCATCCAACTTTCTTTTGGCTTATTACCTTTCATATCAACAATCGAAGTATTCTTATACTCGATGTTGTCATAAGGTTGATCGATAAATTCTGCTATATCTGCTTGCATTTGTTTTTATACTCTTCTACTGTTAGACCTGCTTCTTTTAACATTGCATCATCTGATGGATGGTTTTTAATACCATTAAAGGTTTTTACTATTCCCATATCTAACATTGCTTTCTGTCTTCCAAAAGGATGATCTGTAATTTTACATGATGACCATACTTTATCAAAGTTTAAATGATTATAATCATTTCCTGGTCGAATATAATTTTCTACCCATCTTATAAAGTCACAGCATACATCTTCTGCATTATATGGATATGAACCTGTGTCTTCATATATTTTTTCCATAACTTTATCAAGGAATATTTCTTTTTTCATTTTTTCGGTAGGATTAGCAAGGTAAGATATACACTCAACTGCATTTGTACCATAATAAAACATTGATTCTCTGTTAACATATTGTGGGTACCAATCAGCAACATCTGCAACTACAGCTGCATATTGGAATTGATACTTTCTCAATCCGTGATTTACATTCCAATCTAACATGAATGAACCAATCTCTCGTAAATCTCTTTTACCTCCACTTTCCAACCATTCTGCCATCTCTCTTGCAAGTTTTGGCGCATACTCTGATAGGAAATAATCACCACCTCTTTTATATGGTTTGTCTTCAGGTATTTTTGGAAATGCAGGAAATTGATAACCAATAGAAGTATAGAATGGTTTAGGATGTTTGTTTACAATCTCAACCATTCCTTCGATATCTTTTGCTCTATGTAAATTAAATAGAA
>Ga0070751_1001497_pt1 | contig 13713 bp, 17 predicted proteins | sample VirMetDEL_Aug_28_FD_78514 | JGI IMG/M metagenome (GOLD analysis project Ga0070751, IMG submission 78514) | Aqueous microbial communities from the Delaware River and Bay under freshwater to marine salinity gradient to study organic matter... | ecosystem: Environmental > Aquatic > Marine > Coastal...
CAAATTGTCCTGTGACCAGTTGTATAAGTGTAGATATATCCATAATGCCATTATAATTGATCTTCTGTTAAATCTAATATCTCAGGTATAGATTTTTTCAAAATATTGGCAACTATCTCCATTGCCTCCTGTTTATCTATTCTGCTATCGTCGGCTTTTGCCTTCTCAAACTCCTCTGGAAGTTCCTTTAAACTTTTTACAATGATTGTCAAAACTAACCATCTATATTTATAGCTGTAGTTTAAATTGTTAGAGTTGCTGATAATTTCTTCCATCCTCATACCACAATTGATAATAAAATTTGTCACCAAATCCCAAATCTCATTTCTGGTGACTTTCCTTCCACCTTCGCTATCTGGTGATTGGGCTACTCTTATTTGCATATAAGTCGTGTAAATATTATCAAAAAGTACTTTGGATACTGTTGCATATGGTAATTTCATAGATATAATCCTTTTAAAATTGTTAATGAAAATGTAGAACCTTTTTCAAGTAGTATTTGCTTTTTACATAGATTTATAAACTCATTCCAACCTGTCTGTATCACAACGCATCCAGCACTATATTTGCCCACTTGTATGGTTGTTTCAGTTATATTTGCTCTATGAATCTGTATTCCAGCACTGTCGTGATCCTCCCCACCATAATCAACTACATCATCTTTATTATTATCTCGCCAAACTGGTATTGGTTTACAAGGTACCAAACACTCATAGCCACTTGATCTTTTTCCTATTTTGAAAGAAGATCTATATTGATGATCATGTTTCAGAACAGCACAACCACTTTGACGACTTGGATTGTTTAAATAATATTTTCCAGCATGAGTAGTACAAGCAAAAATAGTTTCTACCCATCTATTTTTCCAATAAACTACATGCAAAGTATCTTGAAAAGCATCTGGTCTTTCTTCCATATTTCGACAAGCTATAATATTTAAATCGTATGCACCTTTGAAAGTAGCAAAACCAAGTTCTTCTGCTCTTAGCATTACTGGGGGTTTATCTGTAGAGTATCTAATCATTTACTCACCATATTGTTTTTTTATATTTTCTGGTATATCTTTTGGATTAATATTTATTTCATATCCTTGTTTGATACATAATGTCATAGCAAACGTTTTGTCTACATATACATAATGATATGATCCATCTTCTAATAATAACCTACACCAAATACGCATAATTTCTCCTGTTAAGTTGGTTGTGATGTTTTGTATGGGTGCCCAATTGGCAATAAAGATGTCAGATTAAATTTCCAAGCAATATAACCCTCTACTTTTTGTCGTTCTGAATCATGTAAAGGTATAGAAAACATTAGAAGCTCTGCCAAATCAAATGACCCAAAAGCATAATTAAACTGTTGACTTTGATTGCTGTAATTTATATCTGGATCTCTGCCAATACGAAAATCTGGAGACAAGGATATATCTGCATTAGTAGGTGGATAATCACTAGTATTTACGCGTGTGCCATTTACAAATAATCCATCTTCTCCAGTATATCCTCCAACATCTGATGAACTGTAAATAACTATTTTCCAGTTGGTATCGGGTGGATTTATTTGATTATCTTCATGGAAGTTATTAGAATTGTTGGAAAAGTGTATGGCATTTGTATATGTGGACCCACTGAAATTATCCAAAAAATTAAATTGGTAACTTCTTCCACAGTTGATCAAAGGTGTTCTATAGTAATTTCCACCATTAAAGTCAGTATCACCAATGGGATCGGCAAAAGCACGTACCAACATGACTATACAAATTCCATCAGTTGAGGATAAATCCATTTTGGCATTATAATCTGTGGCCAAAAACTCATGATCACCATGTGTAAATCTGGCAAAATTAAATCCACTGACTGTAACTTCTTTGGAAGGAGAACCAGCACCAGTATTGTAATTATTATTATTTCCAGCTTGATTTGAAAAACTGTAAGAATTTTGCCTATCTATCCAAGTCGTAATATCTCCAGATGTTTCATTCAAATCTACATCTGACGATAACCAGATAAATAAATCAGTGCTATTATGGTCCTCATTTGGTAACCAGCCAGTATAACCTGCATCAGAATCTTCTGAGTCAGTTGTACGTTGCATTTTTGGTGACGGTATTCCCAAAGTAACAATACACTCTTGATCATCTATAGAATAGTCACAACCCAATACCAAGCAATATCTGCCAATATATATAGGATCAATTGGGTCATATAGATGCTCTATATAAGAACTTGTCAAGGTAACAACATCACCAGCAACTAATGTAGCAAATCTCAATGGTAATCTAATAACAATTTTTTCAGATATGTATAAATCCCAAACTCGTAATCTTCTTAAATCTCCTAATGCTTGACTTTGCCTGTTATCTGGGTTTGCTAGATAATATTGCGAAAAATCCCTTTCTATTTCCTTTAAAGCAGGAAGACTATCAACACGACTAGAATTGTATTTGCCACCAGAATAATATACGTTTTGAAAGTTGTATTTGATATATGTTGTTCTATAGATGTTTGCTATATCTGTAGAGAAAAACTCATGTGAGATTAAATCTATAATGTCATAATCTGATATTTGGGCTCTCAAATCTGGTGTTTGCCTTGTCTCTACTCCTTCTGGATCAGTACAAGCCCTTATTGATATTGCATCTTGTCTATATACTGGAAAAATGCCAACTGTAAGAAGTAAATCAACAATGTATCTCAAGCCATTATTTAATGGACTTTCTATAGCTATGCCCAAATCATAGTTTTCACTGTCACTTCTTTTTATTTCCTTACTACCTCTTTTGGCATCTGAGATGTCAAATAGTTCCTTTGGTATCTTCCCACCTACAGACCATTCAACAGGATATAAATCAAGTTCTCCATTTGTTCCATTTCCTGTTGACGTTAATATACTTCCAATTATTTCATATGGTGTTCCTTCCAACCATGCACAATATCTGACAGTAGATCCACTAACCAAAGATACTCTAGATGTATTACCATATTCTGCTGTGGAACAGGTTGTCAATGTGGTACTTGTGGAACCTTCCCAAAATATATAGAACTCCTCATTGCCACCACCAGCACCATCATTTATACATTTAACAATTCCCTTGGTACCACCCTTCTTAAAAAATGAGGCATCTGTTAAATTTAATGTAGTAGCACTAGCACCAAATACTGATGTTGATGTCGTTGTTTGTCCTACTTCATAGAATAAAGAAAAATGTGGTGGGTCAGAATCTGAAAATGCTGTACCTGCACGAGTGTCCAAACTATTCTGTAAGGTTGACAATAAATCTTTAAAACCCAAAGTAAATAGACCACGTTGACCTTGTAAAGTGTCTAGACTACCCACAGCAAGATTTTTATATCCTGTTCCATTTAAACTTACTGATAATATTGCTATTTGACCTCGTCTCATCTGTGGGAGTATCTCACGTATATCTCCACTAATATCTAGTGAAAAACCCCCAAAACTAACGGACCATCTTTGTGGTGTTATTCTGGTGCCAGCTATTCTTATACTTCTAGATGCTATTTGGATACTTCCAGAATCATCATAAATATCAAATGGTCTTCCCAAAGCATTTAATACACCAATAAACGATAATCTATATCTTGTACTGATATGACTATTGTTTAACTGGCCAACAAATTCAAGATCCCAACTCATATTATCCTATATCATTAAATCTTTCTATTCTTTGACGTTGCATAAATTCTGGTCCAAACTCAGCAACATTGCCTACTCTTGCAAATGGATTATCACCACCTGACGCACTTGGAACACCACGACCACCAAAATTTGGTGTCCTATTTATGCCATCAATGCCTGAATGATTATTAAATAAGCTATAAGTATCCATATATAATCTGATATTTAAACTGAATAATCTTCCACCCTCATTAGTAATGATATTTTGACCTATTTCATTTGCTGGTCTTCTCATAAATGGAAAAAATCTATAGTGTCGCAAAAAAGCACGATCATTGTATGTATATGCTATTTTGGGGTTGACTACTACTGTACCACCAACAGAACTTGAAAAAGAACTATCTACACTTGCCAATTTGCTATATTCTAGAATATTAGTTGGTGAACCTGTATGTATTGATACATAATCAGTAGCAGATGGAACATTAGAACCAACTATATCATTTAATGGATTACTACCCAATAATAAGCTTGTACTTTGTTGTTCTGCTGTATTTAAGATTGGATGGAGATATGCCTTGTCACTATCTGAGGAGAACATAACATAACCACCACGATCAAGATGGTTTTGCATGGTCTGTAGTTTTATTGCCAAATCTTCTCCTAATAGCATTCTATCCCGTTGGATCGTTACAAATTCTTGAGAAAGTCCATAACTTAAATATCTTCTTCCACCTCTCGAAATGGAAGATCTGACATCATAGGAAAATTCTGAAAACAGTTCTCCAAGTTTTTCTCCCAAATCAATTGTTCTCAATTGCCTGGCATCTGGCTCAGGATAATAATAAAATTTAGCATTTCCCATTATCTACCCCCAAATAGTGGTGACGTACTTTGACCAAAAGTCTGGAATCGTCTTTCAATCTTTCTTACTAGATCATCAATAGCATTTCTTTCTACTACTGACGCATTAATATTTATTGTTATATTGCCTTGACCCATGCCCATTGTTCTTTGCACAGCTTGTGGCATTTGACCCGTTTCTGGTACTACAAACTCACCACGATGCAACATAGCAAGCCCTTCATCTGCACCAGTAAATTTAATGCCACCACGAGCAGAAGGGAAATAACGACCACCACCACGTTTTGAGTCTCCAGATAGTATGCCACTAACAACATTGACACGTCTAAAAAACTCCTCAAATGATGCTCTGAATCCTTCTTTAATACTTTTAAATAATAACTTTGGATTAAATAATAGCTTAAATCCATCTATAAATAACTTTGCTAATTGTGCCAATCCTTTAAACAACCCAAATATTATTTGATCTACAAATACAACGAGAACTTTTGGAAGTGTTCTGAGGAGTATACTTGGCAATGCTTCTAGTCCTAATGCTATTGCCTTTGCCTGTGCTTGTACATCTTGCTCAATACTTGTCTGTATTTCCTTAACACTATCGCCACGTTCACCTAGTTTTTTGGCTATTTGCAGAACTACACCAACACCAGCAACAGCACCCATAACAGCACCAGCACCTGATTGTAAAGCAGAAGAAACACCACCAGATAATTTACTACCTATTTTGCCAAAGGCATTTCCTATTTTATTTGCCAATCCTCCAAAATCTTTGCTCAATAAACTATCTAATTTTATTGCTACAATATTAATTAAATCTTCTGATGCTTGTATAAATTTATTTAATAATTTAGAGTTTGCTTGATCTATACCTTCTGCGAATTTTCCAACTATCTTATTGGCCCCAACATCTACAATGGAAAAAAGGTTAGCAAATGAACTTTCAATTTTAAATGTTAAATCTAATGCTTTCTGCAATGTACCTACATAAATATCATTAATTGTTGGTCCGATATTAAATTTAAATAGTCTGGATATACCTTGTGCCACTAGTCCAGCATCTTTCAATATACTGTCAAAATCTATAAGTTTGATGCCAAATTTTCCCAGAATATCCTCAAATACGTTTGACAATGTTCTCAGTTCTTCTGTACTCTTATTAGCAGCTACACCAATATTTTCAATTGCCTTTTCTGTATCTCCAGATGCACTATTAACAGTCACCAAAGTCTTTTTAAATTCTTCCATACCGGCTCTAAATTCTTCAGCATCTGCAAATGCTTTTTCAAAAGCACCACCCATTGGAGTTAAAGCATCTACGGTTTCACTTATTAGATCTACAAATACCCCCAAAATATCCATTATTATTTTAAAGTCTCTTTCAAATGCTTCTGCCATTGTTCCTATTTCTTTGGTAAATGACTCTATTAAGGAACCAACAAAGGCAAAGACAGAACCAATATCAATCAATCTGTCTGTGACCTTGTCAATTAATCCTGTTGACTGTGTAAACTTCTGAAGTAATCCATTAAATGACAATGTTAGTCCAGATACAGCGACTTGGAAATTTGCAGCTGATTTACTTGCTTGTGGTCCCGTTTGGACTCCAAACTTTTGCGTAAATGATAAGAACTTCTCAAAATCCCCAGCTGCTAATGCTTGATTCAATTTGGCACCAGCCTCACCAAATAGAGTAACAGCAACACGACTTCGTTCACTGGAGTCACCTATATTCTGAAGTAATCTAATACCATCTAACATTATGTCGTTATTTGTTCTCAGTTCTCCATTTGTATCTCTAACAGCAATTCCAAATTCATTAAACTTCTTCTCAACGGCAGAACCTTCTTGGGATAGTTGGGCAAATTGACCAGATATAGCACCTAATATTTCATTTAAACTTTCTGCTGGTTGTCCAGATGCAATTAAAGCAAATCTCAATCCCGAAATAGTCTTTGTTGCCAATCCACTTCTGACAGATAAATCATTTAATTCATTTGTTAAATCTGCCATTTTTTTTGCTACAGAAAATGCAGCTGCTCCAACAGCTGCAAGTGCTACAGCAACAGCACCAACAACGGCACCAACTTTGCCTACAGCCATTCCAACCTTTTTAAACTTCCCAAATTTGGAAGATGTTTGATCGGTTTCTTTCTGTGTTTTTTTTAATTGTTTTTCCACATCTTCCAAAGCATCGACTACATCATCCAAACCTTGTTCAGCTGCTTTGGTCTTTAAATCCAAAATGTATTCTACTATATTCTGTGCCATAACTTCCTCAAAGGTATTATATCATATCAGTTAAATCTGATATATTTACTGTTGGAAATAGCATAGCATTTTTGCCCTTACTCTGCTTTTTCAATATTTGCTTAAATCTTTTTGATCTCTCGACCAGGCAATATATACAAATATATAAATCATCAAAGTCTAATTTCATAATATCAGAAGGAAGTCGTCCATAACTACGTGCTAACAAGTCTATAATAAATACATAGTTCTTATCACTTTTGAAACATCTCAAGCCGTTTAATTGCCTCCTTCTGACCTTGCATAGCACCATTAATAATGGCAGTTCTATCTTCTGATGAAAAGATACCAACCCAAAGGATATTATTATTTGGGTCCATCTGTTCCAATGCTGTACATAATGACAATTTTTCCCAAGTCTGTCCATTATCTTGAGATGCTCTTTTAATGACCTTACATAGTACTCTATCTTGATCTTCAGATAATCTTGCCATAGTTTCTGGTTTGATACTTTTGGCAAAATCTAATAATCTCATTATCTCACTTTCTTCCAGATCCTCATATCCTTTTTCCTCTGCCTTTTTCCTAATACTATCAATGCCATTTAATCCTACATCTTTGGTATTTATAAATAACTCTTGAGCAAGTAAAGATGAACCCAAACCAATTTGTTCTACTTCAGATGCTGATAATATCCTACACTCCAAAAGTAGCTTACCACCAAAACATTCTATTTGGAAGGAAGTACTTTTTGCTAACTCATTTAATATTTCCATTGTTACGCCTTTTGATTTTATGAAATTTCCTACTTATGAAATAATCTGACCAACCCATCTTCTGCTGTAAATATTTATAGAGCAAATCCAGTTCTGCATTGGTAATTTTATACCCATAATAACTAATACAATATAATCTATTGTAATCTATACCAGTTGCTTTTGATACATACATTGTATTAGTTTTGCATCTTTTATATATAAATTGCAATAGTTCTTCATCCATTAATTTGCTATTCCAGAACTTTGATTATTAGTTACTCTTATTCTTATTGGTTCATTTGATGAATCACCCTCACCAACAAATGTCATAGTTCTTTCTAATGCTCCAAATGTATTTATTGCATCATCCTAATCTGTTATGTAGCAGTTACGAATTAATATATTACAAATGTCACCATCTGGACTATTTGTGAAAGAGAATTCTACATCTGATTGAGTTCCTGCTAAGTATGCATCATATAAAGCATTATCTTCCATTTCCAAAGTTACAGACAATGTAATTTCGCGTATGTCATTGGTAATTGGTTCTAGTGTTTTCTTGTCTCCTAATACGTTTCTTCTTTCTAGTTTATTATCTAGAGATAACTCAAAACTTTTCATCTTATAAGTAGCAGAATTATAATTTAAATCTCCACTTTCATAATGGAAGATCTGACGACCACTTCCAAAAGATGAGGTTGTAGCTGCTCCTCTTGAATTTGCATCTTGTGCTATAAGTTCAAAACTTGCTGTAACTTCCTCACCAGCAGAACCAGATATGGACATGCTTGCAACCTTACAGCCCAAAAAAACCTCATAAGAACCAGTACCACGTTGTAGTCCTACGGATAAACTTGGCAATTCTCCATCACTTGCTGGTTCATAATCATGTTGATATCTTGGGTCTTCAGATACTCCCAAATCGGTAGTAGTAACAGCACCCAAAGATGCCTTTAACAGCATTCCAGAACCTTCATAGAGTAAAGGAAGATCAATGGAACCACCAACATTCAAAAAAGCCTCAAAGTGACCATTTTGGAAACCACCAGCACCAGATTGACTTAGATGTGTTTTGCGTTCTTTTTCCTGTGTTTTTTGGAAAGATGCAGATATGATTCTATTGTTCACTGGTGTTGATGCAGCTATAGTTCCATAGGTTGTTTCCTCACCTATTTTAATAAATCCACCACGTCCAAATTGTAATGCCATTGTAATCTCCTAAGAAGGTAATAATTTTCTAACTTGTAATAATGTACTCAAAACAAATATTTCATTATCTGTTGATTTGATAATTAATCTTACCACATAATCCGTATCATCAGAACCTGCTTGTATTCTAGTTCTGACCCAATTATTTATTGCTCTAGACTCATTTAAAGCATACATTGCTGTTTGGTCTGTACCGCCACTATTTAATACTTCTATCTCAAATGACTCTATTCCTTTAAAGTCCAATCTTTCATTATATGGCAAACTTCTTGGTGCTAGCAATTGTGCATATGGGAACCAAATGTCAATCTTCTCAGAAGGATCTTTTTGGATAATTGTAGTTGGTACCGTACTCAAACTGCTCTTATTTCCTACATTGACAATATTGCCAAATGGACTACCCAAATAAATATATCCAGTTAAAGCTGTAACTATTGTGACTGGTGTTTCGTGATCTGTTGTTTCTTCTGGATAATCCCAATATATATACATCAAATGCATACTACTTTCTTCGGTAGTTGTTATCTGAAAAACATTTATAGATAATGACCTATTGGAATAATTAAACCCTTTTTCAAATTGTACTAGAGCATCTCCACTTTTGTCAGTTACTACAATGTCATTACCATCTGATCTTATATTATCCCAAAAGTCATCCCAATCACTTGGCACGTTAAATTGTACTTGTGCATTGGCGCCTGTATGACCTGAACCATCTACAGTTATAGGCATTCTCCTGCTATAATTATCGTCATACCAACTCATTTAAACACCATATTGACTTTGATGAGTAATTCTTACTTCTAATAAACTTATACCACATTGACTTATACCATATTCCTCACCATCTTGAGATGTAAAATTAACAATAACATCTTGAGTCAATCCTGATAATCCTAATGTTCTATCTTCTGTAATTGCTTTCTGTACATCACCAGCCAAGTTCATAGCATTCTTAATTCTAGAATCTAGATTATGGCCACCAGCATAACATACAATTTGATAAACACTTTCACCAAAGTATCTTCCCAAAGTTCTGCCTTGTTGTTCTATCGTATCAATGAAAACGATACTAGCAGATGGAACTTGTGGAGAACTAACGACAGCACCAATAACTACTCTATCCGTTAAATCTAGTTCTGAAAAACCACTAGAAAAGTCAGTAGCTACTAATACTTTTAATCTTTCCAAAATCTGTACATGTATAGTATTACTCATCCTCAATCCACTTCCAAAGCCACATTAAACAAATTAGCCAAGCGACTAGGTAATAACTTTGATTCTGCGTTGACTGCGCGACCCATATAATAACGAGGACTAATATATTTAGTACCAAATTCCACATAATTTGCATAATTAACATCTCTGTTTCTTCCAGAACCACCTGCCCTCATAACTATTCTTGGAGTACCATTTGGGGCATCTATCAAGCCAGTTATAGAAGATCTGAGTCGTCCAGTACGCACTTTTGGATATCGTGTAGCATTTAATTTAGCATCTCGTTCCATTCGTAAAGCAGATGTCGTTAATATCCTTTCTAATTCATTTATTAAATTGTGATCAGCCCTTCTCATTCTTTTGAGGAAGTCATTAAAAGATAGTTGAGACATTTCTATAACCTCTCAAAATTTCTTTTACTTCTTCTGGCATTGTTCTTGGAGATAAAGAAACCGTTGAATTTCTTTGTGTTATACTTTGATTCCCTTGACTGTTTTTTGCTCTTTGGAGATGGGAACAATACACACATATAGCATGAACCAAATCAGAAGGTGGATTTGACGTATTATAGCCAAATGTACCTACTATTTTGATTGCTTGATAGCCAGTGTCAAAAGTCTCTGAACTATCATCTTTAATCTGTATTCTGCCAAGCTCTCCAAATATCTCGTATTGAGATGATGCTATTTCATCATCTGTTCCATACTTCCTATCTGGATCACTATGCAAAGATGTTATAGAAACAATTGGTTTAAGAGGGCATTGTAATACATAACTAAGTCCATACATAGGACCATCAGCATATAAAGTATATGTTGACTCATCTAATGTATAGACTGTGCTTGTATCTGGAAGGGAAAAACCCAAATAACGTGCTATGAATGACTCTACCCTGGCAATGAGCAAAGTTAGTTCTGCATCTAAATTAGTGCCTTGTATCTCTGGAAGATACTGTTTTAAAGTAGATGCAGAAACCAAACTCATTCATAATCCTGTCTATCGTGCCAAAGCAAGTTTAAGAGCAAAATGCACTGTTGGAGTACCAGCAAAAGTACCATCTTCATCTATTTCGATTTTGATGTAATCTCCTGCCTCATATACCAATTCATCTTGTGCCTTATCAATAGCAACTTCCTCACCAGTTAATTGAGCCAAATCATCTGATGAAGTGTCTCTATCAGCAACTACAGAACCATCAACCCCATATACATTAAATGTAAGGAAGTTTACGGCATTTGCAGTTATAGCTGCTTCTGACATGATATAAACTTTTTCGAGTCTACACTTAACTGGAACTTGTATGTATTTAACAATATCAGAACCAGCAAATGCAATTTCTTTTTCTAATAATAACATTTTAAACCTCTTGATTAAATAGGAAGATCGTAACCATATACAACGTTCTTAACTGCCTCAGCATCTGGACTATCCATAACGGCTCTCATAGTGGATACAATTTGGATAGCACCGCTGGTAATATCCTTGTCAGACTCGACAGTAATTTGACGACGATTGTATTGATACCAACTATCTGTATTGAAAAGAACAAATCCAGTTTTATTCTTTGTTACATTGTCAAAGATACCATCACCATTCATATCAGCACCAATAAATCTGCTCATTACAATGGGAATACCAGCAAGTGACGCAAGTTGACCAGTCAAAATTGTTGCTTGTGGCCCAAACTTTTCCAAAGTTACTACTTGGGTCAATTGTAGGAAGTTAGCAACCAATGCCTCTGGAGACACTACACAAACTTTATTGCCAACAGCAAGTTCACCCAATTGGGCTACGGCATCCATAAATCCAGCAAAATCCATAGCAGAACCGCCAAAGTCTTTTACAGAAGATTTATCAATAGCAGCATGTCGCATTCCACGGAAAAGACGACGGTGATCAGAACTTCCACCCAATCCAGATGAACCCCATCTTTCACGAATATTCCAAGCATCCAAACCAGTATCACCATGTGTAGATGCAGAATCACCATTAATCATACAATCTTCAAAAGCATCTTCTAGATCTTGAGATATTTGACGTGTCATAGCAGGGATAATAGCAAATGCACTATCTTCAGCAGCTGCATCATCAATATTCATTAATGTAGCAAGACCCTTTGCTCTAATTGTCTTCTGTTCTGTTTCAATTGTAGAAGATTGGTATTTTGCCAAATCATCTGTCAATTGTCCTTTAATGTAAGGACGACCACCACGATTTAACTTTGGAATAAGTAATGTTTCTCGTTCCATGTTTACTGTAGGAAGTAAAGCACGCAAACCTCTTGGGATCTCAAAAGTTTGGTACAAGTCTGTGGAAAACTGATCTGGGATCCATTCAGCACCAACACCAGCAGAATCAGTAAACGCTTTATTTACAGCTGCTTTCATGAAAGAAGGTGCTTTTTGGAGATGGTTGTATAACTTCATATCTGCTTTTGGAGTATGAGGATCTCTCATAATCATACGTGCCAAAGATCGTTCTTGGGTCATCTCACAAAGATCTGCATGCCATTGGTTAGCATATACAGATGCGTTCAAAAGTCCTTTTTCTTGGATATTAACTCTACCTTGACCAGTAACATTTTTAGATACATTTTCAGTATTCCATTGTATGTCACCATTTTCTTTTTGGTATTGTTTTAAAGCAAAATCGTTATTTCCAATTTCTGGTGCATGTGTAGCATTCTGCCCTTCTGCTATTAACTTCTGTGCTTTTTTAAGATCCTTGACTTGATCCTCAAAATTTCTAAGTCTGTCGTCAGTGTTCTTTTGATGTGAAACAATGCCGGCAATGAGGCGTTTTGCTTCTTCTATTTTCGTATTCATAAATAAGTCTCCTTATTTGGTTGTTAAGATATAGGCAAATGCCTCAATGATATTGTCAAAATCTTTTTCTTCTTCCTCAAGTTCCTTTTCTTCCTCATCATGTTCTGCTTTTTCTTCCTCATCCATGTCACGTTCTTCTTCTTCTTCCATTTCCTTCTCATCTTCTTCATCGTGACCATATTTTTCTTCTTCTTCATCCATTGCCTTTTCTTCTTCTTCTTCCATTCTTTCTTCATTGCCTGGCTTGGCAAACTCTACAATATATTTATCATCTTCTTCTCGTACTGATAGAATATGCTTGTTTACAATCATCTGGTGATCTAGATATTCTTTCATCTCTGTAAGAAGTTCTGATTTAAGAGTATTGAAATATTTTTGTTCTAGCATTGTAGCTTCTCCATTTGCTGGAATTGTGACGATAGATACTTCCAGCAATTCTGCTTTGCTGTAATATGTTCCACGTTGTCCGTAATATTTATTATCTTTTGCAAGTTCTGATCTACTTTGACTTTCCAATGGTCGAAAACCAACTGATACAGCATTCATGTATCCCTTTTTTGCTTTTCTTTCGACTTCCTTTGCTCTTGGGTCTTCTTGGTCAAACTGTACATCAATAGTAAGTTTATCATTTCTGACGTAAACATTGCCCTTGCCTATTGGTAATGAGTTAGAATCGTGGTTGAGTAGTACTACTGGATTTTTCTTGTAACTATCCAATAACCACCCTTTTTGGTCTATTATGTCACCATATCTATCAGCAGATGATGTGGAAGCAATAAATGTCACCTTTTCTTTTGGTGCATCCTGTTCTGCTCTTTTCATAATGTAGGTATGTTTTTGCATATATGACCTCACGTCAAATATAGCAAAGTATGTACATATATACAACTAGGTGAAAAAAAAATAACAATTCTTTGTCTATTTGCTTGCCATTATGTTACATCTGGAGTAAC
>Ga0070751_1001510_pt1 | contig 13629 bp, 21 predicted proteins | sample VirMetDEL_Aug_28_FD_78514 | JGI IMG/M metagenome (GOLD analysis project Ga0070751, IMG submission 78514) | Aqueous microbial communities from the Delaware River and Bay under freshwater to marine salinity gradient to study organic matter... | ecosystem: Environmental > Aquatic > Marine > Coastal...
GAGTTCTTGGCAGACGCCTCGAACGGTTACGCCAGCGAGGTGAAGTTCGTAAGCCTTGAGGTCGCGTTCAATGCGGGCGAGATTCCCGGTTGATTTATTGCCCCGGGGTCGCTTTTGTTCCACGTCCGTTTCTCCCATGCCCCAAGTTAGCGAGGGTTTCAGTTCTGGACTTTCTGCAGTTTCCTGAGCCCCCCATCCTTCGAGCCAGGGATATTGCCAAGGCGATCTCGTCTGGGACTCATCCCTAGAAGTGCGCCATTTTGCTTAGGTAATTACTAAAGCAGAATGGCGCGCGCCATTTTGCTTAGGGAGAAGTGCGCCATTTTGCTTAGGGGGAGCGTTTATGTGGTCTGAAGGGTGAGTTGGACGAACTGAAGCCATGGGTTGCCCTCGGTTTGATGTTGAGCAAGACGACGAACGGTGGTTTCACCGATACCAGCGAGGGAGGCAACGCGCCGGGTGCTGATGCGTTCAGGGGGCAAGCCTTGGTCATGGAGCTGATGGATGGCTTGGGTAATGAGGAGGAGTTTGCGATCAGTTTTGAGAGCGGCGTTAGGGGTGATGTCATGGGCTTTGATCTGGATGACATCAATGGGGAGACCGGAGAGATCGGCATCAGAGATAAAGAGGACGATGAGCTGCTGACCAGGGCGGCGGATGATGCGGAGACGTTCCCAGGCCTGTTGGAGCTCAGCGGCGACGAGTTGTGCTTGGTAGCGAAGGAAAGCGGGGGAATTTTCTTCTGGGTTACAGCCAATCCGAGCGGAGGTATCACCGGTTAGGGCGACGTGTTCGCTGAGTGCAGCGGAGACGTTCTTGATGGGTTTCCCGACGAGAGCGATGAGGTCATGGAGCTGGAACATGTTTCCGCCACGAGCGGAGGCGGTGTGCCATTTCCCATCACCGGGATGAGCGCAGGCCTTGTGATCAATGAATCCAGCTTTGACCTGATCAACGGGGACACTGAGCCGTGTTGCCGCCCAAGTGGTGATGTGATCGCGGATGGCTTGAAGGCGTTGTATTTGCTGTTCACCGCGTTGAGCGGTCATGGCGCCCAAGTCTTTGATTTGAAAGAAGAGGACCTCAGCCTGATCTGATTTAGGGACCGGTTTAGCTTTGATGTGACTGAAGGTGATGGGCTGTTCTGGTGTGGTGAAGAGCTGCTTAATCAGTTGCGGGTCAGCGGTGGCATCACCAACAATCACGGCATCAGCGATGGCTGCAATGCGCTGCAGGGCGTCTGAAGGGCTTGTGAGGGTAATCCTGAAGGTGCCGCCCTTTACGGCGGCCTGAGAGCCGCTGCGGATCTTTGTGACGGAGAGGCTATGTCCGGCGTAGGGGGTGCCGGCATCTAGGCCAAGCACGCAATGGATGAGCTTGGGCAGAAGGGGGGTTGGGAGGTTGTCAGGGCTGTCCTTGGTGTCATCGGTAATGAAATCAGCGACCTGATAGTCCTGAACAAGGGATTGAGGAGCATCCAGGCGCCAGGGCCCGGGGAGGTTGATGTCATCGCCATGGCCGTAGGTCTGGATGACGGCATCAACCCAAGGTTGGAGGTATTGGCGGACGGCGTGGTGATCAATGCCATGACGGGCAGTAGTGCCAGCCAGGAGCTCCATCAGGGAGGTAAGGAGTTGTCTTGTGAGGTCGCGTGCTTTTTGAGCTTCATCGTTGAGTTCAGGAAACATGCCGGCCTCAACGTCAGCGAGGAGGGGAAAGAGGACGGGCACATGAGCTAAGAGCTGAGCCAGGCGTTCGCTGGTCAGGTTGTGTGAGCTGATGGCGGCATCAAAGAGTTGATCGGATTCATCGAAGAAGACGATGCTGCGGCTGAGGTAGGTAGGGCAGAGGTTGGACAGGCCAATCAGCCCTTCAATCCCCGTGCGTATGAGGGGCGTCGAGATGGCGGGCTCCTCCAAGCCGGTGCCACCTTCAGGCCGGACATAGAAGGCTGCGCTGTTCTTGCGATGGATGCAGCTGCCATCACCGCCGGTTTTGTCTTCTTTGTAGGGGCGATGGCGGCAGCGTTCTTTACAGAAGTCTTCAACGGCGAGCTTGTAGCCGAAGCCGCGGCCGGTCAGGTTTTGAAGCTTGTGGGCATAGACGCAGGTGGCGGGTTCATCGGGTTGGATTCCGTCCCGGAGCTCTTTGATAGTGATGGTGCGGCGGATGATCCCCGCGCCGGGGGCCTGGTCATAGATGACGCCCAGATTGCGCGAGGGCATCTCTTTGAACCGCTGGTCGATTTCCTCAATGGAGGGTGAGCGGTAGTTACGGCTGACGTAGATCAGGTTTGTGGTTTGGCGGTCATCGCCGGCCGGATGGCGTTCACAGGCAGAACGCCAAGCGAGTTCCGGAACTGAGTAGGACTTGCCGGAGCCTTGGTGGGAGCTATCGAGGATGACGCGAGCAGCCTGGGGTTGATCCAAGTGCTGATGGCGCACAAGGAACAGCTGTTCGAGCCAGGCATCAATGCGCCCCGTGGCGCCGTCATATTCAACGGCGGCACCTTGTGGGAGGCGTGGGGTCTGTTGTTGCCAGGCGGCTGCTGAGGCCGCTGCATTGCGGATCTCAGCGGGGATGCTGGGGCGGCGGAAGTCATCCAGGAGCTCCAACGATCAGACCTCCATCCCCAGGTCTTCAGGGGACCAAAGGGGGACGCGGCGGCCGTCATCCCATCCGATGTAGTGCTGGTTATCAGCAGTGCAGATCGCGGTGACTGCGACGGGCGTTTCGTCTGGATCTGGGTCGCTCTTGGCGATGGATTGATCCCACCAGGGGATGAGGACCTGATGGCCGCGTTGGCGGCAGAAGGCGGCATTGCGGGCGAGGTGTGCAGCGACTTGGCGGTTGCCAAGGCCTCCTGCATCAAGCAGGAGCAGCACGACGGCGCCGGGGTTGTGTTGGAGGTAGCGATTGAGCTGATGAGGTGCCCCGGTGGCAGCAGCGTGACCACCACCGCCGATGACAGGGCATCCCCAACGACTGGCAGCGATGCGTGGCTTCATGCCGCGGCCTTCACTGATGGCGATCAGGTCGCTGCCGATGCACGAATCAAGCTGTCTCCCCATGCGTATTGGGGGGAAGATGCCAAGGGGGTTTTCGTTGTCGTATTCCGGGATGCCGAGTTCACAGGCATCGGGCTTACTCAGCCAGCGGTAGCGGCCGCCATTACCGGGGTCATCCAGGCGGAGCTCCACCCCGAGGATGCGCTGCTGCTCATCGGTAATGGAGAGGGCGATGGCGTCCTTGTGGAAGCGGAGCACGTTGCTGCCGGTGCAACCGGGGTAGGCGCCGCTGTGAAGGAAGACAGGCCCGGGGCCAACGCTGACGGCGCCGAGCAGATGGGCGTTGGAGTTATCGACACTGAAGCCGTAGCGGCGGGTGAGCTGTTGGCGGTGATCGGCGCTCAGCTCAAAGCTCCGGAAGAGGCTGCTGTAGGCCTCATGCCGCTGTTGGATGTTGGCGGTGATCGGCTCGAAATAACCAGGCTTGAGCTCCAGCGAGGGGCGCTGTGTGACCGGGGTGATGGCCTTGCGCAGGGCTGCGGCGCCAAGGTCGCTTTGGATGTCATCGAGGTAGGTCTCACGCCAATCCCGTTTGCGAGGGAGGTCGTAGCGGCGAGCGCTGTAGACGCCCCATAGACCGGGGTCTTGGCCCTTGGAGGGGCCATGAAAGAACCAGTGATCGCCATCTGCAGAGCCATCGCTGTAGGTCATGCAGAGATGCAGATCACCATTGCTGCGGCAGTCGCCGGCGGTATCGCCGCAGATCTCACAGCCGTTATGACGACCGGTGGGCTTGAGTCCGACTCGACTCATCAGCGCAGCCCTCCAGGAGTGTGGTTGGGCTTGGTTTCGCGCTCAGGGTTGGCGATAAACCCACGCCCGTCGGGGATGGCAACGCGCACGGCCAAACCGCAGTTGCAGGCTTGGACTGAAAAGGCAGCGAAGGTATCAAAGAGGAAGTCTTTGCTGTTATCAGCCCAGACCTGTTCGCAGCGTTCGTTGATGGCATCGAGGTGAGCTTTAAGCCACTTCGATCCCTGAGGCGTGTAGCTGTAGACGGCGGCCGCAGGGCGCTGGCTGTGCTCTGTGCCTGGCTTGACGCCAAAGGAGATGTCGTAGGGGCAATCGGCTTGGCTGCGGACGCCGAAGCCGCGGGTAACGCGTAATGGCATCAGAAGCGGCCCTCCTGTTCCAGGCGGTCGGCTTCTGAGAGGTGGTGATCAACGCGGCGGCTGGCGTTGTGATTCCACTCGGGAAACCATTCATCAACAATCGCCGCGGCCATTTCAAGGTGCAGCGATTGGGTGGACTGCAGCGGCAGTGTTTCGCTACGGTGATTCCGTCGCATCGTTCTTGGTAGTTCGGGGGCGGTAGGCGGGGATTCAGCCACCGGGCGTCAGAAACCTCGGCTGAATCCTTGTGTTCAGACGTCGAAGCCGTTCAGATCGATCTCGTTTTCATCAGCCCAAAGGCGAAGGGCGTCTTTGATGAGAGAGGAGACGGATTGATCGGGCCTTGTGCAGGCTTTGCTCTTGAGAGTTCGCAACCAGCAGATGGGAAGGCGAACTGAGACGCAAACCTGAGGCATTAGAACGTCGTCTTGTGCCGCCCCAGGAGTTACTGGGGAGTAAGTCAAATTGCGGTCCTGAATGACTACCTCCGCAACCTAATAGGGAGTAGGACGGACTGCTACTTGAGTCGTCGAAGCTGCCGGGAGCTGCATACTCCTGCAACCGCTTTTATTACAGAAACGGCATAAAAAGACCCGGCTCGATGGCCGGGCGGAAAACAGTATCTAGAGATCGTTTTCTTTTGGAGGTGCTTGCGGCAGTGATTTCAACCCTGCATCCACCACTGCTGGAAGTTGCCGTGGGTTGTAGAGAACACCAGCTGCATCGAACATCGCCAGCATCCGTTTGATGCCATCAGCGTGTGCAGCGGCTTCCTTGCTGGCCTGCTGGTTTTCTGATTCCCACTGCTTGTGACCGGCATGGCTTAGCCAGCCCCACAGCTCATCACGAATCAACGATCTGGCGGCGGTTGGATTGGCGATCAGCGCGTTGGCCTCCACCTTTCTGGTGCCGAACTCCCTGAGGTAATCCTGCACATACGGGAAGCTGTGGTGCTTGTGTTTTGGATTGGCCAGGTCTTCCCCGCTGCTGGTCTCCAGCCCGTCGATCCAGAGCAAACCGGCGTTATCGACGAACTCGGCATTGAGGCCAAAGCGAACGATGCGCTCGTCGTCAGCCATTGCTTCCAGCCCGTATTCCCACCCCAGCACCTGTGCCAGCGGTCGCAGGTTGTCCACGATGGCGTCGGACATTTTTACGCCCATCGGGTCGTGGTCGCCGCAATAGAGGATCACGGGCTCCAGGTCGTTTTCCTCCGCCCACTGACATTCCTCCAGTAATGCCACCCTGCTATTCACATCGGCTTGCCCCTTGCTGGCGAAGCGGCGCACAGCTGTCGGCAGTTCTGGTTCAAAGAGCTTGATCAGGTCGCGCTTTTCGGTCCAGATGATCGGGAAATAAGTTTGGTGCTTCCAATAGCTGCTGGGCCAGTATGTGGCCGCTTGCTCTAGGGATTTGCGCAGTTGGCGGTTGATGTATTCCCGTGGGCTTTCCTCCTCGTCGTAGAGGTCGTAACCGGATAGGGCGCGGGTGGAATCAGCGCCAACCAAATTGAAGGGGATCAGCCCTTCCTTGCGGCGATCAGCGAGCCATTTACCGGCCCAGGTGAAATCACCTTTGGTGATGATGCCTTCGCTTTCAAGGGCATAGAGCCAGGAGCGAGCAACAGGGGCAAAGCCAAGCCGTGCGGTGTAGGTCCGCATCCAATCGACAACCTCCCGCACATCAGCGCGGAATTGTGCTCTCTTGGCTTCACCAACCCTGCCGCTGCCCAGCCGTGGCAGCGCAGTGATCATGGTGAAAACAGTGTCTAAAAGGGATTGTTTTGAAAAGGGCCGTTGTTAGCGGCCCTGGCGGTCATGCCTGAAGGGCCCTGCTGTAGGCATCAGCGCATTGGCTGAAACCATCCATCACGGCATCGGCAACGATCAGGTCGTCGACCCGGGTGGCCCGGATGAGGTCAGCCATCGCTGCCCCCTGTCGATGTGAGGTCGATGCCGCGCAGGCGGGCTTCACGCTCAAGGCAGTAGATCGCCCACTCCCCGCTGGCACGTTGTTCGGCGTGTTTATCGCCGACCTCCGCGGCGATGTTCGCCAGTGCCGTTGAAGTGAGCCGATCGCCCTTTTCGATCGGGCGACTCCAAGGCCCTGCATGGACCTCGCGCCCGGCCCTGCCGCAAGTGCTTGAGGCAAAGACCAGGCCGATCAGTTCCTGCTGTGGGAGGAGGTAGAAGCACCAGCCAAAGCGATCTTTGACGGCAGCCACTTCGCCAGCATTGGTGCCGACGGTCCACTGCACTGGGGCCGTGGTGCCCATGGTGGGGTGGGTGATGAGGAGCTCAGCCATGGCTGTCCTCCTGCTCGAACAGAGGCGACCAGTGCCGCTTATTCACCGCGCTGGCCAGGTGCGTGCAGCTCCGGCTGACGGCCTTGGCATCGGCGTCGATGGCGTTAAGCAGGTTCAGTGCCGCTTGCCATTTGCGGTCATTGAGCAGCTCGGTGAGCCGCTTGAGGTCGTTGGCGGCCAGGACCGCGATCTTCCCGGCGAGGGGGTTGGTGTTGATGTCAGCCATGACCGGCCCCCATCAACTTCAGCTCTCGGGCGGCTAATTCCCGGGCCTCTGCCGTGTAGGCAGGGGTGCCGTCAGGCCAGGTGTCGTTGAGGATCCTTTGCCAGTAATCAACCGCGTGCTGGCGATCAGCGGCGGGGTCTGAAGGAGGCCCTTCGATGACCCAACTGCCGTCGTCGTCCATCCGACGCCGCGGGAGCTTGATGTCAGCCAACTGCTGCAGCCTCCAACGCACGGGCTTCAGCGATCAGGCACTCGGTCTGACGGCGATTGAGGCGATGCCTAGTTCTAATCGTCATGATTAGCGGCTCCGCTGGGACGCCAGCAGCGAGCTGGTCGGCCACCTCTTGCACTAGCGGAGATGGGCGACAGTCATCGAGGTTGGCTAGGCCGCCTTCAATGAGTCGAGAGACGGTGCGGCCTAGCGGTGCTTTCCACTGGGCGGCCATCCTCTCGACCATGGCGAGGGTGTCAGGCGAGACGGTGAAGCAAAGCTGAGAGCGGTCAGCCATTGCGGCGCACCTCCTGCAGACGCTTCCAGCAATCCGGCCCGACTCCTCGTTTGATGCTGGCCGCATCAGCTAGGCCACGACCGCAGACGCCACAGACGCCACAGACCTGCCCGTAGAGAGCGAAGGTTTCGCTGTCCAGGGAGTTGAGGGCGTAAAAGATGTCAGCCAGATCCAGGACGGAATCGCGATACAAGTCCACGTATTTCGCCTTGGAGGTCTCCCCCGTGGGCTCCCAGTTGTCGTCAGTCCAGGTGATGACGGTATGGCCGTGACGCTTGGTGGTGATCACCGGCGCGTCGTGGCTACTGGTTTTCACCCTGCTGGGCTTGGCGAGGGCGAACGGGCTGTAAGAGCTCCCGAAGCCGATCTTCTGGAGCTTCCCGCCACGGGCGACGCGGTATCGCTGCTCCCGTTCGGTGCCTGGCGCGGCCACGAACTGAAAGGAGCTGCCGGCATTGACCAGCTCCTGGAGCAGCAGTGTGGATGCCATGAGGGAGATCAGCTCGACCGTGTTGGGGTCGGTGTTGCCAGTCCAATCGGAGAACATGTGTTCCCCGGGCAGCACCTCGGTGAAGCGAATCCTGTTGGACTCGACTTCCTTGCACTGAGGGACAAAGATCTCAATCGAGTCAACGGAAACCTCGGAGCCGTTCCAGGTTTCACCCAGCACCGTTGTCTGGAGTAAATCGCGGAAGCCCTGAGCCTTGTCCTCCTCGGTGAGGAGGGTGTAACTGGGGCGGGCCACCGGCGGGAACTGCGGGGCGGTGATGGTGTCAGGCATCGCCTTGTACCTCCTTGAGCAGCAGGGCCGCGGCCTGCAGGAAGGTGGCGGCCAGCGCCAGGTCGTGATGCCAGCGCACGAAGGTCTCACCGCTGGGTTTGACGGCGTGCTCGTAGTAGGTCTTCCAGGCACGATCGGCCTGCGAATCCAGCTCCTCGGTCACCCAGGCGATGTCGCTGCGATCGGTGCCATCCCAGAAGGCGTCGATCCGTGCCCAGTCACAACGGTTGCGCAGCCAGTCGGTAGAGACCCGACCGATGGTGCGCTCCAGGAAGCCCATGGCGTCCAGGGTCAGCTTCTGGGCGGCGCGGATCAGGTCACCAGGATCAACCTGCTTGCCTATGACCACGGCGGCAGCGCCGAGCACAGCGTCACGAATGGTGCCGGCAGCACCTTCGTAGTAGGCGTTCTGGCAGATGGTCTCCAGATACAGCTCGCCCAGCTCTTGATACGGGGTGGCGGTAGTCATTTGCCGGCCTCCACGGTTTGAACTTCAACGCCCCAGGCTTTGGCAGTCAGTTCTTTGTGCCAGGCCCAGGGGGAATTGGGGGCGGGGGTGGAGCGCCGGAAATGACGGCCCTCTTCAAGGAATTTTCCTTGTGCGCGGTAGTAATGCAGCGTCCGAATTGAGACGCCAAGAAATACCGCCATCTCCTGGGTCGAGATCCAGGTGGCTGCAGTAGTCATGTCGGGTTTGGTCGGGTTTGGTAGTTCGGGGGCGCTCCGCTTTGTGGGCGAAGCTGCAAGCAGACTAGCCCTATTTTCTGCACCTGCGTGCAACCCTGACACCACAGATGGTGTTTTCTCGTGGTGTGCCACGGGTGTCATACACATCCCGTGTGTCATATGTATGCAGTCCAGATCAGCGGGTTTTGATACACCAAACCCAGCAAAAAGCGCCCAGCTGCAGGCAATAAAAAACCCCCGGGAAGGCCCTGCTTTGGGGCCCTCTCCGAGGGTTGCGCGGTCAGTCAACGAACTCCAGCACCGAACCTTCCTTCGCCCACTCGTAGCTCGATTGATGCACAGCAGGGCTGTGACCCATCGCACTGCAAATGGTGTTCAGACGGTGGCCGGCCTGGTGGGCACGAAGGGCGTAGGAGTTCCGGAACGAGTAGGCACGAACCCACTCGCCGGCGCCCGCATACTTCTCCTTCAGTTCCTTCCAGAACGGCTGACGCTCCAGAAAAGTCCGCACAGCGAACTTGTCCGACAGCGCCGGCAGGGGCAGCTGACCGATCGCCATGGCTCCAGCAAGGTTCCACTCCACCACCTCGCCAGTTGAGGTGCTGAGGGGCAGAGGCATCAGCCAACGGGGCTTGCCGGACTTCTGTGCAGCCTTGAGATAGGTGCACTTCAGAGCGGGTTGCTTGGTGTCGGGATGCTCCACCACCACCAAATGCTTCAACTCTTCCGGCCGGAGGCCGTAAAGAGCCATCAGCTTGATGGCGTTCCGCCAGCGATCGCAAGCCTCGGTCTCAGGGAGTGAGTCGAGCAATCGGAGGATCTCAGGATCCGTGAGCGTTGCAACCTCGCGCCTGGGAGCCTTACGGCCCTTCAGCTGCTTGGCAGCACGATCAGTCAGCGTCCAGCTTTCGGCTGGAAGACCGCAAACCTCCACACCAAACTCCAAGAACCGACGAATGGCGTTGACGCACAATTCGCGGCTTCGAGGCTTGGTGCTCCAGGGTTCGAGGGTGGCACTAACAAGCTCACGCGCGTTCACCGGTGAACCGGCGGCGCTCATCAAATCAACGGCACGACTCAAGAAAGGCTCGTAGGAGTCTTTCCAGGTCGTCGGCTTGATCTGATTCGTGAGCTTCAGATCCTCGTGGAACCTCTCCAACAGCGGGGACCACTGCGACGAAGACGACGGCTTGGCTACGAGAGCCGCGCCGTTGACTCGCTGCAGGGCATCCCGCAAATCGTGACCGGCATCCACCATTTGGCGGAGGTCGGTGATCAACGTGATGGCCGCATCAACTTCATCAGCAGCCCAGGCGAGGGGGAGGGTGACGGAAGCACCGGAAGCGCCACCGGCGCCAGCGCGAACGCTGAGGCGGATGGAACCACGGGACTCCTTCACCGACCAACCACGAGGGCAGGAGGAACGGAGACGGGCAACCCAACGGGGTGTGGTGGTGGACATAGAACAGAGCGGGCTCGAAGCTCGCCGTGTTGTCTCTAGTGCGTCAGAGACAGTCACGCGCCGTTATTGGTGCCACGGGCGCGGGCGCTGATCTATGGACCCCACAGCCGCTGCTGTTGGAGAACCACGCCGGCAATTTCACGCGCCACCGGGGGCGAGGTTGGGCAGCTCTCGGGGCTCAACATCCGCCAGTCCAATCCTGGGAAGCCAGTTCCCCCGAGGCGATACCCGGGGTATGTCCGCTGCCTGTTCACCGAGGGCAGGGGCTCGGGAGGGGACACCCCCTTGATGCATCCTTTCTATCCGTGTGCACTCGGCAGTGTCAAGTCAGTAGGTCATCAGTTGCGCTTATGGCATGCCTGCCCTGATCCGGCAGGGCGCCCCCCCACTAATTGGGGGGAGGGATTGGCGATTTTGGAGGTGTGCCAGCGAGAAGAGCTGGCGCGGCCTCATTAGTAAGGCGTCAGGTAGTCGCTTTTCACCCCCCCCCTGCTCCTCCAACCTGAGGAGCAGGTCGTTATGGGATTTCCCATATCGCACCAGAAACGGTTGCCAACCTGGAGGCACACCAAACCGGCCCCCGGGGCCGGAATGGATCGGCTCAGAGCAGCAGTCCCCGTCGATGATTTCTTCGACCTGGGCGAGCACGGAAGGCACTCCTGACGACCCGGCCGGCCGGGATTCAATTCTTTGACCTGGAGCGTCAAAAGTGCCCCGGGCACCCGGTCCACTTTCTTTGACCTTTTGAACAGGCCGCAGGGGCCTGTTCAGAACATCGACCTTTTGGACCCCCTGCGCAGGGGTTCCAAAGATCTGCGCCCAGAACATCGACCTTTAATTCAGGCCGCAGGGGCCTCAATTAAATGGCACTCCACGGGTCGGTGGAGTGGTCCCCCGTGCCGTCGAGATTGTCGACGCCATCAGCTACCACGCAGCAGCTTCTCCCGCACCGCTTCACGGATGAATCCACTGCGATCGTTCATCTCATCCAACCGCTCAACATCGGCTGCATAAAGCCTCACCCCGATCGGCTTTTCTGCAAGCGGTTCAGTTACAGGATCAAGCCCTGCCCTTTTCGGGTTGGACGTTCGATCAAACTGCGAATCTTTCGATGGCATTGATAAACAGTGCGGCGCCCCGTGTGCACGCGGCTGGGCTGATTAAAGCCTAGGAGCCCTCCTTGGCCGCGGCAAGCAGCAGGGCCGTGTGCTCACGGCTTATTGAGAATGGGCACAGCAGTGGGCACAAAGTGGGCACGATCGCCCTTTTGAAGTGGGCACAGTGGGCACGCTTGCCCGAGAACCCTTGCTGTAGCTGAAGCCGGAGATCGGACTTGAACCGACGACCTACTGATTACGAATCGGTGTCGGAGCCCAGTCCACCACTCAAAAACCCTTGCTATCACTAGGTTCGGGGTTGCGGCTGCAAACGTCTGCAAGCGCGGTTTGACGCAAAAGTGGGCACGCGTGCCCACTCTCAATAGGCTCCCGACCCCTCGATTCACCCCTCCCCAGCAGCTCCATTTCTGTTCGCTTCTCCGATTCCGTGATCTCCATCGCGACCTGCAAATGCGTCAGGGTCATCAGTAGATGGCGCCCGAACATCTCCATCGCAAACGCCCACGAAGTTGGTTCCGCTTCCTCCACCAGGAACCCCCAGCCCTCTTCCAGTTGATCCAGTTCCGACAGGGCCCGCAGCGCCACCGCTTCGGCGCAAAACATCGCGGGCTTCGTCATCAGGATCCAGCTGCCAATTACAAGTCTGCCGAGTTCTGAAATCACCGCCCTGCTGGAGCAAATTGCTCCAGCTGCCTCACCACTCCACGGCCCCCCAGCCGCCCTCCACCAGCTGCTGCGCCCTTCGATGCCGGCACTCAATCTCCGCGTCGCTCAGCCCCTCCCAGCAGGCCCTCAACGTCGGCCAGCACAACCCATCCAGCTGATCTGACTCCACGAGGTTGGGATCGCGCTTGGGCTTACAGGACCGGGCCCGACGCCGCCGGCCGGCCATCAACGCAACCGCTGCAGCAACGCTCGAGCAATCACCGCCGCATCCTGCAAGAACAACGGCACCGGATCCTCGAGGTCAGCTTCCTCATCAATTCCGTCCAGCGCTGCACGCAACCGGCTCAGCGCCTGCAATACCGCCCCGGCCCGTAATTCCGGCTGCTCACCAAGCGCCGCCAAGAAATCACCGAGCTCACTGGAGCATTGCCCTTGGCCGCAAATCACATCCCATGCACTCGCTCTCAGTTCTGCGGGGCAAAGATCAGCCGACGCCCCCATCGACTGATCCCGCTGGTCCGCACCCACTTGGCAGCCACTGATGGGATCAGTAGGCGGATCCGCCGTGGGAAGACTGATCTCGCCATGACTACGGCTCCACTGCAGTTGTGTCATGCCGCTAATCCCTCGTCTCTGGTGCTGACTGGGGCACATGCGCGTACATCGCCCCTCGCGCTTGCTGCGATTGCTGTCGGGCGCGTTCAATCAACAGCTCCCGGTTAGTGGGCTTAGTGGACTGCGCTGCTTGCTCTGCTTCCTCGCGCTCTCGCTTTGCCCTCTGAATCACTGCATCGCACAAACCAAACACCTCCTGGTTCAAGGCAGCAAGTTCTCCGGACTGGTCCAAGCCTTTGTCTTGGCGTTCATCCAGCCAATGCATCAGCCCACTGATGCCATGACTGACAAGCACCGCACGGCAGCGGTCCCGATAATCAATCACCAGGACCGACATCTTCGAGTCATCGGTGCTCAGCTTCTTCAACAGCGTGCGAATCGCTGATGCGCTGGTCGGTCTGCCAACCATCAGACCCGCCTGCCGCGACGTGATGGATTCGCTAACAACTTCGACTTGCGTCGCTTAGCCATCACCCAGCACCCTGAACCTGACGACGCGCTGCTGCTTCACGCTCTTTCAACGCTGCCTGTTCCATCGCCCATCGCTCCTGCCAATTACGCGGCTGCCGTGGCTTGCTCGAATCAATGCCCCGTGCTCTCTCCTTCTCCTCAACCTCTGCTTCCCACCTCTGCAACAACTCCGCCTCGCGCCGCGCTTGAGCCTCCTGCACCCCAACTAAATAATCAGGGTCACTCTCCATCAAGCTCTTATGTGCATCGGCGGTCATCTCAATCACGCCTGCTAGCGCAGCAGCAGCCTCCAAACTTGCCTCCTGCCCCGCTTCCTTCGCCCACTTCGCTGCTTGCAACGGATTGACGCTCTGAGCCGCGATCTGCAAACTCTCAGCCACCTTCCCCTGCTGCGTAAAAGGATTCACAGCCTTCAGTTCGGCAGGGCGCAAATTCAGCGCCTGCGCCGCCTCTAATAAAACCTGCAACTCATCATTTGTCATCTGTCATGCAGATAAACTGACCCCCTTATTTTATCGGCCTTTTACAATCCTGTCGGTTCGCCGTCAACCCACCACACTTTCCTCTCAACCCCCACACTCCCGCCAATATCCTCCCCATCCCCCGCTA